>Ga0181422_1000750_pt1 | contig 10614 bp, 5 predicted proteins | sample 45SPOviralmetaG_FD_130147 | JGI IMG/M metagenome (GOLD analysis project Ga0181422, IMG submission 130147) | Marine viral communities from the oligotrophic San Pedro Time Series (SPOT) site, San Pedro Channel, CA, USA - 45 SPOT_SRF_2013-07-18 | ecosystem: Environmental > Aquatic > Marine > Strait...
TCTACAAGCTTTCAACATGTTACGAAACTTTGAAAGTCTTGTACCACCTAAGTTAAAACACATATTGACTAACACGTGCTGTATCTTTTCAGGTAGTTTATAAAAAGCTTCTTTGTCTCCAAACACATGTATGGCTTCTGCATAATGCTTATCAAAGTCTATTGTATAGTATCTATCTACCACTGCTTGTGGTACAGGTGTACCAACCTCCCAATCATATTCAGGGTCATTAGGTTGACATAGATGACCAACTCCTAGAGTCTTATAGCCTAAACTATCCATATAAATTTCTAGGACTTCGCCCTCGTGTCGTTTGATTTCGTCTTTACATTGTTCTATATTCATATTATAATCCTAGTTTTTTCATTTGATCAGCATAACTCATTCCACCTAAGTCATCGCTTTCTCTGTCCTTTGGGTCTTTTTTTACAAACGGTACAGGGTATTCGTCTTGTACAATTCCACCTTCTACTTTGTTAGTTCTTTTTTTTTCGTCTTTTAATTCTCGTTTTTGTTTAGTAACTCCAGCTTGTTTTTTGTCAAACTTTAATCTATCTTCCATTCGTCTTAGTTGTTTTTCAAACTCGTCTTTATTTGACATAGAATCTTCTATATCTTTTATTAATTGATCGATTCCAAATTGAGTTTCGGGAAATGCTTTTATAATTACATTTCGGTAAGGCTGCATATGTTCAACTAAAGTTGTAAGACCTCTCTTATTAACATAAAAATCTGCAATAGCTGAACCAAAAGTAGGACCTAATCCTGTTTCTGCAATAGCTCTAAAAGTACTTCTTCCATATTTTCTACTTTCACCATATCCATATGCAAGTGATAAAGGTCCTCCTACTCCCAGAACATCTAAATCTTTTATAATACTTTCAGCATTATAGTCTTCTTCTAAAGAATCTCCACCTGTTTTTATACCTCTAGATAAACGTGTCATACCTAACATTAAAGCATACGTAGCCATAATTCTTGGTGTTGCAGAACCTCCAGTAAGAGAAATTTCTCTAGCAGAATTTCTTACAACAGTATTACCAAAAGCTACTGGATAAGAAAACAATTGAAATACTAATCTACCTAACCAATGAGTCATAAATAAAGGTTTAGCACCTGCTTCTTTTGAAGGGTTCATTACAACCTCATCAACATATCTAGCCCCACTTGCTTTAATATTTTCGTAATATAAATCGTCAGTTCGTTTTCCGTTCTTGACCCACTTTATTCCTTTGTCAATATCTATTCCTAATGTGACTAGGGGCAGTTTTAAATTTCTAACTTCTTTAGAGTTTCCAGCAAGTTGTTTAGCAGATAATTTACTTAATGCTTCAAGGTTATCATTAATCATAATCTTCGAAGTGTTGTAGGCAAAAATCTGTACAAACTTTGTATACTGATCTAGCAAGACTGTTCGATAAAATGTATGACTTAGTTTTGAACTATATTTTCCTAAACCTTCTGAATAACTAGACTGAACTGCTTCAGCTAAACTTCCTTTTAAAACTAAATTAAATTCATTAAGTTCTTGTCGAGATAAAGTTCTGCCTTTTGGTCCTGTAAAATTTTTAAATATTCTAGTTACTTCTTCATTAACCGTTTTTAAAAATCCTTGAATAACAGGTTTAGGGGCACTTTTTAATAATGGGATAAGCATTTCTGGAAAACTAGAAATTGTAGCTAATCCTAATTTATTCATAGCTTGAGCAGTCAATATTCCATTAACTGCTCCATTGACTCCTTTGCTTAATCCATTTTGTGGCATACCGTCTATACCAACAATATAATTATGTAATTTTATAACTCTTTCTTTTTCAGCAGCAGATGAACCGGCTCTCATTTTTAAAGTATTTTTATAGTCTATATTTTTTTCAGATAAAGTTCCATCTACTTTTGTTGTTTTTAAAATAAAATCATTGGCAGCTATTCTTTCGTTTATAAGTTCATCTATAACATTATAAAGTTTTTTATTGTTTAATAACTCTTGTTCTTTCTGTGTTAATCCTACTTTGTTTAAATCATTAATACTTTGTACTAAACTTTTAAAATCTTTTCTAAGTTGTTTAGTATCTTTAGCTTGAGGATTTATACTATTGATATCTTTTGCTTTTAGTTTTAAAATATCTTCAATATTGTTAGGAAGTTCAGCTCCAAGTTGTCTTAAAGAAAAATTTAATCTAACGTATTCTTTTACAAGACTTTGATTTAATAAATTTTCTTCAAATCCTTTTGCAGCTAATCTTTCTAAAATTTCATCCCTACCTTCTTGAGATGTAGTTCTTTGTAATGTTCCACCAAAAAATGGTACTAACCATTTACGATCAAATTCTTTTTCAGAAAAACCAAATATTTTTTTTCTTGCAATTTTTCTTGCCATTGAATTAGAATATAAATACATTGTAGCAAAAACATCATTATTTACCAAGTCTTGAATTGGAACTGTATTTAATTTTTTATATTGTCTTTGACCTAAAGAACCTACTGTTGGGTCTAAATCATCATATAATTTTGAAATTAAATTATCAACTGCTTTATAAGCTTCTGACTCACTAAGGTTTTCATCTGCCATTAATTGATTTGCTAGTCTTTTTTTATTTTCTAAACTTTTATTTATTGTTCCCGGTTTCCAATATCTAGGAAAAAAGTTTTTAATTGTATGAAAAACAAAACCAGCTTCTACCGATTCTTTTTCTAGATCATTAAATATTTTTCTTAGTTGATATCCAGCTTGAACAACTTCTTTTGGTACATCTGCATCAAACCTACCAGTATTTAAAAATTTATACAAATCATTATTTAAAGATGTACCATTTTTTAATTTATAGTTTCCTTTGCTTTTATATCTATCATACTTATAAACAGAATTTTCTAAGTTTTCTTTTATAGTTTGTAACTTAGCAGTTTGATTTCCTGCTATATTACGAGTTTCTTCCATAAAACTTCTGTTTTGATAAAGCTTGTCATTAACAACTTTTAAAGGATTGTCAAAAATAGATTCAGTTGAATCGTGTCTAACATATCTTAAAAATTCTTCAAAGTTTGGGTCTATCGTTGCAAGTTGACGTGAGTAAGTAGTAGGCTTACCAAAAATTAAATATGTGCTTACAGCTTCATCATAAGTTTTTTGAGAAATTTTACCACCAATAACAATTTTTTGATCTGGATTGTATTTATTTTTAGGTTGACCATCAACAATAATTATTTCTGGTTCTTCATCAACTACGGATTTACCTCCAGTTTTAATGCTCGGTGTATCAAATGTAGTTGCTTCTAACTCTAAAACTTGTTCTACGTGACTAGATTCTGGAATATTATTTTCTTCTCTAAGCTTTCTACTTTCGGATGCAGCTTTTTCAAGGGTAACAATTTCAACATCTGGTCTTGGTTCAGGTGGAGTTGTATTATCAATAACAATTTCTACATCATCTGTTGCCTTGGCTTGATTTGGTAAAATAATTTCGACATCTTTTTCTGTTCGATCAAAATTATCTAATATAACATTTTCAAAGTCTTTTGATTCAGCATCTTGTTTTTGTCTTAATGCTCTAGCATCAAAAAATTTATAACCGACATTAGTAGCTCCACCAACCGCCAAACCAATTGTTGCACCAAAACCTCCAGATTTTAACATTTCAGTTAGTGAAAAGTCTTCGTAGCCTTCTACCCCTAATTCATTAAATCTTTTTTGTCTAAAATAATTATCAGTACTACCAATAACAAAACCCTCTGTGGTAGTTAAAAGACCTACTTGTTTAAAACTTCTTGGGTCTATAGGAACTTTTGGAATAGCTTGATAAGTTTTACTAACTGCATTTTTCATTGCTTGTCGTAATCCTTGTTTTGCTGTTTCTCCGGCTGCTACTCTAGCTGTTACACTTTGCCCACCACTCCAAGGAAAAGCAACAGCCATTGCCCAATTACTTAAATCTGTTACTGCTCCTTGTAAAATATCTCCAGTAAGTGCAAGTCTTTGCATACCTTTAACTTTGTATTTATCTTTACCAGTTACAAAATCTTTTTTATAAAATTCATTATACAACCAACTTATGTCTTCTATATATTTCTTACTTTCAGGGTCTGTTTTTTTTTGTTTTTCTAACAAGTCTGCATACTGCATACCGGATGATGTTAAATTAAAGTCAGCTTGTCTTGCTAAATCAATATATTTATCGACAGCTTTTGTTTTATCATCATATTTATTGTTATATAAATAATTGATTGCACTGTATGCTCTGTTTTGAACTTCAGGATTTTCTTTAAAATCTGCAATAGTTAAAACAGGTTCTTCTTCCGGTGGAAGTCTTGTAGTTATTTTAACTTCTTCTTCTTCTTCTTTTAAATCAGGTGAAGAAACAAGAGGAGGTAATCTAGTTGATTTAGGAGTAACCGGTTCACTGGTTATAGGAATAGTTACGTTTGTTTCTTCGTCAAGTCTAGGCATTATTTATGTAATAAAAAATTATTGTGTTCTTGTCCAACGATTACCATTAATATCTGCTTCTCTATTAAAAGTTACGATAGCTGGTCCAATTTGAAATCTTTGTCCTGTTTGAAACATTTTTGGATTTTTTGTTGTTATGGTTTCAGGTTCATAAAAATAAACTGGAAGTTTATTAATTTCTTGAATTAAAGAATTAATTTTTATTTCATCTAAAGCCATAGTTGCATCATAATCATCTAAAATAGGTTGCTTAATCCTACCTAGTTTTGAATCATATGGAAGTAAAGGTTGATTTAAAAACTCTTCTGATCGTAACTTTGATTCAATATCTCCTTCAGTAAAAAACCCAAACAATTCTGAAAACTCGTCACCTGAAACTAACCCTAATTTTTGTACATTTAATGCAGTACTAAAAGCTTTATTTTCTTCTAATCCTGATTGTTTTACTAATTTACTAGCGTGTGCGATAACTGCATAATTAAAGTTTAAATTTTGTGTACTATTTAATCTATTATAAAGAGTTAAAGTTTTGGAATTTAAATTAGTAGGAACTTGTCCATTAATAATTCCTTGTTTTTGAACATATACATCATCAGAAACACTTTCAACACCGGGTATTGTTATTTGTAATAAATTAACAAGACCTAAACGTTTTTCTTCTGGCACATTATTAATGTCATAGCCATATCTTCTGTATGTTTCTCTTGCTTCTATTGCTGCTAAACGTTTTTCATTGTCCTCACTTAATACCATTGTTGGAGCACTTTGCTCTAAACGGATTAATACATTACTGTTATCTTTAAAAGCTGCTTCTCCAAATGCTGAAGCTTGGAAATAAATTTCATTAATATCTTTTACAGTGTACCCAGTTTTATCTGTAAATTGTTTAAGTTCTTCCTGTGTAAAAGATTTTAATTTTTTTGCATTATCATCTCTACTTGGAAAAAAATAAAAAGAACCATCGCCTTCTAATTTTAAATCTAATTTAGTAAACTCATTCATTGCACCCATTAATTTAGTAAACTTTGAACTTACATTTTCTACTGTTATTTTACCTTTTCCTTTACCTTCATCTGTTTTTTCTTGTACATATTTTCTAAGGAGTTCAGAATCTCCAGAGTATACAGGTAATGCATCTCTTGCAGAAATAGTAGCTTTTATAATATCATCAATATTAGTTTCTTCGGCATAAAAATCATCCATCATACTATAATCATTTCTACTGCTTAAATTTAAAGCCGACATAACTACATCCAAAGCATTATTACTTCCTTTTTGTTTTTGTGATAACGTAATTTTTTTAATTGAATTTTTAATAGGTGCTTTAAACTGTGCTTCACTTTGTAAATTTGTAGCTAAAATTCCTTCATCGGGATTATCGGGGTCATAACTTGTTCTAAGCTTTCCAAGTTCTTCTAATCTTTGTTCTAATATCTTAGCTTCTGCTTGTGCTTCTTTGTTAAGTTGCACAAATAAATTATCGTTAGGATTAGCAGCATTAATTCTCGCTTGTAAATTATCTATAGATGCAGCCCCTTTTACTTTATCAATTTTATCATACATCAACCCTGTTACTAAATTACCATTTCCTTTTTTTTGCAGCTCAGTAATCATTTTATCTGTATCTGCATAATCATTATATAAATTAGTAAGTCTTAATTCTTCATCTTCAAAGTTAGAATTAATACGGTCTAAATTATTTTTAACTCGATCTTGTAATCCAGTTTGAATTGATTTTAATACTCCAATTCCAATATCTCCAACACTAGGCTTGGCTGCTTTTTGTATTCTTTTAATTACACCAGCACCATATTGTTCTTGTTTTGATCTTCCTAAAATTGACATTTTATTTTCTCTCCAATAAACTTTCTGAATTGTTTGTATCTTTACTTAGTAAACTTTGCACTTGTTCGGAAGGTTCAAAATTTAAAATTTGTTTTTGTAAAGAAGGCATTCCTTCTATAGATTTTTCTGATACTTGATTAATTTGATTTTTAATCGTATCTTTTAATACCATTAACTTTTCTTCTTTTTCGTCTTCATCATATTCATCTTCACTTTGCTCACCTTCGTAACCTAACAAATCACCCAGTCCTACTCTTTCTGCTAATGACATAATCATATACATAACTGGTTCCATTAACAAAATCATTAAATCAGGATTAAATTGTCCTGTTTGAAATCCTCTGTATAAAATAACCGATGCAATATCTGCTACACTTGTGCCACTTTTTAAAGCAGTCATTAAAGGAATAAAATTATCTTCTTCTGTCATATCAGCAAAGATAGCTGATGCTGCTTCTGGTACACTAGAATATTCTGGTGAGCCTTCCCAAGGATAGGGTTGGTCCGGAGAGTTAGTCAAAGATTGTCCGGGTATAGCTTTATTAAAAGCTGCTTCGGTTAATTCTAATTGTTCTGGTGATAGCTCTTCTTGTTCCGTTAATTGTTGTAATCTAGGCATTATACTACTCTCCTGCTGCTATAGTCCATTAAGTCTGGTAAATTTGTATGTGGCATATAAATTCCACCATTTGCTAAATTACCCATATCAGAATTAGACATTGTTGGAACTTTTAAAAGTCCTGCATAATTTAATTGTACTAATGTTTGAGGAAAATCTGCTGTGACCACTCCGGTTCGTTCAATGCTAGACCTTTCTAATATAGGGGCATCTGCTACCACAGGTGAATAATTATACGCACCCTCTGGAATAACAGGTTCTCCCGTAATAGCTCCTTGTACTGCTGTTGTAGTTGCTCCTAATAATGGACTTTTTATTGCTGCTCCTAGTTTTGTTCCTTCGGCAACATAAGGTTTATTGTTTGCATCATATGCAACATGTCTATATCTACTAGGAATATTTTCTAAACTAGCAGAGCCTGTTTTTTCTCCAAACAAACCAGTTGGTGACTCATACATTTTTGGTGTCTTAGACATAAATTCACTTTTAAATGAAGACTCATCAAACTTTATAAGTTCTTCAGGTGTCAAATCTCCTGTAGCTTTTTTAAGTTCTGTATTGTATTCTTGCATTGTGTTAGGCATACCAGTTCTTAAATTAATAGAAGACATTCCTTTAAATTGTTTTCCAAAAGAAGAAATGTTTCCATCATAATTTTCTCCTAATATTTTATTAAAATTATCTGAGTAAGAATCATAATCAAATTCTCCATTAGATTGTTTATAAATATCTTTTCCTCGTAAATGAGCTTCAAAAGATACAGCATGTCCTCTACCAAAATCTAAACCACCTGCTGTTAAACTACCATCTGTGTTAAAAAATGAACTGTTTGCTTGTTGAAAAGCTTGTTGAGAATCAAAGCCCATAACTTTTAAACCTTCTTCACTGTTCATCCAAGTAGATAAATCTTTATCATTCATTACAGGAGTAGAACCGGGTTGCATACCCACAAACTCTCTAGCTTTATCTAAGAATCTATCCATGCCTTTTAGTCCATCTCCAATAACAGGAATCTTTTTTAAAGTTCCCGTTACTGCATTAGTTATACTATTGTAAGCACCAGCAACACTATTACCAGCACTATAAATAGTCTTCATAATATTTCCAAAAGTTCCCTTTAAACCACCTGCCCACGTGCCAAATCCTTGCCACAAATATGAACCTAAATAAGGCATAGCTATCATCATTCCAATAGTTCCAATAGGACCTAACTTTCCTAAAAATTTACCAACACCTGCAAAAACTTTTTTAAAACCTTTGGCTATTTTTTTACCAACTTTTTTAATTCCTTTCCAGATTTTTTTACCTATTTTTCTTAGTTTTCCCATGTGTATTCCTACGTTGAATAATAATTGTTAACAACTGAATTTACTAAATCAAGTAAATCACTAGTTGTTCTATTTGCTTTTTCTGCTAAAGCTCCTTCATTTGCAATTGCAGTTGCCTGTAATTGTGTAATTTGAGCTTTTGTATTTTCTGAAGCTCTAAAATCAAAATCAGCTTGATCTCTTAACTCTTGCCATAAAAATGATAGTGACTGTGTACTTAAATTAAATGCATTTTGTGCGTTCTGCATATTAATTTGATTTTGTGCAGCAGTATTAATTGTATTAGCTTGTCTTCTCCACTGAACATTAGAAGCTTCAACAGCAGCAGAATTTTGTGCGTTCCATTGATTCCTTGCAAAATCTTGTTGAGAATTAAATTGATCTACCTGTGTAACTAACTGAGCATTAAATTTATTTACATCAGCTTGTCTTTGTGCATCTCTAGCTGCAGCAGCGTTAGCTTGTGTAGCATTGAACTGCTCCATTGCATTCATTTGAGAAGCGTTGTATTGATTCATCTGTGCTTGTAAGTTACTCATAAACTGATTGGTTTGGTTTTCACTAGCAGCATTAAACTGAGCTGCAGCATTTTGAGCAGACTGATTACTTAATATACGCTGTTGATTTTGTTGAGCTTTTAATACATTAGCTTGTTGTTGATTATTTAAATTCTGCATATCCATTTGAAGGAATGCTTGAGCATTTTGTATTTGAGTTTTTTGATAAAAGTCTGCTTCAGCTAAATTAGCTTGAGACATTAACAATGCATCTTGTACAACTGCTTGTTGATCATTACTTGCTTCTGTTAATCCAACAGTTTGTAAAAACTTACTATTAGAAAGTGCTATCTGTTGGTCAGAACTAAACTGAGCCATATCCATTTGAAAAACGTTATTGGCATTTGTTAATGCTGTTTGTTGTCTTCTAGCTGCGTTAGCTTCTGCTTCTTGAGCTTCAATACCTTTTTGTTGAGATACACTAGCCTGTATAGCCTGTGCATTAGCTTGAGCCATTGGCATAGCTGATTGTATAATAGCATTGAGCAAAGAGTCTCTACCAACCGTAGATGCAGACATACCTCTTTGAGCTAACATTTGCTCAACTTGTGAAACTGCAGGTATTGCCCATGTTGGTATTTCTCCATCTTCAATACCACTTAATAAAGTATCTAATTGATTTGATACTAGTGCTTCTTCAGGTAATCCTTCAATAATACCACGTTGTTCTTCACTAAAATCTGCTAGTCTAGCTTCTAAAGCTTCTGGGTCATTACCAAGTTCTGCAATATCTGCATCACCTAATCCAGCATTTGCTAGTTGTTTTTTAGCCCTTGTAATTCTAGCTAATGAACTACCAGCATTAACTGCTGCAGTTGACTTTGCACCCTCACTTAAAGTTCCTATAACTCTTTCAGTTAAAGCACCTTCTGGAATATCAACTTCAGCAGCTTCAATAGGAGCAACACGTTCAACACCTGCAGCTTGTGCAATAGCTTCATCAGATACCCTTCCTTCAGCAGCTTCTACTTCAGCATCAGGTCGAACCATAGCTGCTTCCATTTGTGCAGCTTGTATCTCTTGTGGAGTTTGTGCAGTTGTTACATCACCTGTAGTAACTGTCTCTGGTGCAACTTGTGCAGCTTGTGCAGCAGTAACTTTTGTAGGTTCTGCCATGATTGTAACTTTTTGTTTGGGTATAGGTTTTCCAGTTTCTGGGTCTATACCTACTTCAACTGCATCTTGTAAAATAGCAGATTTTGGAACTTCTCCCCTAGAAGCTGCTTGAACTTGTTCTGCTGTTTGAGATATTCTTTCTGTACGTTGTTGAGAAGCAGTATCATCAACTTTCATCTGTGGGGTAGCAGGAGGAGGTGCTAGAGTAGGTTCTGTAGCAGGTTTAGTTTCTAATGAAGGACTACCTCCACCACCGGGAATATTAGGCATTGTCGGTGCTTGTATGTTTGAAGACATACCACCACCAGTGTTTATATCAGGTTGATTCTCAAGTTCTCTTTGAGTTTTTTGTCTATCTATTTCTTCACGATCTAGGTCTGTTCTCATATTACGAACAAAATCACCCTCTTGATAACCAACTCTACCACCTTTACGATAGTCTTGTCTTTCTGATGAACTTCTTTTTCTATCTTTTCTTTTTGACATTCTTATTTCCTATATACCTATTTTACTTAACTTCGAAGAGTTTGTCAAGCTTTTCACCGATTTTATCTATCCTATCCATAAGGATTGACATATCATCTTTTAGCTCTATTTTAGTGACATACTCTTTTGCAATCTCTTCACGTGTCTTATTGACAAGTATTTCGAGTCTTTTAAGTTCTTGAGTGTTGACACGTATGCTGTTTAAGATTGGTACGAACACCA
>Ga0181422_1000751_pt1 | contig 10613 bp, 8 predicted proteins | sample 45SPOviralmetaG_FD_130147 | JGI IMG/M metagenome (GOLD analysis project Ga0181422, IMG submission 130147) | Marine viral communities from the oligotrophic San Pedro Time Series (SPOT) site, San Pedro Channel, CA, USA - 45 SPOT_SRF_2013-07-18 | ecosystem: Environmental > Aquatic > Marine > Strait...
AAAAAGCCTACATATTCTGAAAAGAATGGAAAAATTAAAGCTTGTTGTGGAGGAACTAGTCAGGGTGTTAAGGAAATTGAGATCTTTCTTTCTGATACTAAATGGGATATTATTCATTTTAATTTTGGATTGCATGATATTAAACATATTGATCCCATTACAGGAAAAAACAGTAAAAATTTAAGTCATCCCCATCAAGCTTCACCTGAACAGTATGAGAAAAATCTCATTGAGATAGTTGAAAAATTAAAACACACTGGTGCTAAACTTATTTTCGCTACCACCACTCCTTATCCTGATAAATTAGGAAAACAGATGCGATCACCGGGAATGCCAAAAGTATATAATGAAGTTGCACTTAGAGTAATGAATAATAATGGTATAGAAATAAATGATTTATATGGATTGGTTTTACCAAGGATGGAGGAGTTACAAAGGCCAAATAATGTGCATTTTTTAGAAAAAGGCAGTGAAGTTTTAGCGAAGCATATCACAAAACTTTTAATACAAAAATTTTAATTTTACTCGATAAAGATGGTCATCTTTGCCAAAACTTTATTTTGAAAAGCCAAAAGGCCATATTTTATATGGTGCTTAGCACCTTGTTTTTTGCTATTATGAGTACCATAGTCAAATACCTTTCCGACTTTGGATCTTTTCAACTGGTATTTTTTCGGTCTTTAGGTACCCTTATTTTCAGTACAAGTTTTCTTATTTACAGTAAAATCCCATTTTGGGGCAATCAAAAAAAACTATTAATTTTTAGGGGTTTAACCGGGGCTAGTTCCATGATATTATTCTTTATGGCGCTCCATTTTATGACATTAGGTTCTGCAGTTACATTACGTTATACTGCTCCCATTTTTGTTGCCCTCTTGTCGGTATTATTTTTAAGCGAAAAAATAAAATTCATTCAGTGGGTTTGTTTTGGTATCTCATTTTTTGGAGTAATTATGGTAAAAGGATTTGATGCCACAGTTGATTTTTTTGGATTGGGAATTATTCTGTTTTCATCACTTACCTCGGCTATTACCTATATACTTATCTCTAAAATAGGCACCAAAGATCACTATATGGTCATTATCAATTACTTTATGTTGTCTGCCACTTTAATTGGCGCATTAGGGAGTTTGTTTGAGTGGAAAAATCCTGAGGGCGAAGAATGGTTTTATTTTCTGTTGTTGGGGATAACCGGTTTAATCGCTCAAATTTTAATGACTAAGGCTTTTCAGATTGGTCCAGCATATAATATTGCCCCCTACAAGTTTGTTGAGGTAATATTCTCACTATCATTTGGAGTTTTAATCTTTATGGATATTTATTCTTTCTATAGCCTATTAGGTATGGGAATGATCATCTTAGGATTGTTACTCAACGGGGTTTTTAAAAAAAAGAACACTGTTTAACAAGCAGATAAATAAGACTAAGGAGTTTTATCTAGTCTTTAACCTAAAAGTCTATTGTATTACGCTCAATATTTTTTTTTAAATTCACTGAAAAACTATTTATTATGAAAAGATTAAAAATATTATCATTAGTTCTAGTAGTAGGGTTGCTTTTTTCATGTCAGCCTACAGTTCAATCTGAACCAGAAGTTGATTTAACGACTTACAATCTGAATCTTGCTACTGCTCAGAAATTCTTCGCCACTTTCTCTTCTGAAGATCTTGAGGTTCAAAAACCACTGTTGTGTCCTGGAGTTACTCACTATGCGCCATTTTTAGGTAGTGAACCTGCTAAAATGGATGCTATGCTTGCAAATAGCAAAGGATGGATGGATAATTTTGACGATATTTCTTATGGAGATTCAAAGTGGTTTCCTGGAACTGATGATTCAGGAAAACCAAATGGATCTGTAATGACATCTGGAAGTTGGACTGCAACAAGTGTTGCAACAGGAAATGTTGTAACAGTAAGTGCATTTCATACATTTGTTTTCAATGCTAAAAATCAAATCCACGAGGTAAGAGATTATTTCGATGCAACAGGAGTTATGGCTGCTGCAATGAAAGTTGATTAATTAAATCATCATCTTTTAAATTCTAATACAAAAGCTCTCCGAAAAAGGAGGGCTTTTTTTTTTGAAATAGAACTAATAATTTAAATAAAGCCAGCCTCTCTCAACGAAGTTTATTTGAGCTATTTCAACTACGTAATAGTACGACCCTGCAGGTAAGTAATCAGATGTCCCCATGAAAGTTCCTGCCCAATCATTTTGATAACCAGTTTTCTCGAAAACAATTTGTCCGTTACGATTATAAACATATACTCGGGAGCTGGGATATTTCTCGATATTAATTATTTCCCATTTAGACTCCGGACCATAAACTGTTGGGGTTATTAAAGAGGAAACTTTAACCTGATCCTCTGGCAATGGACACCCAATACACATTGGGAAGTCAGGATCGCAATAATTCCCGACTCCATCATAATCATCATCAGCTTGGTCAGGATTTGCAACATTTGGACAATTATCATCAATATCAGGAATACCGTCATTATCCGTGTCGCGTGGTTTAACAATAAATGGTGAAGATATTGATGCTGACTTATAAAGAGTTGTACCTTCAATCATTGCAGTTATATTAGATGTACCGACTCCAACTATTATAATTGTTGTACCTGATACGATAGCTACTTTAGGGTTGTCACTAACATAAGTTATGTTTCCAGGTCTTGATGTGGTGGGGGGAGTAATTTCAAAGTCATTATCATATTCAAATTTTTCTGGTACATTAAAATTAGAGAGTTCAGTAATTCCCTGAATCACATTTATTATTCTATCTACAGAGGTAGGATTATAAAATTCATTTCCGCTTTGTGAGGCACTTATTATCACCTCACCAACATCAGTAATTGAAAGCTTATTGTCAGTTAAATTACTTGACCCAAGATCACTTTTTGAAAAATCAACAGTCAAATTTGAATCAGAAGAGGCGTTGATGGTTAATTCTAAATTATCACTATACCGAACCTCTAATGGAGGCTCAGGACTAAAGCTTATATTTTGGTTTAATTTAACTATATCAAGATAGGAATTGTGAGTTGCAGGTAAATAATTTGGATGATCATTTTCAACTGTAAAATAAGTGATTGATACAATCCCTGTTTGACTATTTGTAACTAAGCTGTAGTTTCCTAGACTTCCAGAAATTGTTGCAGCTGAGCCTTCAGCTACCTCAATATACACTGGAGCACCTGATGTCGAGGTTGCAGATATTGGAATTGAGGTAAAAGCATTTGGGGCTAGTAGCTTTGTTAATGAACAAAGTTCAGAGAAAGAAAGACTATTTAATAGACGGGTTGAAATAATTTTTAGATAACTTCTAAAATGCTAAATAACTTAGGCGTTGAACACCCTTAAAAATCTTTAAAAGGTTTTGTTCTTTTTTTAAAACTAACTATAAAAGTAACTCTAGTTTAAATTCTCAGTAATAAAATCTACTACACCCTGGCCAGACTTATCAATAATTCCAATTCTTGGAGCATATACAACATTTTTTATTTTCAAAGAGTCTGCTCTTTCCTTAAGAACTTTTGCATGTAATGGGTTGTGATGAAAATCTGCAATATTTTTTGGTTTTCTATTTTTTCCTGGATTGAAAATAAAAATTGGTGGATCGTTAGCATCCATTTTTTCAAAAAAATCAACCTCTGAAATATAGTTTTCATCAAATGATCTTTTCATCCATTTTTCAGTATCCATTTTTCCAAGATACTTTTCAAAAATAGATTTTAAGTATGCCTGGTCAACATTTGCCATGTTTTTCCATCTATTTAGATTCAATGAATGGGCAGCTGCCATTCCAATAATACAAGAAACTTTTGTAGACTCTCTTAGAATTGGATCAGAACTATTTTGATCTGACATGTCATCTTGAAGACCAATCCATAAAGATGAAGTTGCACCAGCAGATGCCCCCATCAGTGCTACTTTATCTTTTAATAAATTATATTTTTCGCTATTAAACCTTAGAAATTGTAGTGCTCTTTTTGCATCATTAAATGATGAAAATAAAAAATCATCATTATTCTTTAAGGTGTAATTGATTGTGGCAAAAGATATATTTTTCTTAAGCAATCTTTTAAGTCTTTTAAAATTATTTTTAGTGTATGCAGCATTTTTATTACCTGATCCAAATCCTCCACCATGAATATAAATAACAAACGGAGATTTTGATTTCCTGTCAGCAATCCATAAATCTAGAGTGTTTTTCATATCTGGACCATAACTAATGTTTTTATAAACTTTATAGTTATCCGCTTTAATTACTGAATCTATGTTAACTCTTTTTCTTTGTGAAAAAAGAATTAAAGAATTAAATATAAAAACACATAGAACAAAGTTTTTAATCATTCTATCACCTGTTAGTTAGTTAAATTGAAAAAAAATAAATTTAATTTCCCCTTCCTGTTTTGCGGACTGATGTGGTGGCCTTCTTCATTGAACCAGGTTTAATTTTCTTATTGTTTTTATCATTTGAAGGACCTTTCACTTTGCTGTTGCCAAAATATTTACTGCTCATAATTTTTGTTTAGTTAATAAGTAAATGTAACACTTAATAATTTTAATTCAATGTTTATATATCTATAACATTGACTCTAGCCTTTCCTCTATTTCATCCTCTAATTGATGATAAAAATCAATTCCGGTTAACTTTTCAATCAAATCAACAGTCACTTTATAGTTTTTGAAAGATTCAAGTTTTTTATTTGGCATCAAGTAAGCTGTCATTTTTTCCATCTTTGCATTATAGATAATTTTATAAAAAAGATTTGGGACTGAAACTTTATTTTTCGTTCCAATCGAATCTAAACCGTAACTCAATACCCCTCCTGTAGTGACATATATTTCATTTTTTTTTGCCAAAAACCTGACGTGCTCCTCAAGTTTTCTCCACTCCTTCCCATTAAAATTTCTATTTTGAGGAGATATATTAGACATGTATGAAGCCTCTATTACTGATATTGAATCCATTTTCATATCGGCAGCTGGGACAAGATGACCTTTGTCATATCCAGAGTTTGTGTAATCAGAATGATTTGCAGATCCCGTTGAAACTTTTTTATCAACTATGTAATATTTTTTTCTCACTTTTTTTCCATTTAACATCTCTGAATTCAGTTTATAGTGAACCCATTCTGCTTGCTCGTGATCTTCTAAATAGGATAACGAGTAATAAGTATGTTCAACATACTCTCCTTTAGATTTTGGCAAGAATTTTAACTGGCCTATGCATATAAATGGAATAAAAAAAAGAATCAGCTTTTTCATATCTACACAATTTAAAAAAAAATGAACCAAATTTAAACTTTCGTTAAATTACATGAGCAATGTTTTTAGAGTTTTGGTAATTGCTGGAAACAAAATGATTTTTGATATATACACTTATTAATTTTAAATTAGGATGATAATTGGTTAAACTCTAATGGAAAGAAATGTTTTTGGTGAGCCACTTGAGATTTGTTGTACAAGTCCTATGACAGGATATTATAGAGATGGCTCATGTAAAACTGGTATTGAAGATACAGGTACTCATACTGTTTGTGCTATTATGACTGATGATTTTTTAAGATTTTCTGCTTCGATGGGTAATGATCTTATTACCCCAATACCATATTATCAATTTCCTGGGTTAAAACAAGGGGATAAATGGTGCTTATGTGTTAATAGATGGATAGAGGCAGAAAAAGCAGGGAAAGCTCCGAAAGTAATTTTAGAGGCGACTCACGAGAAGACTTTAAAGTACACTAAATTAGATTTACTTGTTAAATATGCATTTATGAAACAATAGAATATTATTTCATTGGTGAAACATTATAAAAAAGTTTACTTGTAGTTCAATAAATTAAATTGGGCTTTCAATAATTTTAATGTAACTCTTTGATAATTTGTAGAGCCAATGACGGGATTTGAACCCGTGGCCTCTTCCTTACCAAGGAAACGCTCTACCCCTGAGCTACATCGGCAATTAAAAAAGAGAGCGAGAGACCGGGTTCGAACCGGCGACATTCAGCTTGGAAGGCTGACGCTCTACCAACTGAGCTACTCTCGCGTTGTACCGAAAAGAGGTATTTTCGGTGTTGGTACTTCATCACAAATATAAAAAACTTTTGGTTTTATACTTGAGAATTAGAGTGGGGAGAGCAGGATTCGAACCTGCGAAGGTAAAACCAACAGATTTACAGTCTGTCCTCGTTGGCCGCTTGAGTATCTCCCCCCAAACTTACTAGTTTATAAGAGCCGATGGAGGGACTCGAACCCACGACCTGCTGATTACAAATCAGCTGCTCTAGCCAGCTGAGCTACATCGGCATCTTAAATTTTTAATTGATAGTCATACATTTTTATGTCAATCTTATAATTATTTGAATTTTAACTTAAGTATAATCATAATTATATTAACAAAAAAACTAACTCTGAAATCCAATGAACTTTAATTCAGTGGGCAAATATAACATTATTGAAACTTAATTTAAAAATAAATAAAGCGTAAAGATTTTGTTTTATGAATTTTGATTATAAGATTGCCATGGATAATAATTATACGGCTAAATAAATTTTTCAATTAGTTTTTTTGTGGCATGGACACCTGCAACATTTGAAAGATTTTTTGAAGAATTTTTAGCTAAAGAATTTATAAAACCTCCCTCATATTCAATTGCTATATATCCCTCAAAAGAGGCAGACCCAATCAAATTTATCATTCTCTCAAAATCAGTATTTTCTTCATTTCCATTTTTATCAAAACTGATTGACTTTGCACTTATCCCCTTAGCAAATGGCAAAAGTTCTTTAACCCCTAAATATTTATCAAACTGGTTTATACATTTATTTGTATTAAATAATTCCTCTTCTTTTTTTGGGAGTTTTTCTATACAAAAGTTATTGGACCCGAAATCAGGTAAAACTCCTAGTTTCTCATGGTTTATTGATTTGATTAGCTTAACTAACCAAAATGCATCGGCAGTATATCCGCCATGATTTTCTACAACTATAGACATATCAATTTTTTCTGAATATTCTAATAGATTGTTGAGGCTATCAATGCTGTACATAAATACTTGGTCTTTTGTCAAGTTATCAGACCAAAGGTTTACCCGTATAGATGAACATCCGATTGATTTTGAAAAATCTAACCATTCCTTATGTTTTTCAATAGCAATAATTCTCTCCTTTTTGTCTTTAGAACATAAACTTATTGAAGATCCATTTTTAATATCAATTAAATCAACTAGCATTAGAGTATTTTTTAACCCATTATCTTCAGTTCTTAAGTTAATTTCTTTGACGAAATTTTTATCCCTAATCTTATTGACAAATGGTATATTCCAATATTCAGCTGCATCTAGGTCAAATTCATTTCTGACCAATCTTGGAAAATCTAAAATTGACATCTTTCCATATAACAATTCACTTGCAAAGGAAAAACATTGTAAAGAGATTTTGATTTTTTTTTGGCTGGTAATCTCTTTTGCAAATAATTTTTTTTCAAATATTAAATTACTAAAAGATAATCCTAATGTGGATACAAATGAATTATTAATGAATTTTCTTCTACTATTCAAACAACTTCTTTTTTAAATTGGTAAATTCAAAAAGAGGAGTTGCCTACAAAAGACAACTCCTCTTTTATTTAGAATATAAATTAGTATCCAGGATTCTGGACTAACTTTTCATTTGCATCTATTTCAGATTGAGGTATTGGATATAATTTGTGGTTTTCATTAGCTGACTTTCCTCTTGAAACAGCATCTGAAATAAACATATCATGCCTTAGGAGATATTCTCTTCTTTTGCCCTCGTGCCAAAATTCCCAACCTCTCTCCTGAATAATTGCTAGTCTTAAGGATTCTTTTGTAAATCCAGCAAGTGTGAGGGGAGAAATTTTTGCCCTTGCTCTGACCTGATTAATATAATCTATAGCCTCCTGAGTTGGACCTGAAATCTCGTTTATAGCCTCGGCAGCAGATAATAAAACGTCCGCATACCGCACCACTGGAAAATCATTTCCACTTCTCCAAGCAAGAGAATTTGGATCAAATGGAAATTTAGCAGGGAATGACTGATCAAAACCGTAGGCTTCCTGTGGTGTTCCATCAGCAGTATTCCATTGTTGAATTATAGAATTTTTTCTTTCATCACCAGCTTCAAAAGAATCTACAAATGAATCAAACATGTAAGTTCGAGCTGCCCAAACTGCATTATTAGAGTATGGTCTTGGGTAGCTAGGTGGATAAGTGAGCGATTGTAATGCCATTAACTTATTACCTGATCCTGAGTCATTTGTCAAAGCCCAAACCATTTCATTATTACCTTCATTTGAAAAGGAAAATACATCCTGAAATGTAGCTTGAAGGGCATAGTTACCTGAACTGATAATTGTTTTTGCCATATCTGCAGCTTTCTGCCATTGCTTAGTATTAAGATAATACTTAGTCTCAATTCCCTGAGCTGCGCCTTTTGTAACTTTTCCAAATTTATCTGTAGACACGGGTAAAGCATTCATAGCGTCAGTTAAATCAGATTCAATTTGAGTTCTCATCTCAGCATCCGTAGCTCTTGGCTTTAATGCCTCATCTGATGCAGATATGTGGAGTGGTACAGATCCGAAAAGACTATACAACTGAACATAATTCCATCCCCTTATAAACTGGGCCTCAGCAGTTGTCAAATTCACATAATCGGTCGAGAGAGATTCATTATTTAAATTTTCCAAAACAACATTTGCATCTCTAATACCTTCGTAATGATTTGGCCAAAGATTTCTAACCGATGCATGGTTTGCATCAAAAGTAAATTCCATAAGTTGAACCCATATAGATTCAATAGAACCTCCCTTTCCCCAATATGTACCAGCGATAAAATCTCCATTGAAGACACTCCACCTCAAGGTACTTTCATTATCATAATGTGCAGAAGCATATGCTGATGTAAGAACAGTATTGATTCCACCTTCATTTATTAATAGAGTCGATGGAGCTAGTTGAGAAAATATCTCCTCCTCAAGAGGGCCTTCACAACTATTTATAGCAAAAAAAGCTAAAACCGATAAAAATATATTTATTTTAAAATTTTTCATATTTCCTATTTTTTAAAATTGAGCATTTAGACCAATCATTACAGTACTTGCCAATGGGAAGCTACTATAGTCTACCCTTACATTACTTTGTCCAAATGAATTCGCTTCAGGATCAAAACCTATATAATCACTAATAGTGAATAAATTTTGACCCGATAAATAAACTCTTAAAGAATTAAAAAGTTTAGAGTCAGTAACGGGAACATCATAACTTAATTGAATATTCTTTAAACGAATAAAAGACGCGTCTTGAAGCGTTAAAGTGTTAACCTTATCACCATCGTATCGATTTGAGTTAGCACCTGAGGGCCACTTAGCATCTGTATTTGATGGAGTCCATCGATCTAAAGCTATATCAGCTAATCGATTTCTCCTTCTATTTGCAGGGTACATACTCTCAATGACATTAATGTTCAATAGATCAGCTCCTTGAACAGCTTGAATAAAGAAACTTAATCCAAAGTTTTTATATTGTAAAGTATTATTAAGTCCATAGATAAAGTCAGGTGCAGGATTACCAATAATTTTTGCATCTGAAGTATTTATAAGGCCATCATCGTTTTGATCTTTAAAATTGGGATAACCTGGGTTAGCATCACCTGCTTGTTGGATACCGTCTACTTCATATCCAAAATAAGAACCAATTGGATGACCAACTTTAATTATAGAAGTGTTACCAACTGCTTGAACATTTCCTGTCATAACTTGACCAATTCTTCCAAGATCTAGAACTTCATTTCTAATGGATGTTAAGTTAAAGGAGGTACTCCAAGTAAAATCTGGAGTAGTTATGTTACCAGAATTAATCAAAAACTCAATCCCACTATTTTCAACTTCTCCAATATTTGATAATATTGAACTATAACCAGATGCCGCAGGTAGTGGCAAATTAAATAGCATATCAGTGGTATTTTTTTTGAAATAATCAATTGTACCAGTTATTCTATCATTAAACAAACCATAATCAACTCCAATATTTAACTGTGTTGTTGTTTCCCACTTAAGGGCACTGTTTGCAAGACGTGCTGGTCTAACTGACCCAACAATTGCACCCCCAAGAACAGCATTACTTCCTGCGCCAAAGGTAAGTTGAGAAGCATAATTACCAATTTCTTGATTACCAGTTTGACCCCATGAGGCCCTTAATTTAAGCTCGTTAAAAACCTCAGGAACAAATGCCTCGTCAGTTAATTTATAACCAAGTGCAAATGATGGGAAATAGCCGTATTTTTGATCACTACCAAATCTTGAGGATCCATCAGCTCTGATGGAAGCTGTGAAAAGAATTTTATCTCTAAAGGTATAATTAACTCTAGCCAGATAGGACAAAAGAGTATTTTCCTCTTTCAGACTTAACAAATTATCATAATTAGTATCACCAAGCTGAAGTGCGTTAGTTTGAAGTGCGTCAGTTGGCATATTTTGTATATTACCCATGAATACTCTATTTGTAAATCTTTGATAAGTTATACCTCCAAGTGCATTAATACTATGGTCGTCATTAAGTTCTTTTGTGTAATCTAAAGTAAA
>Ga0181422_1000753_pt1 | contig 10593 bp, 9 predicted proteins | sample 45SPOviralmetaG_FD_130147 | JGI IMG/M metagenome (GOLD analysis project Ga0181422, IMG submission 130147) | Marine viral communities from the oligotrophic San Pedro Time Series (SPOT) site, San Pedro Channel, CA, USA - 45 SPOT_SRF_2013-07-18 | ecosystem: Environmental > Aquatic > Marine > Strait...
GATGGTGACAAACTTCAAAAAGGTTTAGAGATACAAGAGAGAAAAGAAAAACAAAGAGAACAACAATTAAAAGAAATAGAACAAGATACAGAAGTTGTTATAGAAGAAGAAGTACCAGTGCCTCCAAAACAAAGCAAGCAAATTAAAGATGTATTAGACGTAATAGTTCAAGAGCCAAATGGAGAAAGAAAGTTTCAAACTAAAGAAGAGTTTCAGTCAGACCCAGAAGCTAGCTTTACTGCTTATAATGCTATTCAAAATACTAATTTACTAGACGGTACTATAAATCAAATTATAAGTAGTGACAAGGCTTTATCTGAAGCTGTATCTTTAGCTAATAACCCAGAAGAAGTTAGAAATGATATAATAAGAAAAGTAAAAGAAAATGTATCGCTTAGAGTTCTAAAGAATTTTGATCCAAGTAAAAATGAAAGTTTATTTGGTTATTTATTAGGTAAAAATCCTATTATAAATAAGTCTTTACTTGATGTTAAAAAAGAATATGCTAAAGCTCCTACCACTAGAGGCGGAAATACTAGATTAGATCAACAAACAGATGAAGGTCCTGGGTTTGATTTAAAAGATGAAACTATAGATATAGAAGGAGATATAGATAGAGGAGATGAAGCTGTTCCAAGATCTACTATGAAAAAAGCTTTACCTTCTTTAGTTACTCAAGACTTAGAAGATGCTATTGAAGCAGTTGTTTTAGAAGTAGAAGCTGGTGTAAAGCCAGATGTTATGGATAAAAACTTTAAATCTTTTATAAAAGAAGTATTAGATGAAAAGTTAACACCGAAGATAAAGCAAGCATTAGGAACAGGTAAAACGTATGAAGAGAACATAAAGAAAATTGCTCCTAAGCTTAAGCAAATGCCTGTAAAATTCTTTGTTAATTTAGAATCTCAAATAAAGCCAGAGAATAGAGTGTTTACTACTCCACCTAAAAGACTTACTAAACAAGCTGACATAGATAAAGCTATGCTTGATGATAAAGTTTATGTAGAAAATACAGCACAAGGCGTAAATTCTTATACACTTAAAAATTTTACAACTGAAGATTTATTAAAAAATATATTTCCACCATTAAAAAATCCTAAAACAGGTGCTCGTAGTGGCGCGAGAGGTAATAAGAAAACTCAAGTTAGTTCTGGTTTAGCTATAGAGCTAGGTAAAGATATGATACCTAGTATATTTAAACCTGCTACAGATCCTAAAGTAATGGCTCAAGTAGGTAGAAAAATACAAAGAGATCCTAGAGCTTTATTTAAGAAAGGTTTTTCAACTAAAGATGTAAATGATTTAATATTAGCTGCCGAGGCTAGTGATATTAATGCTGCTGGAGTTATTGCTGGACTACCAAAAGGAAGTATAACTGTAACTAATAGTAATAGAGCTGCTAAAGTAAAGCAAGTTCTTAGTGATATTAAAACTTTTGGTTTATCATTAAATGTTTTTGAATCATCTATGCCAGCTTCAGCAGGAGCAGTTAGAGAGCAGGTTAATAAGAAGAAACCAAATGGTGATTTAACACCTGATGCTAAAAGATTAGATGCTTATTTAAAAAAGAATAAAATAAAAGCAAAAGATGGAGTTTACTTTTATGAGCTAACAAATGGAAATTGGGTGGAGTCGGTGCCAGTTAGAAAAAAAGATGGAAGTATTGGAAAAGGAGTAACTTATCCTGATGGCGTAACAAACTTAGTGCCATCAAGAGGTAGATTATATTATGGTAAAGATGATCCTAATTATGTTACAGCTTTAGAAGCAGCTCAAAAAAATACTGATAAGAACGCTTTAGTACCTAAAAAAGTTTCTGTTAGAGAGAGAATAACTAAAGCTTTTATAAATAAATTTAAACAAAGATCTCAAGATAACATGCAAGTGTTAGAAGATGTAGCATTTGAGTTAGATGATGCAGTAAAAGCCGGTATGCCTGCTTCAACCGCTGCTTTAATAATAGCTCAAGGCTATCAAGCTACGGGAGGTTTAATTAAAATATCTGCTCCTTTCACTCAAGTATCTACAGATTTTAACTATGGACCTGAGGGATCTAAGCAAGGTAATAAAAAGAAAAGACCTTTTATTGAAGAGCATAATCCACCAGCTTCTACAGTGGGAGCTTCTTTAATATGGGCTATTGCTAACAACAAGACTAGAGAGATATTTCCTTTTATTAGAAAAAATTATTTTCAAACTCAATTATCTAAAGCTGATGACTTCTTATTAGACAAGGCTAAGCTAGATAAGAGATTACCAAAAGGTTTTAGTATATTAGATGACTCTATCATAAGATTATCTGAAGCTGGAATTAATTTAAATAAAATAATAGATCCAGTTACTGGTAAAAGCTTAGCTGAAAACTTTGGTTTAGGTGTAGCTCCTTCAGTTAATACAATGCCTAATGTTGTAGCATTACAAAGACAACTAATAAGAGATGTAGTTTTAGGTGGTGATTTAAAAACAGCTCAACAGACTTTAGCTGATTATACTAAATTCCCTAATAACAATAATCCTAGTTTAGCTCAAACTCAAAATAATGCTAACAAAAATACTAGTAACACTTTAAAACAATCTAAAGTTTTAGATATTGATGAAGGAGATTTGAGTATGGGTGAGCTGCTAAGTAAAGCTGCTAGTATTGACGATGCTTTAGCAAACGCTAATGCTTTAGATAAACCTATTAAAAAAATTAGAGTATTTGACTTTGACGATACATTAGCAACTAGTAATAATAAAGTTTTTGCTACAAGAGGAAATGAAAGAGTTGAAATGAACGCAGAAAAGTTTGCAACTGACGCAGCTCAAATGATAGAAGATGGGTGGACTATGGACTTTAGCGACTTTGATAATGTTACTGAAGGAGGGCGTGGGCCACTATTTAAAGTTGCACAAACTATAAAAGAAGCAAGAGGCAATGAAGATTTGTTTGTACTCACAGCAAGAGGTCCTAATGCTGAGACAGCTATATATGACTTCTTAAAAGCTGAAGGTTTAGAGTTTAAAAGAGAAAATATAGTAGGGCTTGGTAAGTCTCCTGGTGAAGCTAAAGCAAACTGGATAATAGATAAAGCGGCAGAAGGATATAATGATTTTTATTTTGCAGATGATGCTTATCAAAACGTTAAAGCTGTACAAGATGTGTTAAGTGTTATAGATGTTAAATCTAAAGTTCAACAAGCTAAAATAAAACAATCTAAACAGCTTAGTGAAGATTTTAATAAACTACTAGAAGAATCAACGGGTGTAGAATTTTTCAAAGAGTATTCAGCTAACAAAGCTCAAACAATTGGAGCTAATAAAGGTAAATTTAAATTTTTTATACCTTATTCAGCTGAAGATTTAACTGGTCTATTGTATACAACTCTTGCTAAAGGAACTAAAGGTGACGCTCAAATGGCTTGGTATAAAGAAAATTTACTTGATCCTTATGCTAGAGCTATGGAAGGTTTAAGAGCTGCTAGAATAAATATGATGGATGATTTTAGACAATTAAAAAAATCTCTTGATGTTCCTAAAGATTTAAGAAAGAAAAATGATTCTGGATTTACAAATGAGCAAGCAGTTAGAGTTTATTTATGGAATAAGTCTGGCAAAACAATTCCTGGTTTATCTAATAGAGATTTAAAGGAATTATCAGATGCAATAGAAAATAATCCTAAATTAAAACTTTTTGCAGATCAACTACAAGCTTTAACTAAAGAAGAAGAGTATACTGATCCTACTAAGAGTTGGTTAGCTGGTAGTATTACTGGAGATTTAATAGATATAATAAATAAAGAAAAGAGATCTAAATTTTTAGCTGAATCTGGATATACCGACAATGTTAACGCTATGTTTTCTGAAGAAAACTTAAACAAGTTAGAAGCTTTATACGGTACTAAATATAGAGAAGCAATGGAAAATATACTAGCTAGGATGAAAGCTGGTAGAAATAGACTAGAGACAGGTAATAGATTAAGTAATCAAGTTTTAGATTATATAAACGGATCTGTTGGAGCTGTTATGTTCTTTAATACTAGATCAGCAGTTCTTCAAACAATATCTGCAGTAAACTTTATGAATTGGAGTTTTAATAATCCTATACAAGCTGGTAAAGCTTTTGCTAATCAAAAGCAGTATTGGAAAGATTTTACTATGTTAATGAACTCTACTTACCTTAGAGATAGACGTAACGGTTTAAGACTTAATATATCTGAATCTGAAATAGCTGATGCTGCTGCTACAAGCAAAAACAAAGCTAAAGCTGCAATAGCTTATATACTACAAAAAGGTTATTTGCCAACTCAATATGCTGATAGCTTTGCTATAGCTTCAGGTGGTGCTACTTTTTATAGAAATAGAGTTAATGATTTAGTTAAGCAAGGTATGGATCAAAAAGCAGCTGAAGAACAAGCTATGTTAGAGTGGCAAGAGACAGCAGAAATATCTCAACAGTCTTCTGATCCAAGTAAAATATCTGCTCAACAATCTAGTGATTTAGGTAGAATAATACTAGCGTGGGCAAACACACCTATGCAATATGCTAGAATACAAAAAAGAGCTATTCAAGATTTAGTAAATGGTAGAGGAGATGCTAAAACAAATATAAGTAAAATAGTGTATTACGGAGTTGCTCAAAATGTAATATTTAACATGTTACAACAAGCTACTTTTGCTTTAGGTTTTGGAGATGATGAAGATGAAATGACAGATAAAGAGCTAGAAGCTTACGAAAAAGATAAAGGTAAAAAATACTTTAAAGTTCTTAACAGTATGTTAGATTCTACTTTAAGAGGTTTAGGTATTGGTGGAGCTGCAGTATCTGTAGGTAAAAACTTTTTATTAGATATTTATGAAAGATCTGGAAGAAAAAGGCCTGAGTATGTTGACTCTGTTTGGGAATTTACTAAGTTGTCTCCACCTATATATTCTAAAATATCTAAATTAAAAAATGCCGCTTGGAACTTTGATAATAAAAAAAGAAGAAAGATGATGACCACAGAGGGATTTGCATTAACTAATCCTGCTTATGAAGCTAGTGCTAAAGTTATAACTGCAATTACTAACGTTCCTCTAGATAGAGTATTAAATAAATTTAATAATATACAAGGATCTTTAGATGAAGATAACGATATGTGGCAAAGAATAGCTATGTTAGGTGGTTGGCCTGAGTGGCAGTTAAAAACTTCTAAACAGAAGTTAGAAGATCAAGAAAAAATATATGAACAAGAACCTAATAAGTATAATGCTTGGGAACAAATAAGTATATTAAAACAGTATAATTTAAAGCAGTATGAATTAAGTAAGCTTAAAAACGAAGAAGATAGAGTTAAGAAGATATTAGAATTACAAAAATCTAAAAATAAGGTTTTTAAACCTTTAGATTCTGACAAGCCTTGGGAAGTAAAGATGAAAGAAAAGATGAAGAAAGAAGGTAAGACAGATGAAGAAATAAAAGAAGCAATTAAAGCTAAAAAAGAAAAAGATAAAAAGAAACTCAAAATAAAAAGTCCAAAGTTTAGAAAATTAAAAATCCAAATATAGGGAACAAAAAAAAACTGGGCACCATACCCAAAAGTTCCTGTAACCAAAAAGGGGAAGTCGTAATGACCTCCCCTTTTATTATTTTAACTGTTACAGTATTCGCAAATACCGCCTAGACATAATGGACACATCATACCTTATATTTTAATAGTTATACCTATTGACACTATAAAAGCGCCGCTTGCTATCGCAAGTGTGTTTGCATTAAAGTTTGGCTTTTGTTTATGCCAAATCATATTAGTACCAGCCATTGTCATCATACCAATACCTCCTATAATTGCTAATCGTTTCATGTTATTTCACACGCGCCTCCTGCACAAGCTAATTCACCTGAAAGATCTGTTTCATCTTCAGTCTCTGATATTCTAGTTAAATCAACATTTTTTAAATGTTTCATAGCCATATCGTAGTTAACTTTACTTATATCTTCAAATGGAGCTTGAGTGTAAGTTCCGCCATCGTATGGTAATACAGATAACCCATTGTAATGATCTCTATTTTCCCACATCCATTTACCAGCTTGATCCCACTCATCTTGCCTTAAACTAACAGTAGCAGATACATTGTGAGTGTTAGAGCCTTTCCTATGGCCAGGTTTAACCCACTCTGTAGCTACTTTCTTTATACGTTCAAGTAGATCAAATGGTGACTCAGTTCTAAGTATAGAACCTTTAGGAGCTTTTTGTGGTATGCTAATTACTGCAGTATCATGAGGTCTGAAAAACTCATCTTCAATTAATTCAGGATGATTAGCTGCTAAATACTTATACATAGATTCATTTTTACCAACTCTGATTCTACGCGTATAATAATCTGCATGCCACGCATGAATACCCGAAGAAGTTCCTAATGCCAGAGATGTCGTCCCAGCAGGCTTCACGGTTGTACATCTTGCAGCTGGGTTAATACCAATTAACTTAGCTGTCTTTGTATTCTCTCTTTTTACTATACTTGCAGCGGCCTTCATATCCAACTGCAGCACAGCGGCACTCCCTATCCCGGTCATTGATACACCGATAAGGGCGTCCTTCTCTGTCGTTTCTCTCCATACATCTCTTAAATAATGAAAGTCAGTATAGCCTGCTTGTAGTGTACCTATAAAGCTTGCTTTTCTAACTCTATCGTTAAAGTCTTCTTGTGATTCAAGATCACTAGCATTCACCTCACATAAGTTACAAAACTGAAAAGGTCTTAATGCTATTTCACAGCAAGGGTTTGTGCCCCAGTCTTTGTCGTTGTTAAGATAAATACCTGGTTCACCTGATCCTGATAGCTCTACACGTTTCCATAAATCCATAAAGAACTCTTTAGTTACTTTATGTCTCATTAGAACAGCAGAATTATTTGATCTACCTCTTTGTGGATCTGTCTCCCACCAATTACCAGACTTAGCCGAAATCATCTCATCGTCACCTGCAGAAAACAAACTAATTAAAGCTGCTCTACGTATACCGCCTGCTAATACAGCATCAGCAATATGGCAAACAATATCATGTGCTTCTAAAGTTGTTAATGGTGTTCCATCTTCTTTACCATCAAATATACCTTTAATTTTAAGTATACACTCTTTTAATGGTTGTGGTCCTGGTGCTTTACCTCCAGACGTTACTAATTGAGCTCCCTTTGGTCTAATATCAGAAAAATCAAACTGTACGCTAGATGATCTCTTATTACCCATATAAGACTTCATAAGAACTTTTATAGCATCAGCCCATCCTTCAATACTATCACCTATTAAAAACCTTCTAGTTCTTTTAACATAAGGCTTATTAACTATAGGTAATTTAGCTACGTGGTGTTGCTGTACAGAGTAACCTACTCCGGTTCCACCTAATAATAAAAACATTATTTCATGAAAACACTCAACGCTATCAATAGGTAGATAAGCACAATTATAGACTCTATTAGGCGAGATCTCAATCGGTTTACCTCCGAACTGTAGCGAACGCATACTTGGTAAAATTTTCTTTTCATATACTAATTTATAAGCTTCTTCAATTTGATCAGTCAAAGCAGGATATTTTTTAATATGCATGTTTTTATTTCTTGTAACTAACTCGGCCCAAGTCTCTCTACGGTTTAACTCAGGTACAAACTTAGCGTACTTCATATAAACTGTTATATCACTTAGTATCTTGTTGCTTAACTCCATCTTTGTTTTCTTTTTTTAATTCGTCAGATTCTTTTTTTAAGAACTCTATAGCCTTATCATAACCTGGCATTAATTTTACAGTTTCTAAAGTACCCATTGCAGCGGTACTAAGTATATTCATTTCATTTATCATTTGTTGCACAACTCTAGTTAATGCCGCAATTTTATTCTGCATCTCTAGCAGAGTACTTTCTTTCATCTTCCTTGTCCTTTGTATTTCTTTTTATATAATTTACTAGATGTAGAACTAGATGTTTTAGTCTTAGCATGTACACCTTTTCTTCTAACTTTTATTTTTTCTAGTTTAGCGCTTATCTGTTGACGTGCCATATTTTTCTGAGTATTTTATTAAATCTTTATATTTTAAATAACCTTTAGATTCTATGCTCCAGTCTATAAACTTTTGCAGTTGTCTTTCAGCGTATTTTCTTCGGGCTAAGTCTTTCTTTTCCCAAGAATTAAGTTCACGGTTTCTTCGCATTCCTTTTGATTTTGAGGTTTGTATAACGTAACTTTCGGTAAGTGTTTGTGTACATAAGCTTTAAATAACTTCCAGCGTATGGGAAAAGATTCATTAGCACGTCCTTTGCATTCAATGATGAAGCCATATCCCACAAAATCTGGAGTATACTTGATATTAAGTATTTTTTTATTACCTCGATTACGGTATTCACCTTTTCCATTACTTTGTCTTTCATAAGCTTCTTGTTGGAAGTCAAAAGAAGGGACAAGCTCGTAAGTTTGCCCCTCATATTTTGCTTTTATCTTAGCTTTTTTAAGAGCTATGTACATGTGTTTTTCTAAACCTGATGCAAATTGTATGCCATCATGTTTAACTTTTTTAGATCTTACCGGACCTTTCTTACGTTTAAACCGGCGCGACATGATCGTCCCAGTCTAATTGCGCAGATGAAGCGTGTGAAGGATGTGGTGGTCTAAAAGTTTCTGGCAAAGGCTTGTTAACACCTAAGATGTTTTCTCTACCATCTTCAGTTAACTCTTCTTGTACATCATTTAAATAACCAGCCAGATCTTTATGTCCACCAGTTCTTTCATCGTGTAATGTTCTACCATACTTAGCATAACCAACATCAGAACGTTTAACGAACTTATCGCAGACTCTTTCTACGACAGGATCTCTGAATAATATAGTCTTACTTTTCATCTTTAACAAATGTTCCGTTAACCATTTTACCAGTACGTTTTGATATTACCTTGTATGCTGTGTCAATACACTCTTCAATAGTTGTACCGCCAAGATGAGCCATATTAGTTAATACGACTACCATATCACCTATAGCATCAACAAACTCTTCATTATCATTTTTAAGTACAGCTCTACCTAATTCACCAGCTTCTTCCATTAATTTACAAAACTGTGTTTTAGTATCTCCTTTAGTATATAAGCCTCTTTCGCCTGCCCAGTCTCTTATCTTTTGAAACCTAGTAGCTTCATTAGCTATAATAGGATCTACACTATCGTATCTCCAGTTGCCATTAGCTTTTGCTCTTTTATTGATAGTATCATAATAAGCTTGATAAGCATCTTCGCCAAATGGAAATTTACTTGTTTTAAAATATTTAGCAAATGCTTTATTGTATATATAACATCTCTCCATTGTATATTGAGATGTTGTTACATTATTCATTATCCACCTTATAGTATCATTGTTTATCTCAAACTTTCCGTGAGATGTTAACCAAGTTTTACCCATGTTGTCTAATAACCTGCCTTTTAATTTAGTTACTGGCACTGGAAATGTGGAGGTCTGCTCTGTCGCGTTTATATGCATTGTATTTGATTTTATTTTATTAATATATAGATCTTTATATTTTTGTCTATCAACTCGGTAACCGTAAGACTGTTGAAGTTCTAACTCGCGGTCAGATATATAATCTATATCTGTACTTTGTTCTAGAACTTCTACTTCGTCTAAGCTGTAACCTTGTTGGTCTACGACTCTGGATATAAGATCACGTGTAACACCTATTTTTTTACCCGGTATATGGTATAAATAATAATTAATTTTATCCATAAGTTCTAGCTCTTGATGTTAACACATTTTGTTCAGGTAATTTATCATTATATATGTGTAAGTTGTGTGCAAAATGATAGTATGTACCTATATCATATCCTGTTCTTTCTGATACTAACTCTTGTAGTTTGCTGAAACAATATTGATCATTGCAAAAGCCATACCATAAATCATTAGACCGCATTACAACACACATATTTAGTTTGCCTTTTAAAACTGTAAATTGTACAGCATAAGTACAAGGCGTGTCGTATTTATACTTAGATATTTCTTTACCATCATATATAGATATTGTGGCTTGTCTAGTATCGGGATTTTCTTTTAACTGTGCTACAACTTTATCTAGCTGCCAGCCTCTTTCCCATTGCCAACCATAGTTAGAGTTGACATTACCATTACCATCAGACATACGTTGCCATATCTGAGGTATCTTACCGTATATTTCACCAAGCTTAGCAGTTGATCTATCACCTGATAAGTACCATTGCCATTCAGCTTCGGCATATTCCAAATTGAACTCACGTTTTTCATTATCTATCATGCGTTCAAATGGTCTTTCAATAGTAAAGCCTTGATTAAACATAGCTTTAGTACCTGCAAAGTTTTCACCTTGGTAAGGTATTGTGCCATAGTAAAAATCAAAAGCTTCACTAGCATTTTTAAATGTTAATTGTCTCATATATTTATTATCGTTTCTCTTTCGTATTTAATTTGTGATAATATCTGTACATTTCAAATACTTTAGGATATATTTCTGTTCTACTATAATCTCCTGGGCTAATCATTTCTTTATTGTTTGCAACGATACGTATTTTCCAAGATCCAACATCAAAGCCTGGTGTAGCAGCTAATACACCTATTTTAATTCCATGATTAACA
>Ga0181422_1000756_pt1 | contig 10583 bp, 5 predicted proteins | sample 45SPOviralmetaG_FD_130147 | JGI IMG/M metagenome (GOLD analysis project Ga0181422, IMG submission 130147) | Marine viral communities from the oligotrophic San Pedro Time Series (SPOT) site, San Pedro Channel, CA, USA - 45 SPOT_SRF_2013-07-18 | ecosystem: Environmental > Aquatic > Marine > Strait...
AAACTCAGAGCCGCCAATCAATGAACTAAGGCCACAAAGCCACACCATGAAATGATACATTTCATGCATGTAAAGGAAAGCAACCCCAAACCGAAGGAGGGTTCAAGTATGGTCGTCGTTGCGCTTTCAACACATGTCCATCGTCATCATTGCTGAGAAACCCAGTGTTGCCGAGGACCTTGCTAACGTCCTTGGAGTCGGTAAAAAACTCGAAACCCACTGGCATAGCGAGGACATTATCATCACATGGGCCATCGGCCACCTCTTGGAACTCAAGTACATGGATGACTACGATAACGAATTCAAGAATTGGAGGGGGACCATCGACCGTTTGCCGTTTATTCCCGACGCCTTTCAGTACAAACCCAAGGGAGGCCGAGGTAAGAAACAATTGTCAGCTATTTTGAAGCTCATGAAGGACAAATCGGTCACTGAAATCGTCAACGCATGCGACGCAGCGCGAGAAGGGGAACTGATTTTCAGAACCATTCTTGAACATTCCAAGGTCAAAACGCCAACCTCGAGGATGTGGATGCAATCCATGACCTACGACGCTATGCTCAAAGCCTTTGAAACCAGAAAATCAGGTGATACCTACCAAGCTTTGAGTGATGCAGCTTACTCCCGCTCAAGGGCAGATTGGATCATTGGAATGAACGGTTCACGCATTGCAACCCGTCTACCGCAAAATAGGGACCGATCTGCCAATTCCCTCGGGCGCGTACAAACCGCCACTCTTGCCCTTGTCGTAGATCACGAACTGGAGGTATTATCTCACATCCCCGTACCGTATTGGCAGCTGAACGGAACGTTTGTCGCAGGTGAGGCCAATTGGACAGGGCGCTGGGAACGGACAGGTCACAAAGACGACCCTGACCGGCCAGAATACAAATCCCACCGAATTATGGAGGCCTCCGAAAAAGAGGAAATCGAAACCATGCTGGCCTCTCCAGGAGACTTTACGACTGAGGAGAAGAGCCGTACAAAAAAGGAGCAACCTCCACTTAATTTCGATTTGACAACGCTCCAAAAGCGCGCAAATAGCATGTGGTCATGGTCAGCCAAGCGAACCCTCGGTGTCGCTCAAGATTTGTATGACAAATTCAAACTCACCACCTATCCCAGAACCGATTCGAAGTACCTACCAGAAGACATGCCAGAAACGGTAGCAAAAACACTGGACAGCCTTGGCGGGCAAAGCGACTATGCAGAGCATGTGAAACGCCTTCAAAGCAATGGATTGTCCAATTCCAAAAGGAACTTCAACAGTGCCAAAGTATCCGACCACTATGCCATCATCCCAACTGGCCAGACGCCGCCGGGAAATTTTGGCGGAGACCATGCGAAACTCTACGATATGATTGCTCGAAATTTCCTCGCTTCTTGGCACCCTCCATCAGAATGGACGGTCACGAAGCGTATCGCTCGTAAATCCGATCATCAATTCATCAAGGAAGTTGAGCAAATTGCCTCACCTGGTTGGAGAGCCGTCGTTCCGAAAAAGGACAAGGTCCCCGAAGGATGGGGGAACCTTCCAAGCAACCCATGTGATTCGACCCTTGACGCTCATGAATTTTCAGAGGAATTGAGTAAACCAAAAAACCGGCTTAAAGAAGCAAGCCTCCTCCAATTAATGGAACACGCTGGAAAGCATATTGAAGACGATGAACTCGCTGATGCGATGAAAGAAAAGGGTCTTGGCACACCTGCCACACGGGCCGATACCATCGAGAAACTCCTCAACCGCAAGTACATCCGACGATCACGAAACGGCACCATCAGCGCTGCTCCCCACGGGATTCGAATGATCGATGTTCTACGAAGAATCCCCGTTGAGTGGATCACCTCCCCTGAACTCACCGGGGACATGGAAGCCTCCCTTCTTGCCGTGCAACGTGGAGAAGAACCCATGGACACCTACATGCAAAAAATCATTCAACAAACTCAGACCATGGTTGACCGCATTCGCGAACACGACCGCAACACCCTGTACCTTGATGAGCCAAGCCTTGGACCGTGCCCATCATGCAGTGGAAACGTAATGGAAAACACGTTGGCGTACCAATGTGAACACAACGAGGGGCGCGACAAAGGGTGTTCCTTTGTGTTCTGGAAAGACACATCTGGCCGTTGGTTTGACCGAACCACCGCCTCACGGTTGCTTGAAAATCAATCTCTTGAAAATGTCCATGGTTTCTTCTCTCAAGCAGGAGAGGGCTATGATACATCAATAGAACTCAAAAATGATGGAAAGGTCGTCACCAAAGGTTCCGGAAGCGATGAGGCAACCGAAGACGATGAGGTTCTGTGTCCTTGCCCCACCTGCGACCAAGGTTCCATTCGCATCACCAAAACCGCTTATGTTTGTGATAACACCGAATGCAACTTTAGAGGTATGCAGAACGTGATGTGCAAACGAACCATCACGCCTGAAGAAGCAAAACCCATTTTTACAGAAGGAAAATCAACCCTGCTGGAAGATTTTACCTCTCGGCGCAATAAACCGTTTAATGCATTCCTCAAACTCGAGAAGAACCGTGTCACCTACGACTTCCCACCACGGGCTGCAGCCGCTGACGCCAAACGATTCCCAATTGAAGCTGGTGTAGTTGCCGTGTGCCCAAAAACCAAAGCCAACATCGTCGAAACTGAAACACACTTCACAACGGAAGATTCGTCGACGGATTGTAAAATCCACATTGAACGTTGCATTTCAAAGCGTGACCTCACAAGAGACGAGGCGAAGACCTTGATCGAAACAGGTTCAGTTGGACCTTTTGACGATTTCGTTTCAAAGAAGACGAGCAATCCCTTCAGCGCTTCACTTTACCTCAAAAAGAACCAATCGGTTGGCTACAAGTTTGCCAAACGGTCCTAAACATGGCCACGCGTGAAGGAAGGTTGAAACAATACCTTTCACAGGCAAAAACATGGACCACTGGGACTATGACGTTGTAATCGTCGGTGCTGGACCGGTCGGAGGCAGGGCAGCAACCCTGCTAAGCGGAAACGGCCTCAAGGTCTTGATGCTTGAAGAGCACGAAGAAATTGGCCGACCGTTCCAATGCGCCGGTCTCGTCACACCCTCGGCCATGGATGTGGTTGAGGGCTACCATACTGTGCTCGAAGAAGTGGATGGAGCCTTGATTCATGGGCCCAGCGGAACACTTGTTCCCGTGGGCACGGAAGGGACATTGCGCACCTATGTTGTATGCAGGAAACGGTTTGACCAGTATGTAGTCCAACAGGGAATGGAGGCAGGCGCTGAACTATGGCTCAACTCTGTTCCCACCCAGGCAAGCACCTCATCCACAGGAGTGCAACTCACGGTTCGCAGGAACGATGAAGACATCGCCCTCACCTGTAAACTCCTCATCGGCGCAGATGGCGCCCATAGTTGGACTCGTAGGAATTTCAAAATGGGCAAACCAAAAGAACTCATGATTGGATTCCAAACCGAAGTTGTTGGCTATGAAGGACGGGAACGCTGGTTAGAGATGTACAGCGGTAGTTCAATTGCACCAGGATTCTTTGCATGGGTGATTCCATCGGGCTTTGGCACCCACCGTATCGGCTTGTGGTCAACTGCGGACCGACTCAATGGAAGGTCCATTGAATCATGTTATCAAGACCTCATGGACCATCCGCTTTGGAAAGACCGTTTTGAAAACACATCGGAAATAGCCAGATATTGTGGCCCAGTCCCATCGGGAATGGTGAGAAAGCCGATCAAGGACAGGGTTATTCTCCTCGGAGACGCTGCAGGCATGGCCAAACCGACAACTGGGGGTGGCATAGGTCCTGGGTTCCATCAAATCCAGTGCATTCATGAAGCCCTCACCAGGGCCATCGAAGCGAATTGTTTGAGTGAGCACGACCTCAAAGTCATCACAAAGCAGCCATGGAATGCCATGAAGAAAGAGCAAGACCGAGCAAGGACGTTGCGCAATCTCTTGGTCAGCGATTGCACTGACAAAGTTTTGGACAAGCATTTTCTCAATTTCGCACATCCAGACACATTGAGCCTCATCAATGCTATAGGCGATATCGAAAAACCGGTACCGCTTGGCATGGCTCTGCTCAAGCAAGTACCTGCCTTCCGACCTCTCGCACTGAAAGCAGGTATTCGCTTGTTACTCACGTGAGGTGGAGACATGAAACAACTCCACGAACAACACCGCATACGCTACCCCCCATTCGAGGCATCGCGATGGGACCCGAAAACCCTACCAGTTGCTGTACGCCAATTCCCGCTGGGTGAATATGAGAACAAGGAAGACGCCATCCAAGCTCTCCAAGAACAACCCCCATCGTTCAGTCTGGGCACGAACGATGGATGGATCATCGAACGAAGCTACGTCTATGGCGATGAACCCATGGAGGTTGGGCTTGACGAACCTCACCTTGAATCTGACAGTTATGTTCGAGCCGTAAAGAAACAACGCCAAGGTTGGTATTTGATTCCAAACCCAATCCACCACATCCTTCGCCAATTCATAAATGGAGTGGTGATTGTTCTTCTCCTTTCTTTGTTTTATTTGTTCATTTCGCCAGTTTTGGTGTTCATGAACCTCCCCGTTTACGGGCTCGAAACGATCCGTTGGGGGCTGTTGGACTATCCTGCATTAGCGGTGTTTGTCGCACCCCTTATCTTCGCCCCGTTGTTCATTCGAGCCATGGCCAACCTCATGGAGTTGAGGCGTCAAAACCAATTCCTGAAACGTAATTTAAGAACTCCAATTGTAGAATTCGTTCAACCCAGCGTGGCCAATGAAACACTTGAATTCAACGTCAGCTTTCCCGAATGGGACCCGACATGGAATCATGTTGACGCCATCCTTCGTGTTGGTGTCCTTCCGCCTTCCCGAGAAGCACTGCTTGAGACACTTGACCGAAGCCCGAAACGGCAACCGCCTCCCGGACTGTCGACCGAACTCCCACACCACTGGGAAATTGGACTTGATGACGGAACGGCCGGTGGAGAAGATGCCCCCATGGAGCTCAAAGAGGTCAAAGGTGGGCTCTATTTGCGTCCTATGCGCATCATGGATCAGGGGGAACCCCAGCGTTGGGAAGAAGGCAAGATATTGAAATTGCAACCACCAGAATCCCCTTGGCCCGGTTCGGTACATACCGAACTCTTACGGGTCCACTGGGAATGTATTCTGAGAATTGACCGTCAGCAAGGAGGAGCTCTCCTTTGGGTCCAGCCACTCAAGGTCGCCCATAGCCCGGAAAGAACGCTGCTTGAGCATCTACCTCTTCATGACGGTCGAAGTGAACTTGATTTAACCTGAGCAACACATTCAAAGACAGCCAAGGCAACCACACTCCATGCAAGCGCGTCATTTCTCTGCGCTCTTCCTCGTTTCGTTGATGATGCTGGCAGGATGCCTCGGTGCCACTGAACCGGCACCGGATATCGAAGAGGCACAAGAATCCAGTTATTCTCTCAAGACAACTTGGTTGGTCTCACCTTCCGAAATCAGCCTTGGAGAGGAAGCCGTATTTGCGCTTGGTGTTCAACAAGAAGGTGAAGGGGATTGGACCATTGAGCCCACCGTTTTACAACCGGATTTCAGCCCCTTTTCAAGCATCCTATGGAACGAAAATGACGCTGGTTACCAACTCAAATTCACCCCCACCATCACCGGTGGGCACATCGTTTCCATCACCATCAACAATGCCGGGTCATCGGAACTTGTACCGTCGGTCGCTCCAATGGTCCTGGATTTAACGGTAAAGGCTCCCGAAGAACCCGCACCGATCATTTCGGTTCCTCCTCTCTTGGTGCTTGAAGAACCAAACGTCGTGTGGTTTGAAGGTTCAGTCGACCACCTCTATCCAGATTCATGCACCGTTTCATACACCATCACGGATGGCAACCAAGGCTCCATTGGGTTGAATTCGGAATTCGCATGGAAAGTACTGATTGACTTCACGGAGGCCATCCAATCGCACACCATCACAACCCAGGCCAACTGTGGTAGATACACCCCGTCAAGCGACACTGGGACGACATCGGTCCTCATTGAAGGAGCGGGTGATGATGAAGATGGAGATGGAATACAAGATGCCAACGACCGTTGCCCCTCGGGGATCGGAGCCGACGAGGGATGGCAATCCACCCAAGCCGCCGACGGGGACCAAGATGGATGTCGAGACAACGATGAAGACGATGACGATGACAACGATGGCATCGTTGACACGTACGATTTTTGCCCCGGTTCATATGGTTGGGTTAGCACGCCCTCTGCAGATTATGATTACGACGGTTGCCACGACGCTGATGAGGACACCGATGATGACAACGATGGTGTTGAAGACGTGGACGATTTGTGTCCAATTGGACGAAAGGGATGGTCCTCAAATCGATACAGCGATTGGGACAACGACGGATGTTCAGACCTCGATGAAGACGACAACGATGACAACGACGACCACAGTGATGAAAACGATACGTGTGCCAAGGGATTTGCAAACTGGTTTTCAGACAACACCACCGACTGGGACAACGACGGGTGCGAAGATGCGACCGAAGACGATGACGATGACAACGATGGAGTCAACGACGTGAATTCCACCGGAGACATGCTGGACCAATGTCCACGGACACCTCTTGATGCCGTGGATGTGAATGACCTCGGTTGTGCAGCGGTTGAACGGGACAGCGATGAAGACGGTGTAAACGACCTTTCTGACCAATGCGAGGGAACACCCGTGGGATTAGCGGTTAATGCGGTTGGATGCGCTGACATTGACGATGATGGCGTTTTTGCAAACGTGGATGATTGTGCCCAATCACCTGCACGTTGGAGCGTTGACGAAGTGGGGTGTGCTGTTGTACAACTTCCCGTTGATTGGACCGATGCGACCAGTTTGAATGGACCGATGCAAACGGTTCCACAATTCAGTTTCCCAACCCTCAACGGCAGTTTCAATTTCAACGACCGATGGACAGGCCATGACGTCTACTTTTTCATGTTCAAGTACACCGATAGCAATGGAAACAGCAATGGAGCCACATGGGGTCAAAATCCCGGCAAGTTCATACGCAATCTTCCATTAAACACCCACCTCTTCTATGGTTCCTTTGACAACAGTTACCATAACGATGTTATCCAACAACGCAATGCCGTCTTGGCTGGATTAACAACCTCTGAAGAAGCATATTGGGATGACCGCATTCACTACATTGACATCGATGCAAGCAACCTTGGCGGAGGATTGGGCTCAATGATTTCCTCCTTCAACAGTCCATTCTTTATGGGAATCGACCGGTTTCAACTCTCAAGAGAAACCGGTTCCCTATACGCTTGGACCACACAGTCGAACGACCCCTATCACCTTTCATTTGAGCCAAACCAGTGGGTCGCAGAATTCTCTACAAAAATCCGGGAACAGGACCCTGCTGTTCACGCTGTTTCAATCATGGATTACCAACTGCACTATGCACCCACTGGCTGGAACGCAGGCTACTCCTCATTTGGCAATGCCACTTTTGACCTGCCAGAGAATCTCTCTTCCTATGACACGCTCGAAGTGTACCACGAACATGCCTGCTACGAACGAACCAACCGGTATCAAAAATCCGATGGAACGTATGGTGGATGCCACGAATGGGATTATCTCGCATACCTCTATGCATGCGATGAAGACAATTCCTCAGTGTGCGATACTGAGGCCGTCCGTTGGATAACTACTTACGGACGAGAAGGCATGTGGCTCACAGATATTTCTCCATACTTGTTCATGTTCAACGATGGGGAAGATCGGAGATTCAAGTATTTAGGAGCGAATCGAGGACATATCACTGTAACCTTCCTTTTCAGCGATTGGGGCAGTGGTACAAGGGCCGTTGATGGGACCTACGCTTTCAGTGGAGGACAATTTGATGGAACGTACAACAACGAATCCAGATACAATCGCCAACTTAATTTCTCCGTACCAGCCAATACCACCAGCGTTGAAATCGTTGCGACCATAACCGGCCATGGATTCAACAAAGACACGGCCAATTGCGCTGAATTCTGCGATCACGAGCATCACTACACGATGGGGCAGCATCAAACGTATGAATGGCATCCAATCGTCTACAACAGTGAAGGATGTGAGAACGAGATCAACAATGGGGTTGTGGCGAATCAATTTGGTTCTTGGCCATTCGGTCGAGCGGGATGGTGTGCCGGGCAAGACGTCAAACAATGGACATACGACATCACCGATTGGGTGGATAACTCGACCAACAACACCAACCATCTCGTTTACCGTGGGTACTACAACGGTGCAGAGTATGTTCCATCTGACGGAATCGGGAACGGTGGTCGAAACATTCGGGCCGTTGTGTGGGTTGTATTCTATGGTCCTACGACATGATGTTCGGTGGCGGTGCTGCGAGGTCGGCGGTTTTTGGAACAACCAGTTCGGTTGGTAGATGGTGGTAATCGCTGTTCCTCCGAATAGGGGTGAAACCAGCTCGTACAATGGCTGATTGAAGTTCAACCTCAGTTGCATCAAGTTTGTTCGTACCCGAAGCGGAAACGACATTTTCTTCCATCATGGTTGAGCCTGCATCGTCTGCACCCGCCAGTAAAGCCATCTGGGCCACCTTCAATCCCATTGTGGGCCAAGAGGCTTGAATGTGCTCAACGTTGTCCAAAAAGAGGCGGGATACGGCTACATGACGAAGGTATTCAGAAGAACCGGCCCCCAGCTCGTGCTTGTTCTGACCACGGTTTCGGCGTCCAAATGAATTGGATTCAAGTTGAACAGGCCATGCGATAAACGATGTGAATCCATGGCCGTGATCGTCGAGAGATGAAGATTGAAGTTCACGGATTCTCCTCATGTGTTCAACCCGTTCCCGAGCCCCTTCACCAAAACCAATGACGTTGGTAGCGCTGGTCGTCAGCCCCAGGGATTGGGCCTCTCCCATCACCCGCAACCAGTTAGCTGGAGCTCCCTTTTTTGGAGAGACGTCTTTGCGTACTTCGTCGACCAACATTTCAGCACCACCGCCAGGTAATCCGTGCATACCTGCTGATTTTAATTGTTGAAGGACCTGAAGCGTACTCATTTCGCACACTTCTGCCAGCCCCTCTATTTCGATTGGACTGAAACAATCCAAATCAATGGATGGATGATTGGTTCGTAGAAATTTCAGCAGGTCGGTGTACCAATGCATCGGAAGCGAGGGGTTTACTCCGCCCTGCATGAGGATACGAGAACCGCCAATTGCTTCCAATTCCTCGATTCGGCCGGAGATCTCCTCATAGGTTTGCGTGTAGGTCTCATCATGACCTGGTGGACGATAAAAGGAGCAAAACTGGCAGTTGATAGTGCAGACATTGGTGTAGTTGATGTTCCGGTCTACGAGGTATGTTACGTTGCCTTCAGGATGCATGGTCAAGCGACGTTGATGAGCAGCTCGCATCAAGGCATGGAGTGGAGCGTCATTGTAAAGCGAGACAGCCTCCTCAGGTGTCATTCGATATTCTTCCGAACGGGCTCTGGTCCAGTTGGATTGGCGCTGTAGAATATGTTTCCAGTCCAAATAACCACCTCATTGGAAATCTTGTCCAACAATGCGCTCAATGTCTTCAATGCTTTTCGGGCAGTCTTCTGTCAGCACTACAGGGCCATTGGATGTGATGAGGACGTCGTCTTCGATGCGAATTCCGATGTTTGCATAACGTTCAGGGCAGTCAACATCGGGGCGCCACGACCCAAAATACAAACCAGGCTCAACGGTAAGGCACATGCCCGGCTCCAAAGTACGTGGCTGGCCACCGGGTTTGTAGACGCCTGCGTCGTGAACGTCAAGTCCAATCCAGTGACTTGTGTTGTGCATGTACCACCGCTTGAGTTCTCCGGAGTCCATGTCAAGGGCGTCTTCCAATGTTTGTGAAATGACACCCAGTCTGATGAGGCCTTCAGCAAGAACCGTGCGTGCAGCATCGTGCGGGGCGGTGTAGAGATTACCGACTTGACACGCATCTATGGCGGCCAATTGCGCCTCTAGCACCACCTCGTAGATTTCTCTTTGAGCGTCGGTAAATGTACCCGAGATAGGCCATGACCTCGTGATGTCGCTAGCGTACCCACGGTATTCGGCTCCAGCATCGATGAGGATGACCTCGTCAAGTTCGCAAACATCTTGGTTTGTTTTATAATGAAGAATCGTAGCGTTCTCGCCACATCCTACGATGGAGGGGTAGGACCATCCGGAGGTTCCCGCATAGGAAAAGAACCCTTCAATCACCGATTGGAGTTGGTATTCGGTCACGCCCTCTCTGCTGTGCCTCATGGCGAGTTCATGGGCGACGCTCGCCACCTTGCTCGCATAGACCATCTGTTCGATTTCCGAAGCAGATTTCCGTAGCCTCAACTCGGCGAGCAGACCAGATGGATCCTCGACCGCCACGGGACCCGTGCCAAAATGCTGACGAGCACGATCGCGGCGTTGGACAGAGGTTTCGATGAGGCGGTCAATGCGATGGTTAATCCCGCCACGATGAAACACCCTGCGAGCATCTGCCAGCCAATTCAATAGGTTGTCTTCCAATTCATCGTTGCCATAGGCT
>Ga0181422_1000758_pt1 | contig 10558 bp, 4 predicted proteins | sample 45SPOviralmetaG_FD_130147 | JGI IMG/M metagenome (GOLD analysis project Ga0181422, IMG submission 130147) | Marine viral communities from the oligotrophic San Pedro Time Series (SPOT) site, San Pedro Channel, CA, USA - 45 SPOT_SRF_2013-07-18 | ecosystem: Environmental > Aquatic > Marine > Strait...
AGAAACACCTCAACCAACACCTGCACCGACTCCTGCACCGACTCCTGCACCTACACCAGCTCCTACACCAGCCCCAACTCCTGCACCATCACAAGGAATTGAAGGGGGAGAAATGGCTGCTGAAACTAAAATTGCAGTAGGCACAGTAGACCCTGAAACAGGTTTTCAGTGGAATGGAACAAAATATGTAAGACCTAATGTTAGTGAAGCTTTTACTTGGAACGGAAGTGAATGGATAAATCCATTTACTGACCCAACTTACAAATCACCTTTTAGTAGTAAAGTTGGTGCAGCCTTAACTAAAGCTCAACAAGATAGAGAATTAAGACTTGAAGCTGCTGGAGAAAGAGTAGGAAAAATAGCTTCTGGAGAACTAGGATTACCAACAGGAGCAAAAGCTAGTGCAGATATGCTACGAGACAAAGCTGATGATTCAATGGATATTGACAAAACTAACGAGAAATTTTTTGTTGAGAAACCAGATGATGTAACAACTGAAGGAGTTTCAAAAGATTTAACAAGAGATGTAGATGTACAAGATGCTACTAAAAATGTTGATGCTCCTGACAAATTTGATACAAGTATTATTGATGATGTTTCTACTGTTGATGAAAAAACAATTGTAGATGCAGCACAGGGAAATATTAGTCCTGAAGTTTCAGAAACGTTAGCAGATGCTGCAGGAATAAAAGATGTTCCTGAAGAAGAATTTGCAACTGTAAATATTATTGAAGGAGCTTTAACAGAACGTGTAATTGGTAAGATTAGTCCTGAAGCAAAAGCAGAAGCAGCAACGGTAGCTGGAACAACTGTTGCTAGAATTACAAGAGCAAAAAAACAATTAGCTAGTGCTGGTTTAACTGATGCTCAAATTGCAGAATTAGGAGACGACCCTCAAAATTTAGAAGCAAGATTAACAGACTTTACAGAAAAAGAAAGAGGTATAATTGAAGGACTTCCAGAAGAAGCTTTAGTATCTAATCAATTAGATGAGTTACTTAATGGTATTGAAGAAGGTAAAATTCCTACATGGGCTAGTCCTGCTGTTTCAGCAGTAGAAAGAATGTTAGCTAAACGTGGAATGTCAGCTTCAAGTGTTGGACAAGCTGAATTAGTTAATGCAATTATTACATCTGCTGTTCCATTAGCACAATCTAATGCACAAGCAATTCAAGCAAGTGTAAGTCAACAACGAACTATTGAAGCTCAAGCAGAACAAACTAATGCTCAATTTAGACAACAAACAGCAATAACAAATGCACAAAATGTTTTTAATATGGATATGGCTCAGTTTAATTCTGACCAACAAGTAGCGTTATCTAATAGTAAATTTTTACAAACTGTAAGTTTAACAAATGCTAATAATCAACAACAAAGCATTGTTCAAAATGCAGGACTTGTAGCCCAAAGAAACTTAGCAGAAGCCGACCAAAATACTAAACTTGGTATTACAAATGCTCAAGCATTTTTACAAATGGATATGGCAAATTTAAATAATAACCAACAAAGTTCAGTACTAACAGCACAACTAGACCAACAAAGAATGTTAAGTAATGCAGGTGCAGAAAATGCTGCTGCTCAATTTAATGCTACCAGTGAAAATCAAGTTAATCAATTTATGACACAACTTGCTACAAACGTAGAATTAAATAATGCTCAACGCATGGATGCAATGAAACAGTTTAATGCAACTCAAAGAAACCAAGCATTTGCTCAAGAGTTTCAAGCAGAAGCTGATGCTGCAAAATTTAATGCTCAATTAAATGCTCAAATTGACCAGTTTAATTCTCAACAAGAATTTGCTAGAGACCAATTTAATTCTCAAAACAGATTAGCTATTGAACAATCTAATGTACAATGGCGAAGAGATATTGCTAAAGCTGATACAGCAGTGCAAAATCAAGTTAATATGCAAAATGCACAAAACACTTTTGCAATGTCACAAGCAGCTCAAGCACAGCTTTGGCAAGAAATGCGAGATGAGTTTGATTATATTTGGAAATCATCAGAAAACGCAGAAAACAGAAAAACAAATATAGCAGTAGCTGGTCTTCAAGGTGGAGAAAGTGCAGCTTTCAAAAAAGATGGTTGGATGAGAAATCTTACAACTATTCTTAATACGTTCACTTAATACATTCGGATAAAACTATGATTAAAAAATTCTTTAAAAAAACATTTAAAAAAATGGGAAAAATTTTTAAACCTATTGGTAAAGCACTAAAAAAAGGTTTAAAAGGTATTGGTAAAGCTTTTGGTAAACTTGGTCCTATTGGAACATTAGCATTAAGTTTAATGCTTCCCGGGGCTGGGACAGTACTAGGGTCTCTGGGTAATGTTGTAAGTAATGTAGCAGCTTCTGCTCCTTTTTCAGGAACAATTTTTGGACCTGTTGGAAAAGTAATTCAAGGCGTAGCCAAAGTAGCTCAAGCTGGTGGTAAAGTATATAACAGTATTTCTCAATTTGTAGGAAACACTGTTAATGGTTTAACTGGTGGTAGTTTTAAAGGAGAAATGATTCCTAAAGTAGATGCTGCAGGTAATCCTGTATTAGATGAAGCAGGTAAAAAAATTCTTGTTAAAAATACTGCTTATCAAAAAGGTGCTGCAAGAAAATTTGGAGATTGGGTAAGTAATAAATTAGATAATACTCGTAGAGCTTTTGGACTTGAAACTAGTATGGATGAAAAAGGATTAGAACAAAGTTTACAATCTAATGAAAAAGCTTTAACAGGAGTAAACGATGTAAATACAAAAATTCCTACTGCAGTTAAACCTACTGTTAGTCCATCTGCTATGAATGAAACAACAACTTCTAATCGTGTTTTAACAGATGATGAATTGTTTGCTCAAGCAGAACAAAAGTCTTTACTTTCAACTACACCAATACCTGAACAAAAAACATATTTAGAAATGTATCCTGAAAGAGAAACTATAGAAGTTCCTGTTGGTTATGAAAAAACTCAATCAGAAACTTTAGGAAAATTTGCTACAGATACAACTCCATATGAAAAATATAATTTAAAAACAAAAACAATTTTTAAAGACCAACTATCTCCTGAAGATTTTGAAAAATTAAATATTGATGATACAAATTATTTTGCAGATTTTAATAATAATCGTATTTCAAAAGCTGAAACATTTATTAATACTAACTATAAAAAAGATGGTAAGTTTCTTGAAGAATTTGATTCTTTAACTTCTGCTGATTTAGATAGACAAATGTTAAGACAAGATGCAGCAGCTATTGCAAAACCTGCAGCTGTTGTAGGTGGTATATTATCTCCAGATATTCCAGAAAGTACAGGAGGTTCTAGTGGTTATGTTGCTCCATTACCTACATCTACTGAGGTAACAAGATATCAAGGCAGTGTAGAACAAGCATATAAAGATTTAGGTTATAAAGGACAAAACACAATGGCAGGTTATCACATGATGGGAGCTTATGGCAATACTCCTATTAATTTTTTACAGGGTAGACAAACAATGCAAGTTCCTCAACCCATTACTCAAATGCCAAGTTTTTAATAGGATTTAATTATGGATAAACTTTCAACCTTAGAACAAGATATAGGACTTAATTTTAAAGGTCCTATTCCGGGACAATCTTTAACAAATTCTCCTGCTCAAAAATATCCTTGGGAAAGCCCTCCAGAGTTTACTAATGTAACTGAAGCACAAATGCATTTATTTGCAGAGCTTACAGAAAAAGAAAAATTTATTGCATTAACAGATGCACTAGCTGATAAAGTTCCAGTAGATATTATTGTTAGAACAATTTTATTAGATGGGTTTGGTAGAGGATTATGGACTCCAGATTTATTTTTACTTTTAATTGAACCTTTAGCTGTAATAATTATGGCAATTGGTGAACGAGTTGGTATTGATTATGTATTTCAAGATGGAGACCAAAGCGAAGCAGATGAAGACGATGAAGATGCTCAACGTAAAGCTTTAAGTAGATTAGGACAAGTTGAACAAACATTAAAAGAAACAATTACAAATACTTCGTTAGATAAACAAACAGAAATGTTAGCTAAAAAAGTACAAAAAGGTTTAGAAACAATACCAGAGCCTTTAGTAGAATCAGCTAAAGAAAACATACAATCAAAATCTTTATTGGAGAGAACAGATGGCTAAAAATCCATATACACAAGATGTTAATGTAGCAGTTGAAGCTACTCGTAAAGCTAATACTCCTAGTATATCCGAACAACTTACAGGAGTTCTTACAAATTATATAACAAAAGCTCAAGAAAGAGCTGAACAAAATGTTCAAAACTTACAAAGTGATTTTGTAGTAGAAAAACAATCTCTTAATACTAAAATAAAAGATTACAATAGAGTTATAGAAATACAAAACGATATTAGAGATAATTACAATGGTAATGTTGAAGCATATGCTAGAGCTCAAGTAAATAAACAATATCAAAATGATGTTGCTAATCATTATAACTTACAAGGCAAAGAAGGCTTTCAAATTTTTGATGATTATGTAGATATAAATCCTGATAAACCGGGAGTTCAAAATGAAACTCAAGATTTTTTAAAGTCTAGAACTTTAAATTATACAGATAGACTTAACAAAATTTTTAAAACAGCTTCTAATATTAATTTACAAGAAAGTGTAGATAGTTCATATGTTGATAATTTATTTACAAATCAAATAAATCAACTACCTGATTCTGTACGAGGAAAAGGTTGGGGAGTTCTTGGAGATTTAATTGCTGGGCAAGGGTTTAAACTTGGACAAGACTATTCTGTTACACGTCAAGATATTTTAGATAGAGTTTATTCAGACCTTCCTTCACAAGTAATGGGAGAATTATCTGAACAATTTAAAGGTTTGTATACAGTTGATAAAAAATTAGCTCAAAAGTTTAGAGAAGAAATTGTACCAAATAAAAAAGTTGGAACATCAGTTAGTACTTATAGTGAAATTAATTCTGCTACTTTTATGGGACAAGAAGTAAGATTTAGAGAATCTTATATGACTTATATAGATGCAAATGGACAACAACAACAAACAGAAATTGTTAGAACTCCAATGAGTGAAGACGAAGTTTTTATAGACCCAGAAACTATGTCTAAATTTGTTATGACTTATACTGACAAAGCTAAAAAAAAATGGGCAGAAATGTCTGCTGAAGGTAAATCTCTTGATGAAATTATTACAGTATTAGGTAAAGATATAAAAAACTTTAGAAACCCTACAATAGATGGAATTAAAAATCAATGGGCAGGAGCACAAAATGCAAAAGCAGTTAAAACTTTATACGATGATTGGACTGTTCAAAATGGATATGCTACAATTGAACAAGCTGGTTTTAGTGGCACAACAATTATTCCCGTTGAAGGAGCAAAAGACAAAGAAGGATTTTTAACTTTTAGTCAATGGCGAAACAAACAAATAAATGAAACAATTGCATTGATGGGACTAGATGATACAGGTGACGATAGTCAAATGGGTAATTCAGAACCTATAAAAACTGAAGACGGTGCAACTGTTTCTTATATTATAGGAGAACAATCATATTCAAATGCTACATGGCAACAAACTGTAAATGGAACTAATGAAGCAATTGTTAATAATCAAGGCAACGTAGTTAAATTTTCTGAATACACACTAGAACAATTAGGTTTGTCTAATGCTAAATTATTAGCTCAATTACAAAAAGAATTTGAACAAGGCGATTTTATACAAGTAGATTCAAATGGATTATATTACAACCCAGAAAATCCTTTTATTTTAAATTTAAAAGAACTTGAAGCAATAGGTATAACTAATGCTGTTAGACCTATAGAGTTTGGTTATGATATTGTTAATGAAGATTTTGTAATGAGAGATGCAAAAACTGTTATAGCTAGTAATCCCGATGATAGTTTAACTGGTTTTGAAAAGTTTAATCAAGCTAGTCAAAAAAGAGGAAGACGAATAAGTAAAACAAAAAAAGAACAACGTGATTTACAGAGTGCATTTAGAACAAGTGCTGCTTCTATTACTGGAGATTCAATACCAAGCTCTATTAAGTTTTTTACTCAAACTGGCACACAAGAAAGACAACAAGAAGCTATTGCAATAATTCGAGATGAAGTAAAAGAAAAATTTGGTATTGATATACCAAAAATGTTTAGACAGTCTATAGGAGTTAGTTTAGCTTTTTCTGAAAATAGAGATGAAATTCCTGAAATTATAGACTATATTGAAACTCGTAAAAAAGAAATTTTAAAAGATTTAAAATAATTTATGCCTATTATTACTGATAAAACAAAATTACTTGAACGTAAAAAGTCAATTAATCCTGATTACATGTCTCAAGAAGAAGCTATTAAATATGCAGCTAAAAGAGGCATAGATGATTCTATTCGTGGCATACAGCAAATGTATGGACAAGTAACTAACAACGAAGAATTATTAGATGCTTTAAAAGCAAAAGATGAAAAGCTAAATAAAATATTTGAAAACGAAGAATATGGTGGCAAAGCATTAGCAGCTTGGATGGGAACTACAGTAGCTTTAGACCCAATAGGAATGATACCTTTAATTGGTTGGGGAAGAAAAGCTAAACAAATGCAAAAAGGAGCATCTTATGGAGCTTCATTAGGAGAAAACGTTAGAGCTTCTGCTGGAATAGGAGCAGCTTGGGGAGGCGTTGGCTACTATGGTGAAGAAGACATGACAAGAGGTGAAGGAGTTTTAATTGGTGGAGCATTAGGTGGAGCATTAGGTTACGGTGTTGGTAAAGTTTCTCAAGCTGTAAATAAATCTTTATCTCCTTCTAGGACTCAAAAACAAGAAATGTCTGCTCAAAAAAGTGCAGAAGATATTAGAGCAGGAAAACAACCCACACCTGATGAAATAGAAAAAATTCGTAATAGTGTTGTAGAAGAGTTATTACAAGAAGGACCTTCAAAATTAAATTCTATAAGTGGTTTAAATATTAGAAAAAATTATGAAGACATAGCCGGAAGTAAAGTTTGGAATGCAATGGTTGCAAATTGGGGTTCAGGATTAGTAGGTATGGCTGCAGCTTCAGGAGGTTACAGTGCGTTAGACGACCCTGAAGCTTCTGAGTTACAAAAATTTGGAGCTGCTTTAGCATTAGGTTTAGCTGCTGGAGCAAGTACAAAAATTGCTGGTAAACTACAATTAAAAGATGGTTCTACATTATCAGAGTTTATTTCTAAAGGTATGGTAGATAATTATGGTTTAGACCCTGATTTTATTAAAATTAAAAAATCAACTTATTCTGAAGTAGGTTCATTAAAACAACAATTTTTAGATATTATTCGAGCTACTGATAAAACATTATCAGATGATGAACAACAAGTATTATACTCTATGATACATGGAGTTATGGATGATGTTCCTACATTAAAAGGTTTAAGTGATTCAGCTAAAGCTGTCATTAAAGATACAGGCAGACAATTAGTTGATGTTGGTTTATTGGCAGAAGAAACATGGCGTAAAAATGCTGGTAAATATTTACATAGAAGTTATGATTCAAAACTTTTAAAAGAAGCTGGTGGAACACAAGCTGTTAGAGCAGCTAGAGAATTTAAAATTATTGGAGACGAATTAAAACCAAGAGGAATACCAGCTATTACAACTAAAAAAGCTTTTGAAAAACCAGATTCTCATTGGCAAAAAGCTGGGTGGGAAGTTTTAGATGATAGTGACCCAGAAAATTATATTGTTAGAAGACAACTTACAAAACAAGAAAGGTTAGATAGAGGAGAAATTGAAAATGCTTCTTTTGCGTTAGCAGAAACAGGAAGACTTATGACTCATGATTTGGCTGTGTTTAAATTATTTAAAAATATATCATCAAGTAAATTTGCAATTGACGAAGATACATTTTTAAAACAATCTACATCCGGAGATATAATTCCGGGAGCATGGTTACAAGTTCCAACAACTACAAGATATAAAGGAAAATCTTTTGAAGTAAATGAGTATGGAAAACTTGCAGGTATGTATGTGCCAAAAGAAGTTTTAGAAGACGTTACTAGATTAATACCAACAGCTCAAAATGGATTTAAAAAACTTATAGGAGCTAAATATATAAATTTAATGAAGATTTGGAAAAAATCTAAAACAGCGTGGAATCCTACAGTACATGTTAATAACACTATGTCTAATGTTATGATGTATGACCACGCTAACGGAAGTTATAAATTTCTTAAACGTGGAGCTCAAGAACTTAAAAAAGGTTTAGATGAACGAACAGATGCAACTATTTTTAGAATGGCAAAAGAAGATGGTGTGTTAGATTCTGATATTCTTACACGAGAACTAAATGATGAAACTATGGGAGCTTTAGAAAAAGCAGTAGGTGAATTATCTAGAAAAGGCAGGAACGAATTACATGGTTCAATAAATTATTCTAAAAAACTAGGTGATTTTTTTCAAGGTGCTTATGAAAAAACTTTTAGAAAAATGGAAAACTTTTATCAAGCAGAAGACCAAGTTTTTAGAATGGCATTGTACATGGATAGACTTAGTAAAGGAGCAAGTAGAGCCGATGCAGCAGCCGATGCTAAAAAATGGTTTATTGATTATGATATTAATGCTCCATTAATTAACTTTATGAAAAATGGACCGACACCATTTATTAGTTATACTTATCGTGTTGTTCCTTTACTTGCAGAAACTGCAGCTAAAAGACCTTGGAAGTTTGCTAAGTAGGCATCAATGTGATTTACAGCAAATGACTTAGGAAACAAATATGGTGTTGGTGATGAAGATGCTGAACGTAGATTAATGGATGAACGTTTTAAACAACCTATGTTTGGTGTTCCTATAATGCCAAGCACAACAATTAAAACTCCGTTTGCTTCTGGTAGAGATAAAGATGTACCTTTGTATATAGATACAACTCGTTTTATTCCGGGTGGTGATATTTTTACAATGGGAAATAAAAGCATTCCTTTACCCGTTCCTGTTCCTTTTTCAAAAAGCATTACCGGACAACAAAAAATGTTAAGTCTTCCTTCTTCTATTAATCCAAACTTTGGTATTGCTGGAGAAATTCTTGCTCCTATGATGTTTGGAGTTGACCCTTTTACTCATGAAAAATTAGAAGGTCTTGGATTAGGTAATGATGAAATGGTAAAAATGCAACATGTTTTATCTAGATTAAATCCTAATATTCCTGCTCCGTATATCTTACCTGAAAAGTATGAATCTTTTAGTTCTAAAAAAATAAGAGAAGCATATGAAAATACAGTTAATGATAAGAAAAAAAAATATGGAGCAGACCTTACACCTTTTGAAGCTATTATGAGTTCTTTTGGTTTTAAATTACAACCAATGGAAATTGAAAAACTATTAAGAATAGAAGACTCAAATTTTAGAAGAGTATATAGTCAAGCAAGAAGAGATTATTTTAAGGCTATGCAAGAATATCAATTAAATCCTACGTCTGAAAATAAAGAAAAAGCCCAAAATAAAGTTGATAAAATTTATGAACAGTTAGAAAATGCTCAAAGAAAATACAAAGCTAAAAGAAAACCTAAAGTAGAGGGTGGAAAAATTTCTAAAGATTTTCCAGTATCAGATGTAAAAGAAAATCCTCAAGAACGTAGAGACCCTTTTGCTCAACAACCTTATAGTAAAACAAGAGAAGGATTTGCTTTGGGTGGAGACGTTGATGTGTTTACACCTCTTGCACAAGAAGTAGAACAGTTAGCTGCTATGCAATCTGTAGAAGGAGCAGAGGTATTAAATCAAGGTGTAATGCCTTTAGAAAAATTAAAAAGAAAAAAATATAACAAAGGAAACGAAGCTGTAAGCAGTAGAATTTTAAAAAGTTTAAGACAGTTAGCTAATGAAGGCGTTTATCGTTTTGAGCCTGAACGAGGAGCAGAAAAAAAAGACGGAACATTTGAGCCTGATTATCTTGCTAATAAAGGTGATGGAAAAGCTGATTTTGTTATGATGGTTTATAATAATGCAAAAGCATTAGGTTTAAAACATCCTGAAATGATAGCTGCTCAAGCTGCTGCAGAAAGCAGATATGGTGCAAGTGCATTAGCTCAAGGCTCAAATAATTTATTTGGAATAAAATTAAGAGAAGGCGAAGAAGGACCTGCTAAAATGTATCCAACTAAAGAACAATATGCTGATGGTTTAAAACAAGAGATGGCAAACTTTAGAGAGTTTAATTCTATAGATGAAAGCATTCAAGGATACGATACTTTTTTAAGAACAGGAGTAAAAGATGATGGGTCACCTAGATACGATAAAGCTTTAGAAGCTACAACTCCTATAGAGTATTTAAACGAATTAAAAAATGCTGGGTACGCTACAGATGATGATTATGTAACAGTCGTGGGCAATGTATACAATCAATATTTTGGAAATAAATAATGTTGTTGTATACAGAAAAACAATTAGATATTGCCTATCGAATAGACTGTAAAGCTAGAACAACCCTCAATCATCCTTGGCTTTTACGAGAACAATTTCGTCCTATGTATGAAGGTTTATTAGAAGCCTACATGTTAGCTCACAACGAAGGAAATGTTTTTACTGAAGAAATACCAGAATATTTAATAG
>Ga0181422_1000760_pt1 | contig 10556 bp, 10 predicted proteins | sample 45SPOviralmetaG_FD_130147 | JGI IMG/M metagenome (GOLD analysis project Ga0181422, IMG submission 130147) | Marine viral communities from the oligotrophic San Pedro Time Series (SPOT) site, San Pedro Channel, CA, USA - 45 SPOT_SRF_2013-07-18 | ecosystem: Environmental > Aquatic > Marine > Strait...
AGACTTTATACAAAAGTAAGACCTGGTGCACGATATTTTGCTTCATTGGAATTACTTAAAAATGCAAAGGCATATAATAAAAAGGTTTTTACTAAATCAGGCATTATGGTAGGCCTAGGTGAAACTAAAGATGAAATAATACAAGTGATGGATGATTTAAGATCAGCAGAAGTTGATTTTATTACAATAGGTCAATACCTGCAGCCGTCAGCAAAACATCATCCTCTTGACCGATATTATCATCCAGATGAATTTAAAGAATTTGAGAACATTGCAAAAACAAAAGGATTCTTGCTTGTTTCTTCGTCACCATTAACTAGATCATCATATCATGCTGATGAAGACTTCAGAAGATTGCAGGACGCAAGAAATAAAAAGCTTGAATGTCATCCACAACAATAAAAAAAATCATTCCCTGTAAAAAAAATCAACTTATCGAAATGGTTCTTGATATTGAAAAATATCCTGAATTTGTTCCCTGGTGCATTGAAGGCAAGATTTTCGACAAGAATGAAAGTTTAGATCTAATAACTTTTAACGGAGATTTAAAGGTTGGTAAAAGTATTTTGAATGAAACTTTTTCAAGCTATGTTTCTTACCATAAGGAAACTGATAAAATTATTGTAACAAATTTAGATGGACCTTTAAAACACTTAAAAAATGAATGGTATTTCAAAGAAATAAATAACAATACTCAATTAGAATTTTTTATTGATTTTGAACTAAAAAATCCAATATTAAATGGAATTATGAAAAAATCTTTTGAACTTGGTTTAAATAAAATTGCAAAAGCTTTTGAAGAAAGGGCAATACATTTATATAAGTAATGTTAATTATTACAGTTTTATTAGTAGTTTTTATTTTTACATTTAAAAGTTTAGCTTCATACATTAAAAAAATCAGAACTGGCGATCCAAATGAAAGCGACATTACTTATTGGATGTTTTCTTATGATTTTAAATCACCAAATAAAGATTGGGTACCCGAAAATAAAAATCTTTTAGCAAAAAAAAGAGCAAGAAATTTTTTAGTTTTTATTCTTTATCTTAACGCTTTCGGAATATTCTTATTGATAAATAGTTTTACAGCTCACCTGCTGAATTTTATCGTGAACCCAGAATTCAGTTATCCTATTTAATTTGTTTTAATAATAAATTAAGGGCTTTTTTTACAGTTTGACTTTGAATTTTAGCTCTGCCTTTATTTTTAAAAATACATTTATTAACAAAAACTTTTTTTCCAACTCTAATTCCAATATAGACCAAACCAACTGGTTTTTGTTTAGATCCACCTTTAGGACCGGCTATTCCTGTTATTGAAACACAGACTTTTGATTTACTTATTTTACTTAGATTATTAACCATAGCCAAACAGCATTGAACACTTACAGCGCCGTATTTTTTAATTATTTTATGAGGAATTTTTAATATACTTGTTTTGGCTTGATTTGAGTAAGTGACTAACCCCATATTAAATATTTTAGATGATCCACTTACAGAGGTAATAGTACTAGACAACATTCCTCCAGTGCAAGACTCCGCTATTGCAAGTTTCATCCTTTTTCTTTTAATTAATGAAATTATCTTTTTATTTAAACTCATCAGAAAAATTTTGATTTAATTACCATAAAGATTATCAATGTAAGAACTACATATAAACCTGCAACAACATCATCTAAAATCACACCAAAACTATTTTTAAATTTTTTATCAAAAAAATTTACAGGGAAAGGTTTTTTGATATCAAAAAATCTAAATAAAATAAAAATATATAAATAAAATAGGACTGTTTCTTCTGAGCCTTTCGGTGTTCCATGAGATACTTCGAATAAATAAATTGGGATAGATTGACCAATAAATTCATCTACCACAACTTCTTTGGGATCTTTATTTTCGTTATATTTTATATACTCAGATACTGCATAAAATGAATAACTAAAAATTATTAGTAATATTATCAAAATAGTATTGTTAGACAAATTAATTACATGAAATAAGCTAAACAAAAAAATTGTTGTTACTAAAGATGTTATGGTTCCTGGCGCAAATCTAAATGATCCAATTCCGAAACATGTAACAAATAAATAATTAAAAGTTTTAATCATATTTTATAATTGAACATATAGCTTCACATGCTATTGCCTTTTCTTTTCCTATTACACCAAGTTTTTCAGTAGTTTTTCCTTTAATGTTTATTTGATAATTAGAAATCTCACAAAATTTAGCAATATTGTTTATCATTTTTTTTTTGAAATTTTTAATTTTAGGCGTTTGAGTAATAATATTAATATCAATGTTATTTATAAAATAACCTTTAGATTTAATTTGATCTATTACTTTTTTTAGCAAAATTGTTGATCTTATATTTTTAAATTTTTTACTTTTATCTGAAAACATTTGTCCGATGTCACCCATTTTACAAGCACCTAATATCGCATCAGTCACTGCATGAAGAACAGGATCTCCATCTGAATGACCTAGCGTTCCAAGTTTTGATTTTATTCTTAAACCAGCCAAATAAAGTTTTCTATTTGGCGCTAGTCTATGAACATCAAACCCTATTCCGATACTCTGTTTGGATTTGAACATATTTCTTAGATTTTCAAAATCAGATTTGTCTGTAATTTTAAAGTTACTTTTTTCACCCTCAATAAATTTAACTTTATTTAGATCCATATATAGTGAGATATCGTCGTCTTTATATTTGCCATAATTATTTTTATGTAAATAGTAAATTTCTTTAAAATTAAAAGCTTGAGGTGTTTGCGTAAGAAATAAATTATCTCTTCTTTTTCCAATAATATATTCCTCTTTACTAGAGTCAATTATTTGCTTTATTGCATCTTGGACTTTGATTTTTGGAACTACAGCTCTAGCATTTTTCATATTTCTTAAAATTAATCCTAAAAATTTAGACGAAAAATTAGGCCTAGCTACATCGTGTATTAAAACTTTAGAAATTCCTTTTTGACCTTTTAGAAATTTTAAAGCATTAAACGTAGACTCCTGCCTGTTTTTTCCACCAATGACTAATTTCACATTTTTAAGTTTAAGTGATTTGACTTTATTGGAGTCTTTCTTGTTATAGACCAGCACAATCTTTTTAATTTGCTTAAATTGCCTAGCTTTATTAACATTAATTTCAATTAATGATTTGCCCCCTAATTTTTGGTATGGTTTACCAATATTAGATTTAAATCTATGGCTATTACCTCCTGCTAGAATGATTAAACTAAAACTCATGGTATTAACTTATATAATATTTATATAGATATTTAATATTTATTTAAGATGTTTAAAATAATTAAAAATTTTAATTGGATTATTTTGTCCTCATTTTTATGTATTTTTATGGGGATTGTAACCTTTTTAACATTTATTAATGAGGGATTTGTACCCCTAACAGATAAAAACTTACAAACATTATTAATAGTAGATTTTTTTTTATTATTAATTTTCTTTACATTAATTTTTAAAAATTTTTATAGATTTTATTATACAGGTAAAAAAAATAAAAAAGGCTCACAAACAAATTTAAAATATATTTCAGTTTTTTCCGTATTTACAGTTATACCATCTTTAATTGTTGCAATTTTTTCTCTTTTTCTTTTTAATTTTAGTATTCAAAATTATTTTGATAAACAAATCACAAAAGCAGTAAACAACTCATTTGATGTTGCAAAAAATTATTTAGAAGAAAGCAAAGAAAATGTTTTATCTGACGTTATTTTAATGAGCGTTGGTTTAAATCGTGCCTCTGGTTTCTATTACTCTAATCCCAGTCGTTTTAAACAAATTATGAGATCTGAAAAAATACTTAGAAGAATTGATGATGTTTATTTAATAGATAGTTTAGGTAATATTTTACTTGCAGATGTAAGAGATATGACAGATGAATTCGTTGTTCCTGCCGATGAAGATTACGATCAAGCTTTAGAAGGAAAACCTGTTTTTATAACTGATAGTCTTAAAAATAAAACCACTGTAATGACAAAACTTAATTCATTAGTCGATACTTATTTGTACATTTCTAGAAATATAGATACTGAAATTTTAAGATATTTAAATGAAACAGAACAAGCTGTTAATTTTTATTATTCTGTAGAAAATAGTCAAACTGGAATAAAAGTTACATTTGCTATTATCTATATTATAGTAGTAACTTTACTTTTATTTTTATCAACTTCGATAGCAATTACTTTTGCCTCAAGATTAACAAAACCTATAATAAATTTAATAAGTGCTTCAGACTCTATTAGCAAGGGAGCGTTAGATGTAAAAGTCCCTGAAGTAGAAGCAGACGAAGAGTTTACTCAACTTAATAAAAATTTTAATCAAATGATAGAGAGATTTAAAGAACAACAAGATAAACTTTTAATTAATGAAAGGTATGAAGCGTGGGAAAGTGTAGCAAGAAAATTAGCCCATGAAATAAAAAATCCGTTAACCCCAATTCAATTATCTATTGATAGTTTAAGAGAGAAGTATAGAGACAAATTATCTAATGAAAACGGAGATTTTGAAAAATATTTGGAAACTATAAATAGACAAATAGTAGATATAGAAAAATTAGTTAATGAATTTTCTAATTTTGCGAGGATGCCTAGACCAATTCTTAAAAAAGTAAATATAGAGAATTTAATTAATAAATCTTTAGACTTTATTAAACTTACATCTAAAAGTACTATTAAATTCGTTAACAAATCGAAAGATAAATTTATCAATTGCGATGAAGATCAAATAAATAGGGTTATTATTAATTTAATTAAAAATTCTGAGGAGTCTTTTTTAGACAAATTGCAAAAAGACGTTAATTTTAAAGGAAATATTGACATAGAAATCGATGGTGATAATGAATATATAAGCATTAGAATAATGGATAACGGCACGGGTATTAAAGATGCTAAAAAAGCAATGACGCCTTACTTTACTACAAAAAAAACAGGAACAGGCTTAGGATTACCTATCGTGACAAAAATTATTAACGAACATTCAGGAATTTTTTCTATTAAAAATAAAAAAGGCAAAATCGGAACCGAAGTAAAAATCACATTACCAAAATATGCTTAAAGAAATTTTAGTTATAGACGATAATCCAGATATACGCTTTTTAATTTGTAATATTTTAGAAGACCAAAATTTTAAAGTAAGATCTGCTGCAAATTATGATCAAGCTGTTCTGGAAATTAACAATCGATTACCAGATCTTGCAATAATAGATATAAAACTTGATAAACCTGATAAAGATGGAATTGATTTGTTAAAATTAGTAAATAAGAAAAATAAATTGACTCCTATCATAATGATTTCGGGTCATGCAACAGTCAAAGTCGCTGTAGAAGCAATAAGACTGGGGGCGTATGAATTTATTGAAAAGCCATTTTCAAAAGAAAAAATTTTAAATTATGTTAACAGAGCTTTAGAGTCTGCTTCTCTTAAAAAAGAAAAAGATCTTATTGAGAATAAATTGTTTCACTCTTTTGATCTTATAGGTGAAAGCACTTCAATTCTTAAAGTAAAAAAGATTATTGAGAAATTATCAACATCCGAAAGTAGAGTCTTAATTTCAGGACCCACCGGTTCAGGTAAGGAATTAGTTGCAAGAAAAATTCATAAAAATTCATTAAGAAATAAAGAATCTTTCGTAATTTTAAATGCAGCCTTGTTAAAAGAGAAGACTTATGAAAAAGAATTATTTGGAGAAGAATTTGAAGATGGAAATATCTCATTCGGTGCGCTTGAGAGAGCAAATAAAGGAACATTATTAATTGATGAGGTATCTGAAATTCCCTATGAAACTCAAGCTAACGTTTTAAGAGTTTTAATAGATCAAAAGTTTAAACGAGTTAACGGCTCAAAAGATATCAATGTTAACATAAGATTAATTTCATCTACCTCTAAAAATTTAAGTGAGCTAGTTAAAATGAATAGATTTAGAGAAGATTTGTATCATCGGCTTAATGTAATGCCAATTGAGTTGTCACCCTTATCTTCAAGGACTGGAGATATACCTTTATTAATTGATTATTTTAAAAATAAACTTTCTGAAATCAATGGAGTTCAAAAACCAGATATAGATATAAAAAATGATAGTTTATATACATACAATTGGCCAGGAAATGTTAGAGAATTAAGAAACTTAGTAGAAAGAATCACCATACTATCCTCAAATGAAAGCAAACAAAAAATTAATCAAGTTATTGATGATGTATTAAATCCATCATCTAAAATCGAGGATGAAAAAAATATTTTAGAACAATCATTTCAATCACCATTAAAAGAAGCAAGAGAATATTTTGAAAAAGAGTATTTGACAACACAACTGAAAATACACCATGGAAATATTTCTAAAACTGCAGATTTTATTGGGATGGAAAGATCTGCCTTACACAGAAAATTAAAATCTTTAGGTATTAAAGGGATAAATTAATCAATGAATATAATAATATGTGGAGCCGGCAAGGTAGGCTTTTCAATTAGTAAACAGTTATCCGCTCAAGGCCACTCGGTTACAGTAATTGACCAATCATCCGAAGATATTAAAAAAATTAATGACACCCAAGATGTAAAAGGTATTGTTGGTAGAGCTTCACTGCCATCAGTATTAGAAAATGCTGGAGTAGAAAAAGCCGATATGATTATTGCTGTTACAAGAAATGACGAAACAAATATGATTGTTTGTCAGCTAGCAAGTTCATTGTTCAATGTTTCAAAAAAAATTGCACGTATCAGAACCAAAGATTTCTTAGAGGGAAAATGGGGAAAATTATACAATAAATCAAATATTCCAATTGATGTAATTATTTCTCCAGAGCGTGAGGTAGCTAAATCATTATACAGAAGACTAGAAGCCCCTGGAGCTCTTGACAATGTGCCATTCGGAAAAAATAAAGTAAAAATGTTAGAAATTTCAATCGAAAAAAATTGTCCAATTAAAAATATACCGCTTAAAAAACTTACTGAAAAATTTCCAGATTTTAAAGCAAATATATTAGGTGCTCTAAGAAAAGAGAAATTCATTTACCTTAAAAAAGATGATCAAATGTTGGAGGATGATAATGTATACGTTGTCGTTAGCAGTGATCAATTAAATCCAATACTTAAAGCTTTCGGACATGAAGAAAAGATTGCTAAAAATGTTTTAATAATTGGCGGCGGTAATATTGGTTTACAACTTGCCAAAATGCTAGAGGAAAATTTTGAGGACGTGAGAGTAAAGATAATTGAAAAAAACAAACAAAGAGCAGAAGAAATTGCAAATGAACTTTCTTCATCAATTGTTATTAATGGTGATGCTTTAGATGAGGAAATTTTAAAAGAAGCAAATCTTGAGGGATCAGAAACAGTTTTAGCTTTAACAAATGATGACGAGAATAATATGATGGTTTGCGTATTAGCAGAAAAAACAGGATTAAAAAAAAGAACAATCGCAATTGTTAATAAGACTAATTATAATCTTTTACAAGACTCACTCAACATCGATGATCTTGTTGATCCACGAATGACAACAGTTTCTAGAATTATGGAACACGTGCACAGAGGAACTATTGGGACTGTTTATTCTTTGCTGGATGGAGAATATGAGTTTATTGAAGCAAAAATTTCTGAAAAATCAGAACTAGTTAATAAAAAAATTAGAGAAGCAAATTTACCAGAGGATATTAGAATAGGCGCAATTATAAGAAAAGATAAAGTAGTAATTCCTAGATCAAATTTTATATTTGAAAAAAATGATCTGGTGGTATTTCTTGTTAAAAGAGAAGAATTAAAAGCTGTAGAAAATCTTTTTAGCGTAGGTACAATTTAAATTAAATGAATTTAAAAAGTATCAGTTTTTATTTAAGCTTATTTTGTTTCCCTATTAGCATTCTTGCTTTTGTGAATATTTTATATGCTTCGTATTTTGACTTTTTTCTAAGTATAGATACTTATTTTACAACATTAATTATTTCATTATCAGTAGGAGGCAGTCTTTTATATTATGGAAAGGACTCAAAAAAAAAAATAAATTTTTTTGATCAAATTATTTTAATTATCGCATCTTATCTACTTACATCCATACTTATTGGTATTCCTTTTTATTTAAGCAACTATCAGGTAAATCTGTTAAATTCGATCTTCGAGTCAATGTCTGGCTTAACAGGAACAGGTTTTTCAATTTTTAAGAATATAAAATATTTAGACCCAACCTTAATATTGTGGAGATCGTCATCACAGTGGATAGGTGGATTATTTTTTTTATTTTTTTTAATCATTATTTTTTCAAATAAATCATTTAATTATAAAATGACTAATCTCACTTACTCTGGTGATAATAATTTTAATTCTAAAGAAAATATCAAAGATAACATACTCAGGATATTTATTATCTACTCTTTGTTAAGTATATTTATTTTGACATTACTAAATATTTCAGGACTTAGACTCTTCAACTCACTTAATATGACTATGACGTTAGTTTCTGGCGGTGGTTTTTTACCTTCAGATAATATCAGTAATATAATAGAAACAAATTTTCAAAAAATAATTTTAATATTTTCATTAGTAATCTCAATGATGAATTTTTATTTACTTTTTAATTTATTTAATAAAAGAATTCTTGTTAGAGAGCATAAGGAAGATCTATATTTAATTATTTTAACAATTGTTCTTTTTGCCTTAATTTATTTCAATAATTATAAAGGTTTGGATATAATTATAAGTGTTGTTAGTAGTTTAGCTAACTCTGGGCTTTCATTAGTAAAGACAGATAATAATTTAAGTTTATATTTTTTATTAATTACAATCATTGGAGGTTCTTTGATATCAAATTCATCAGGTATTAAATTTACAAGATTTTATATTTTACTCAAAATTACTTCTTCCGAAATAATGAAATTGATCAGCCCCAACAGCATCATAAATAAAACAATTTTTAACTCCGAAAAAAAAATATCAGATGATAATATTAAAATCTCTTTTTTAATTTTTATTTCTTTCTTTCTGAGTCTATTTATTCTTTCTACACTTCTAGTAATAGATAATATAGGTTTTGAGAAATCATTTAAATTATCTATACTCACGTTAACTAATACGGTGAATTCTGAGATGTATAATATGCAAAATATTAATTTCACAAATCTATTAACATCATCAAAAATCAGTTTAATTTTATTTATGATTATTGGTAAAATTGAGTTAATATCATTTTTTTTAATTTTCAAAAAAATATTATTTAAAGAATAAAGAATAAAGAATAATGTCAAAAATAATTATTATTGGAGCAGGTGCTATGGGTTCAGCTTTTGCTTTACCTTGTCTAGACAACAATCATGATATTAACATTGTAGGAACTCATTTAGAGAACGATTTTATAGATCAATTAAAAAGTAATAGTAATTTGCATCCTGGTCTAAAAACACAAATTCCTGAAGAAATTAAAATATTTAAATTTGAAAAATTTGATGAATTATTTAAATCAAATGTTGATTTGATAGTTTTAGGCATAAGTTCTAAAGGAATAGAATGGGCGGCAGATCAACTGAGCAGACTCTATAAGGATAATAAGGATAGTAAAATTCCGAAGCTATTAATGCTTACTAAAGGTCTTAGTATTTATAATAATCAATACGAATTATTAGTGGATAAACTTGAAAGATTATTAGCAGATAGGGGGGTAAAAAAAGTAGATATTTCAGCAGTAGGAGGACCTTGTTTAGCAGCTGGATTAGCAAATCGTGTCCACAGTAGCGTCGTGATTGCCAACAAAAATATTCAAACCGCAAAGAAAATAGCAGATATGCTTAATACAAATTATTATCATACTTCACATTCAAATGATTTAAATGGAGTTGAGGTTTCTGCCGCTATTAAGAACATTTTTTCAATGGCAGTAGGTGCAGCAAAAGGCTTATGTAGTAAAAATATTTCTAACGAGGTAAGAGAGAAGAATTATTTAAATACAGCTTCTGCTTTAATAAAACAATCAATCCATGAAATGGAAATTTTCGTTGAACACTTAAAGGGTAAAAAAGAAACTGTTAAAGGGTTAGCAGGTTTAGGTGATCTTTATGTTAGCTCAGGTGGTGGAAGAAATGCAAAAATGGGATCATATATTGGAGAAGGACTAACTTTTTCAGAGGCTAAAAAAACAAAGATGGAAAAAGTAACCGTTGAAGGGGCTGATCTAGCTAAAGAAATTGCAAAAAAAGTGAATGAAGATTTTGATCAAAAAAATTTACCTTTAATGCTTGGCATGATCAATGCCATTGTAGAAGATAAAAAACTCGAATTAGATTGGGAGTCTTTTAGGTAATGAAAAAATTTATAATTTCAATTGACGCCGGAACTACCTCCAATAGATCAATTCTTTTTGATTTAAAAGGCAGGCCAGTTTTTTCCTCTCAAAAAGAATTTGCTCAATATTTTCCAAAAAGTGGCTGGGTAGAGCATAATCCTGAAGAAATCTGGAAAACAACTTTAAAAACATTAAAAGATGTAATTCAAAAAGCCAAAAGACTAAAAGGTGAGATATTAAGCATAGGTATTACAAATCAAAGAGAAACAACTGTTTTATGG
>Ga0181422_1000762_pt1 | contig 10546 bp, 2 predicted proteins | sample 45SPOviralmetaG_FD_130147 | JGI IMG/M metagenome (GOLD analysis project Ga0181422, IMG submission 130147) | Marine viral communities from the oligotrophic San Pedro Time Series (SPOT) site, San Pedro Channel, CA, USA - 45 SPOT_SRF_2013-07-18 | ecosystem: Environmental > Aquatic > Marine > Strait...
AGCCAAGTCAACGACAATTAAGACAAACATCAAAATTATTGAAATAACACGAAGGACTATTAATGATTATTACCATTATTACTATTATCATCAATAATCCTTCAGTGCTGTTGTGGTATCAAAACCCTGATCAAAGTATCAAAAACACATTAACTATGTTAATAAATAACAGGTTAATAGAGAAAAATAACAACAAAGTTACTAAACAACGATTGATTCAGTCCTGTCAATAATACAAACACGACTGGTTCAATCTCTGTTAATAACAAAACATATCAGGGATAAAAACCATCAAAATACTACAAAAGGGGACACCACACCCTTCATAGTATTGATCGGTTAAACAACCTATTTATAACTAAAAACATACCTTATCAGACACGGTGATAGCGGACCACCCCTTTTGATAAGGATGTTACTACCAGGTCACCACTGACCAACACCTGCATACACATGAGTCAGGGTAAAGAGTGAGGTCAAACATACTCATCAAATTATCAAAAAATCAAAAAATTACTCGTAACTCAAGTGGGTTACTCGTAACTCAGGCAGTTGAAAATCTCAACTGCCATTTTCAACACGAAAATAATAATACAATAAATGCGTTTTCTACCCGGGTGAGGTCTGCATAAATGGGTTATCTCTTCTTAAATGGGACCTCACCCCAGGGTAGATGTGTTTTCTACCCAGGGTAGGGTCTGCACAAGTGGGAGTTTAAGAATAAGACCCACATGTCTCGCCTAAAATAAAACACTTTTCTATTTCCAACGTACTTCGATTCTCTCTTCTCACCAAAAGAAACTCTCAGTGGAGGCTAGGGCTATCCTATTCAACTAGAGTCTACACCCTGACAACTTAAGTTTTATTGTTAGACTACAACAATAACAGTTAGATAAACTACCTGTGGTCGGAGATCTCCAAGTTGTACCTGTTGATAAGATGGCAAAAGCTAAAAACTCAAATGAAGACAAGCAGATCCTATCGTGGACGGGGTCGGTCAACATTAACTCCGGTGCCGCCACGATGGCGAATCTAGCCGAGACATTCAATCCAAGGCGACCTATGAACGAACCGGGCATCGCCAAGGAGAAATTCAAGGTCTGGATGGATGTCCCGGAAGAACTCCAGAGAGTCCTAAAACAGAAAATGAAGAAGATTGGATTGGACTGTCTCAAGCAGAATGCTGAGATAGTCTTGGATTTGTTCCAAGACATGATAATCAAACATGTCCTACAGATGCAAATCCATGATAAAAACCTGTCAAAAATCATCCGGGGAAACCCTGAGATCGAGGATCGGTCAGATGTCCCACCGGACATCGAGCCGATTGCAGGCAAGATCGCGAAATCCAGCCTGCTGGGACGCGACCCTTGGGGAGACGAGGAAATCCCTAAAAGAGTCGTGGCAGCGGAAGGAGAGACCGAGGAATCAGTGTCTACGTATACTTCAGAACAAGTTCTGTTGAAGGCGATACAAGACAATACCTGGTCCTACCTAACTACGCACCTCCGGCGGATTTTGCACGACGACATCTTACTGCACGTCGTGGACGAGGAAATGAGCTACGCGGCCGATAAGGATCAAGTGAGATCCAAAACGGCCCGCAAACGGATGCCATGGAAAGTCTACCGAGCCGTTGTAACTGAACTGCTCCCAGAGAGCACCGGTCTTTTCGAGCTCCTCATGTTGATGGCTTTGTGCCGGGAGAACGGAGACTCGGCCGCTCGATGGCTGCAAAGATTGGGCATCGGAAAAAGGCTCGTGGAGCAGATGGATGTTCAGCTTCCCGAGAAGCTTTACATTGATCTGGCCACGAGGTTCTTGACGCCGCACGAGATAAAAACCATGGCCGCCAAAATCGTCCACGGAGCAGACGCGAACAAAATGACGCCAACACAAGCAAAGCGCGAAATATCGCGTCGCTCCTGGGATGAATTGGGCCTCCTCGTGAAATCGAGCCTGCACTCTGCTGGTGGGCCTCGCTACCGTCAGGCAATGCACAAGCATTTGTGTGACACGAGGTTATACACGCTGGAACAGGCGAAGACTTACCTGGAGGTATACAAACCGGCAGCAACTTCGGCTCCCCAAAACAAATCTTCTGGCGGAAAACGCCGGGACGAGTCACCTGTCTGTCGCAAATGCGTGGACGGTGGGCTCAGTGGAAAATACGTGCGCCACAAAACTAAAGATTGCCGAGCGGGCATCAGGCGCATGAATATCGAAAAGTTCAAAGATCCCAATAGGCGCAAGAGGGGCCGGGAGAGATCTGTGAACTTCTCGGGATCCAAAAGACCTAAAAACGGCGATTTTAAAAATTCTCCAAATCCACAAACGGAGGAAGATGAATGCAAAACATGCAAGGCTGCTGGTCGTAACTGTCGTCACCCCAGCAAATCATGCAAGTTTGCTCCCGGAGGAGCTTGGCATAACAAAAGTGGCGAGGAGCTTAGGAAGCTTCAAAAGAAGTTTTTTGAAGCTAAAAAGCGCGCTAGGTCTGGCCGTAGTCAGACTAATTCTGCCTCCCAAAGGACGCCGTTTCGCAAGCGTACCAGAGCTGAGCAGGAGAGCCTAGAAAAATCATCAAATCTGGGTACACCTCTCTGGGCGAAACAAGTTTCCATGATTGGGGAACAAGATGGCGGGCCAACGGCGACCAAGTCAAGCCTTCCCTCAACAGCAGAGCTGGGTGGAATGAGGTTCACCCCGGGGGTGAAAAGTGGTTCGAACACGGCATATGCTCATACACGGTCGTTTGAACTACGTGTAACGGCGCGTGACGGCGGGCCGGAAATTGTAGGTTCGAATTCGGCCACAACTTTGCAGAAAAACCCCGTTACTAATCCTGACACTGCTATCGTGCTTTGGCAGCCAGATAAAAACCATGATATGGAAGAAGAAGGCCTTGAAGAGAAAATAACAAAAAGCCTGAGCTGCCTGCACTGCTCTCCCGGCAAGGCCGTCAAATCAAGGTTTGAAATTTGCCAATTTCCGGACTTTGAATTGATGTCGGCCGCCGACAAAAAGCGCTGGATCGACCAAGGTTTGGATTGTTTTTGCCCGAAAGTCGGCGACAAATTCCAACTGAACTTCTGGCAAGAGCTGTGCATGTTCAGGACGCTGCCGTCGTGGCCTCCTGGAGACTCTGATAACCCGATTGACCTTACCGGCCAAGACACGGAGGAGTCGGACTCAGAGACCGAGGAAGAACCCGAGCCAGAGCCGCTCAATGAGACTTGCTATATGGCTACGGAAGATGAATCCGAGTCGGATGGTTCAGAAACGCCAGAGGAGTCGCCTGATCCAGAAGTGGTGTACATCTCCATCACGGCCTGTGGGCCAGATGGCGAGATGTACAAAGGGCATCACACTGCTTGCTACTGGTGGGACATGGACCAGCCGGCATGGCTGTTCGTGAACGACAACCTGCGCCAGGATTTCCCCATCTGGAATGAGCACTGGAAAATCATTTTGGACGATGGGCGACATCTGGCTATCAGTGACAAGCCGGAAACGCTGAAGTTCAAGCAGGGTACATACCTGCATGCTAGGCTCCTGATGTTGCACCTGCCTAACGCCAGCGCAGGATACAAGTTCGATCTGCCAGGCCATTCCAGGAAGCGCACCAGAGAAGAGGCTGCTGAGCTACAGGTACATGAGGCAGTCATGGCCGCGGCTCTGAATGAAAAGGATAAAGCCAAAAACAAACGGCGCCGGGTGCAATCGATGGAAGAAATTGACACCGATGATGACGCCCAGGTGATCGTGCTAGAAATCTGGTTGGGATCAAGCAAATGTGTAACGGTGAAATGGGGAAAAACCCAACCGTTCAGATGCTTGCTGTGTGCATTGGCTGTTGTGAAGGCAAGGCCTGGTCACCATCTCATACTCATGACTACAGCGCATCGCATAGCCGGGAAAGGGTGCATAAGGGCTATAGATACCCCGATTGACTTGGCGTTGCCACAAGGCGGAACGCTATCCATGCACTACGTGCCCTTCAAACCTGACACCTCACCTGCATTTCTCCCCACTCAAACAGTCGCATGGCAAATCCTGAGAAACACAGGGGTGTACATGTGGGACAAAAACAAGTCCGGACGGAGATTTAGTAGGAGGGTCAGGTCTAGGGGCCGTAGGAGGGGTAATTTACACCCAAAGACTGATTATAACAACCATAATCAAAATTTTACGTTGTTCAATGAGACTTACATACGAATTTCCCGGGTGTTACAAAGTCAGTACACCAAAACAAAAAGGAAAAGTAGAAAGTCATCAACACCTAAGCGTGTTAAAGGAACGAGTACTGCCTACCGTCCCGAAAATGAAACTTTCCCTAAGAGAAAATCTTCGAAATCTTCCAGGTTTCGAAAGGGAGTCAAAAGGTCAAAGAGACAAAAATCATGTGTAGACATGAAAATTGTCCACAAAAGACAAGAAAATACTGGTGAACTGTGTACAAGCTCAGAGGTCACTTCCTATGTCAGATCCGACCTCTACTTGACGTTTGAACCCGAAGATTCCGATCGGGAAATTTCCCCAGTTCCTGTAAGAGTGACTGGTAGAAACACCCTAAACGTCTCGAAAACCACTAAAATTCCGTATACCCGGTCAAAATCGGTAAAAACAACCATCGATCGGGAAAATCCAGATTTTCACAAAAAGACACATAACAGTCCAGAAAACGTGATAAAACGAAGAAATATCCCGTTACTTCTGGGACCAGATCCACCCACATCAGCGACAGTTAAGTCGAATGATGTTATGGTAACATCTGACTTGTCTGGAGGATCCGATGTTTCGGAAACATCGGAAACTGTGTATAAACCGTTACACAGGACGATTACAAAGGGAAAACCGTATCGATACACTTCAACCCCGAATAATCTTATCCAAAGTCCAGTCATGAAATATCCCTACAGAAAAGATTCTCTTTCTGTTACCAGAATTGAGAAATCTCCCCCCAAAACCGGTGGACAAGTGGAATCAGGAAATATCTCTTGCAAGGGGTCCGTGTCTAACACGGACTTGTATATTTCCCGAGTCTCAGAAACACCGGAAACAACTGATAACGAGGATGGGGAAAATTCCCCATCTGAAGAAAATCCTGACAAAAAGGACCAGAAATACGTCTCTTATGTCAACAATAAATATCCTACCAAAAGGAAGCAAAACAATCCTGTCGGTCAGAATCGTAAAAAGGGAAAACCCTGTTTTTCTGAAACTGAGCAATATCGTCTGCTAAGAACCTATTTGACGGTTTTGGGCCAAAATGGTATTATTCAAAGAACACAGGTAGCATTGGATACACAGTCCAATGTCTCATATTCCAAGAAAGAACTGGGAATACCCAGATCGTGGAGGAGTCACGAAAGTAGGTATGTGAAAGGAATTGGAGGTTATGCCAAAGGAAGTATCCCTCTAATTACCCGGATCATAAAGGAGGGCAGAGTCATAAAATTGGACACTCGAAGTCCCCCAGCACACATGTTCAGCGACGAGGACGGACCTTCTTTGTTGTTATGTGCCCAACATTGCGTTCTCTTAAAAATCGACATCAACAAAGCGTTGACAAAACTGAGACATGGTGACACCCCATTCTTGAAAACAAAACGTTCCAAAACCAACCCCGTGTATAAACACCAAGAGTGTAATATCGCGGAGAAGTTGATGGAACGATACCTGGAAAAGACAGGCGGAAGCGACAAGGAACCTAAACAATGTTCCATAGATGACGTCGAAATTGCTAAAGATTTCTCTCCAGAGCAAGTACGACTGGTCAAATCTATTTGTCAAAAATACCGTAGCGTATTCGCCTCGAGTCCAGATGAAATTCCCCCCCCCTTAAAGGATGCGAAACCTCACGTATTCAAAATGAAGGAGGGATGCAAACCTATCTACTGCAAAAGACCCAACTGGGGTCCTTGTCAGAGGAAATACTTAGAACAATGGACCCGGAAAGCAGTAGAACAGGGACTGATGGAGCCTGCCCCAGAAAGCGAGTGGGCATCCAGGCCAGTCCTGGTCGGAAAATATAGAGGAAACACTTCCAAAAAGGATGTGCCTGACGGGATTCGAACCTGCGTGGACTTCACCAGGGTAAACGATTTCATCGTCAAGCAACCTCCACAGTACACCGATCCTTTCGAAGAAATCAGAAGGGCCAGCGGTCACAAATATTACTTCGAAGCGGATGGTCAAAAACAGTTCAACTCAATACCTTTAGCAGAGGAGTCGAGAGATATCACCACCACATGGACCCCTCTGGGTCTTATGAGGTGGTTACGCCTAATCATGGGTACTAAAGACGCATCCGGCAGAGCCCAGATGGAATACACTGCAGCGATGACGAAATACCTATCCGACGAAGCGAGAACACATTTGGCCAATTTTCAAGACGATTTTGTTGGATTCCACAACTCCATTCCAGGATTGATTAGGGCTTACGAAGCCTTCCTGAGGATGTGTGACAAAGCCGGGATTACGTTAAACCCCGCTAAGATCCGAATAGGAGTCCGAAAATGTAAATTTTACGGCTTCAATTTGAGTGAAAAAGGAATGGAACCTTCTGAGAAAAATCTTGATCCGGTGCAGAAAATGACCATACCTAAAAACAGGTCAGAAGTCCGTAGTGTACTGGGAGTCTTCAACCAATTTCGTCACTTCTTCGTGAGGTACGACAGACTTGTTCTTTACATACAAAAACTGCTGAGGAAGAATGAACCTTTTGTGTGGAGTAAAGAAGCTCAAGCTGGTTACGAGCATATACGGGAAAAACTCCTCAGTGGAACGTTATATCTAGCATCCCCAGACAACTCACTGCCTCTAATTCTGGAGACAGATGGCAGCGACGACGGATGGGGAGCCATTCTGCTTCAAATGGTGGAAGGAGTACGCCGCGTTATCAAAATGTGGTCCAAACAATGGAAAACATTGCACATGCGTCGAGCTCCTCCCTACTACAAAGAAACGAAGGCTTGGATGAACGGGTTGGAAAATGCTCGCATATATGCGGACTATTCCCCCTTTCCCATCGAATGCATCACAGATCACATTCCACTGACATATGTGAAAAATACAAGCGGTAAGGGTCCTGTGTCTCAATTCATACTGGACAACCTTAGCTCTCTGGACTACACCATCACATACCGCCCGGGAGGAAAACTAGTCGAGGCAGATGCCGTGTCAAGGTTTCCCTGCATCGGGCCTAAAACTCTGGCGACTGATGGGGTCATAGAAGCGTACAATATACTACTTGACTTCCTACCACAAAAGTGGACCAACCAGGGTAGGGTATGGGTATATGCTCAGAGTGAAACGGACATAATCCAGCAGGAGGTTAGACATTGGATGTCCACCCTACCGAAAACCACCCCAGCGAGAAAAGTACCCATCACGGACTCTCTCACGGAGGAGAAAATAAACACCTTTGACTACAGCTTGGGTTTGTGGGTACCCGAGGCTGACAAAGTCAAAATGGTGGTCAACAAGGCCCTAGAGAAGGGAAGACCCTTCGCATGCCTTGTGTCCAGCTGCCTGGTACACCTGATACCAGAGGGGCCAGAGCATCAGAAGGCTATCTCTAAAGCCAAAAAGATAGTCTTCCTACAACCTGAAATGACTTGGATTGTCTATAAGATAAATTCTCTGTCAGATCATCAAGTCTACGCGATAAATGATTCAGACCCTACGGGATTTTCTTTCGGAAGGTTGAACGACTTCCGAGGTATTGTAAGAGGAACCCCTGAATGGGATTTGAAAGAATGGGTTCCACTACAAGAAGATATGATACGGAAGAATCCGAAAACATATCCTCCGGAAAAGATATCTACCCGACAATCAGATGGATTCAAGTTATACATACCCAATTCGGATGACACTCTAGCTCTAGTACCTCAGACACATGTTAAGGAACTAGTGGAATGGCAACACCGCCAACTCTGCCATGGAGGCCAAGCCAGAGTGTACAATGCCATTAAAAACCATTGGCACTGGCCGGAAATGAAAAAGGACATCCGAGCCATAGTGACCAATTGTGCAGCTTGTCAGCTACTAAAGGCTAAGCGTGCCAGGGCTCACAGGCATTTCAGAGCCAAAGTATTCTGTACCCCAAGAACCAGCTGGGGCATGGATTTCTATGGAATAGCCAAGAGCAAAAACGGCTACAACAATCTCCTCGGAGCGATCGACCTGGCCACGGCGGAGTCAAGGTTGTTCGCCTGCAAGGAAAGAACGGCACCGATCGTTACGGAATGCACGCTGCACGGAATATTCCTAAGGGATGGTTGCCCTTTGCACATACATTCCGATGCGGCCCGAGAGTTCATTTCAAAGGCTATGCGGAGGTTATGCCAATTGATGGGCTGTCAACAAACCACCACTCTCGCCCATCATCCCACAGGCAACGCTACTATAGAGCGACTGTGGCAATGGATAGCTGCTTGCCTCAAGATAATGACTGGAGAACAATATCATGAGTGGGAAAAATACGTAAGACTGATGGAACACGTGTGGAACACTTCCTATCACTCGGTATTAAAATGCTCCCCATTTGAAGCTGCTCATGGACTGAAAGCTAGAAGCGCTGTAGACTCGCTCGCTAGAGCGACAGCCACAGTAAACACGGACCTCATGACACAGGATGGCATTGAGGCCATGCGAACAACGGCCAGGGCCTTCGAGCAACAGATCCACAACGTGCGCAAAGAAGCGACAGCAGCCAATGCAGAACTGCTGCGCAAGGGGCCCAAGAGGACTTACGAGGTGGGAGATGAGGTGACCTTCTACCTTCCTCCCTCCGAAAAGGACGCCCTCAGCATGGGCCGAAAGCCAAAGCATTTACTGCAATACAGAGGGCCAGCTTTCGTGGTCGATAAACTTTCTGCCACTACGTACCGCATCGAATACGAGGGCAGAAAATACAACAGATGCTTCTCGGAGCTGCGTCCATACAAATCCGACAGGCTCCCGCTAGATCTCCCCATTGCCACTCAAGTGGACATGCAGGAGAGAAAGTTAATTGTGGGAAACTTCGTCGCTCTTTGTGATTCTGCCAATCCAGAAGACGACCACTTCCATCTCTGCAAAATAATAGAGATAGAAGACTATACCGCTGTCCTCCTGAACTATGCTACTTTTACGGCCAACATAAGAACGGCCAGGTTTAGCATCATGTATCAGGAAAGACACAGCGCGCGGTACACAACAGAAAGGCCAAGACTAAATGCCAGAAGCCAGGAAGTCATCGACAAAGTCGATTTGGACGAAGCGGATGATTTCATTGATCATTACAATATCAGAATGACTAGCAAAATGAGAATCACAGCCAAAAGCATTCGGCAGCTGCGTAAACTAGGACTCAAGCATCACGTCTTAGGCAAGACTTTCCCCTGATTCGCTCCGGGGAATGTTAACTGTACCCTAGTGTAAATTAGACAAAAGAAAAAAAAAAGAAAAGAAACGAAAAAGATAAAATTTCCAAAACAAAATTTTGTAGTTTAATTACAACAAAGTGTTTTCTTTGTCGTCCCCTACATCAGAGCGGGACCGAGCAAAGGTAGCAGCAGGCGCCTCGGGACTCGGCCCAGGAGAAAGCGGAGGCACATCAGTGTCTTTCACTGTGGTTTCCACACGCAAAATAAATTGTGGTGGAGGCAAGTGAACTCTGCCAACAACACTGGGAATGTTGATTCGGGACCATGGAGGCCTTGCCGTCTCTACCACTGGACACGGATCTGTTGTTGATGCCCAGGATAGGTGCATAATCGTTTGGAACTTATGACCACGGCTGAGCCTGTAATTCATCCAATGGCATACCTGACGGGCAGTCCAGTTGGTGACGTCAATACCAGCAAGCCAGGACACGCAAAAGCGAATCCGATCAGGAACGGCACAAGGCCACACTCCTCGACGGACTCGCATGGTATCGCGCCAATATTGCGTAACAGTCTCCACGCTCCACGTCATCTGCTTCATAAAGAATTCGTGACTGGAAACCCAACGAACAAGCTGATCTTCCGAAACATAGTGCGCACAAACGCGATCAGATTCGGAGAAGATTTTCTTCGGGCGTTTGGACGACATTGTCTACATCACGAATAACAGTTATGAGCGACCAGCAGACAAAACATTTTGGTCACCTGGTCGAGGGGGCATGACAGAACCAACCTGGGTTCCAGCTCCTATACGAGTAATTAACAGACATTATGTCTGTACTTTATTAGCTAGACCCGTGGAATAAAACGACCAAACCCCAATAGGAGGTTGGTATGGTATAATGTAAAACGATTAACCTGGACCTATATAAGACTGGGAAAAACCCAGATTATGAAAAATCCAAAACTAGCTAATAATGGCTAAAATATCAAAACCCCCAGAAATGGTTGAATAACTATTGTCGAACCATTCTGGTACCAAAACCATGTCAAAATAATGACTGGTTCTGACTAGATATAAATGACGGTTAACAAATACTATCGTCATTCATATCAAGTTGAAGCCAAGTCAACGACAATTAAGACAAACATCAAAATTATTGAAATAACAC
>Ga0181422_1000764_pt1 | contig 10540 bp, 12 predicted proteins | sample 45SPOviralmetaG_FD_130147 | JGI IMG/M metagenome (GOLD analysis project Ga0181422, IMG submission 130147) | Marine viral communities from the oligotrophic San Pedro Time Series (SPOT) site, San Pedro Channel, CA, USA - 45 SPOT_SRF_2013-07-18 | ecosystem: Environmental > Aquatic > Marine > Strait...
TGTAGGAGAAAACTCTTCAACTGCTACAACTACTTGGGGGCACTGCTCTGCATCTGAGGGTGGTACAGGCTCTGGCGGTGAGAGTAATTTTACTGGTGGTAAGTCTGTTGGTTTCTTAATTGGTGGAGATCAATCTGCGTCTAGCGGTGGGGGTTCTCCAGATTTAGGATCTGGTGGTCATAATGGAACAACAATTTCAGCAGCGGGTTACGCTAAAGGTGCTACTACTGTGGCTCCTACTAAACCGTCAGAATGGGGTTCTGACGTAAGTGCTACCTTCCAAGGTGGTGCGGGTGTACAGCACTCAAGTGGTGCGGCGGGTGCTTCTGATGCAGGTAACGATTACGGGGCGGGATCTGGGGGTTCTTCCTCAGAAAGTGGTGCAGGTTCTACTGCTGACGCATCTAGTGGTGCTATATTTGTTACTTATTATGAGGTAAACACATGACCCCGCTAACGCCAGAGCAACTAGAAGCTATGATGGATAGAGCCGCTAAGAAGGGTGCTAGGCAAGCCTTGTGTGACTTAGGATTGGCTGACTTAGATGCAGCTACTGATATTAGAGAATTACGTAGTCTATTAGACTCATGGCGTGATACAAAGAAAAGTATATGGAAAACACTCATACAATTAGGTACAGTTGCAGTACTGACATTTATAGCTACTGCTGTGTGGATGCAAGTAGGAAAATAAATGATTGAAGTACTAGCACTTGCTGGCGCAGTAACTAAGATAGCAGGTGCAGTTAGCTCTGCAGTCAAGGCTGGTGGTGATGTAGCTGATTTACTACCTCACTTTGGTAGACTAGCAAAGCTTGATTCTGAAATACAGCTTGCTGAAAAGGGTAAACACAAAGGCCCACTAGGTAGACTGTCTTCATCTGAAGAAGAAGGGTTTGCTATCGCCCAAGCTAAGATGAAACACAAAGAAGCAATGGATGAATTGCGTTCAGCGTGTCAGTTGTATGGACCACCAGGAATGTGGGATTTAGTAGTCAAGGAGCAAGCTGCTGCTAGACAACGCCACAAAGAGGCATTAGAGAAACAGGCTGCAGCTAGAGATAGATTATTTTGGGGTTTATCCTTGACAGCAGGTGTATTAGTATTTATAATAGGCTTGGCCGCTATGACTTGGGGATTAAACGAAGTAGTAAATGGATAATAAGGAAGTAACACAATGATGCAGTTTAAAGGATTTAAGCCAGAGGCAATGAAACGTATTGCGGGTTCACTTGGTTATCAAGGTGATATGGATAAGTTTGATCAGTACTTACAGAGTAACCCCAGTGCTATGCAAAAAATGGATACTTACAGAAAGTCTGCTATGAAAATGGCAAGTGGGGGTTATGTACAAAACTATCGCGCTGGTGGTGCTATACCTGTAAATCCTACAGAAGTATTGAATTCTGCATATAACTTAATGTCAGAAGAAGAAAAGGCTGCTACTACTTTACCAACTTCTAACATGTTCCAACCTATAAATACTAGTTTACCAAATACGGGTATGGTTGTTCAAGACCCAAACGCTTCTTTATATCAAAGACCCCTCCAAAGACCTGGATCTGAGAATCTTACAGGGGTTGTTAATCCTGATGACAAAATGCTGAGTGCTGGCTTGGTAGCTTTAGGACAAAACCCTATTAAAACTTCAGCCTCTACTACAGCAGATACCCCACCTACTACTACACCACCAGAAGACAAACCAGAAGATAAACCAAAAGGTAAGTCTGCTGCAGAAGTTACTATTGAAAGATTACAAGATCCTACGGGATCAATGCCAGAAGGTACAACTGTAGAAGCTACTAAGATAGAAACATCAGACGATCAAATCGTAGATGATACTGCTGGTCAGGTTGGTGAAGCTAAAACAGGAACTACTACAGAGGCTACTACAACAGATGCAACTGCTCCTGAAGCAAAGGCTGCGGCGACAGTGGAAGCTGAAACAACTAAGGATGATGTTGATGCCGCTTCTAAAGTAGACGTAGCTAAAGGTGAAGTGTCAGATAAAGCTCAGGTAGAAGCTGCTCAAGAAACAGAAAGTTCCGTATCTGATTTAGAAGCTGCTCAAGGCGAAGCTATTTTAATGAAGAATCCTGTACAACGTGAGATACAGGACGGTGAAATTATATCAGGGGCAGCTAATGCACAAAAGGCTGCTAAGTTTACAGAAGAAGTACAAGCAGCAACAGCTACACCTTCTGAAAAAGCTACAGTACAAGGACAGCTAGGCGAGCTAACAAAAGACTTTGATGCTAACAATCCTCCTGCATGGGCAGCGGGTGCACTACGTGGTGTCATGTCTAAAATGGCATCTCGTGGTATATCTGCATCTAGTATGGCAGGTCAGGCTATGGTTCAAGCTGCAATGGAAAGTGCACTACCTATTGCACAAGCTGATGCATCTACATTTGCAAAGTTTGAAGCTCAAAACTTATCGAACCGCCAGCAACGTGCTATGCTCGCAGCGCAACAACGTGCACAGTTTATGGGCCAAGAGTTTGATCAAGCATTCCAAGCTCGTGTAATGAATGCATCTAAAATATCTGACGTAGCTAACATGAATTTTACAGCAGAGCAAACGGTAGCCCTTGAAAATAGTCGTATCGCTAATACGATGAACATGGCTAATTTAAATAATAGACAAGCTATGGTTATGGCTGAAGCTGCTGCGTTATCTAACTTAGATATGGCTAACCTTAGCAATCGTCAACAAGCTGCTGTGCAAAACGCACAGAACTTTATGTCTATGGATATGGCTAACCTCTCTAATCAGCAAGCTGCTAATATGTTTGCTGCTCAGTCTAGGGTACAGAGTATGTTTACAGATGCTGCCGCACGTAACGCTGCTAATGCATTTAATGCAACATCAGAAAACCAGACTAATCAATTTTATGATAGCTTAAGTGCACAAGTAAGTCAGTTCAATGCTTCTCAAAGTAATGCAATGTCACAGTATAATGCTGGTCAAAAGAATGCTATGTCTCAGTTTAACGCTAATGTTCAAAATCAACGTGAGCAATTCAATGCTAATAACAGATTAGTAGTAGATCAATTTAATGCTAACTGGCGCAGACAAGTTGCTACAGTAGATAATGCTACTGTAAATAGAGTAAATGAATTAAACGCAAAAAATGCTTTAGATGTATCCAATACTGCCTACAATAATTTGTTTAGCTTCTATAGTGACACAATGAAGTGGGCATTTGATTCCTCTGAAAATGAAAAGGATCGAATTGCAAATATGACTATGGAAGAGATGCGTCAAAAGGGATATAAAGATCGTGCTGATGATAAAAATAATTCCTCTTGGTGGAGCGCAGCAGGTAACCTAGTAGGAAATATTTTAATGGCAGATGCAGATTCTGTAGTAGGAACTTGGATGGGCTATAACGAAGGGGGTTAATAATGAGCTATAATAATCATAGAACAGCGTATTTAAATGTACTGCGTAAAGCACAGGCTAAAAAAGTAGCTACAGGAACTACATCAGAAAAGGGTGGACTGTTACGTAGAACAATGAAACCAGAAGAAACTGAGGCTACTAAAGATCCTAGTGAAATGGTTGTTGAATATGTACGTGAAATTAACATGGCAAGAAAGGCACTAGCAGATGGATAAGGGGCCAAGCTTTGACGCACCTGTAGGTGGGCAGGGAATAGTAGCTGAGATGGGCAGTATGCCTTGGCAGCAACCAGCTAAGTATGATACAATAGATGAAGCGTTGGAGTTCTATTCTTCTCGTTTGTTAGAACCACAGTTTCAAGATCAACTTCTTGATGTTATGGAACTAGGTACGCCACTCGCTGCGCTATCAAACTCACTTCAACTAGGCGGTGTAATGCAGGGGCTGCACACACTAGACGTGGGTATACTTATACAACCAGTCCTACTAGAAATGCTTGCTTTTGTAGGCGATAAAAATGGTGTTAAATACGACATGGGATTGCGTGATCCCGACATTGATCCTGATAAGTTTCCAGATTCCAAGATTGCTCTGGCAGTAAAACGTGCTAGAAAAAACATGAAGGAAGATGATGAGGTAGAGCAGGGTGAGGAAGAAAACGTAGAAGCTGTTGCAGAGAATGTAGTAGACAGCGTAAAAGGTTTAATGGCTAGGAGATAACAATGGCGTTTAATGCAGGTGCATTCATAGGTGGCTTTTCACAGGCCGTATCAGCACGTATACAGGAAAGCAACAAAGAAGCTGCACGTATGCGTGAGGAAGAGCGTCTTGAACAAAGATCTATAGACAGAGAAGCTCGTGCTGCACAAAGAGAAGATGAGAAGTTAGCACGTGAACGTGAGCGTGAACTTATAGATCTAACACAAAGCCTTGCGCTACACTATGATGAAGCACAAATGACTAGTATACTTAAGACAGGTAAAGCTGGCGCTAAGTATGCGCTGGAACAGGCAAACGCATATAGAGCAGAAGACCTAGATCCTAGAACTATGTATGATTTAAAAGAATTTGAAATTGAAAGAGCAGAGGTTGCTCCTGTAGCTACATCACTACGTACTGAAGCAGAAGCTGGACCTGCAGTTAAGCAGGGTGATGCTATTCCTTTTGCTTCTAGGTTTAAAAGTTTACCTACTAAAGTTCGTACTAAAGCAAAAACATTTGAAGCTAGACTAGTTGAACTATCTGACAGAATGGCTAGTGCTGAAGACGCGGAATCTAAAGAACGTTATAAAGAACAATATGCTAAGGTAACAGAACAGTATGTAGCTTTCAAAAAAGAAAATAAAGTACCTGATGACTTATCTATTCCTGATCGTAATAGCTTACTTAAAAATACTTTAAACAGAAAGTTAAGTGGCGTTCCTAGTGTATCTTTTGGTCTTGATGGCACCCCTACATACGTTGAGGGTGACGCACTTCTAGTTGCAAGGGCACATCAAGTAGCATATGAGGAGCTAATGGAACTTAACGATGTGGCTGAATGGAAAGATAATAGAGAAATGTTAGTTCAAATACAAGGTATAGGAGAAACAGCAAGAGAAATTTTTGGTACTAAAATTAATCCTGCTTTAGCGGATTACAGAGTTGCACTTGCAGGCGCAGAAAATGAGGCACTAAAAAATGAAATTAGAAAAACAGGTGTTGAAGGCTATGTTCCGTTAAAAAAATATTCTGTAGAGGATGAAGATTCACCCGTCGATTATGCTTACGTAGACCCTAACTATATAAGAAATAATGTAAATTTATACAGAGATGGTGACGTAATTGCATACGCCTACAATGGTAATATGTATCATGCAATTAGAGTTGGGCAAGAAATTATTTATGGACACACTTTTTATAGAAAATAGTAGGGAATATAACTTTGGATATGAATAGCAATTATACTTTACCTCCATTAGATGATCTACTTAGTGTAGACGAGGAGGAGAAAGATAATAAAATAGATATGTTTCCTGATGTAGCAGATACTGCTATACAAGAAAACACTGGCCTTTCAGAAAGCACTAATGAGGATGCAGACTCAGTGCTAGAAGATCCTGTTGCGCCTTCTCTTACTGAGGACACACTAACTACATATGAACCACAAGAGCTACTATCACTAGATGACATACCATCTGTTGATGATGTACCTTCTACAGATATACCAGTAGATACTGAGGTACTTGACCCACGTGTAGATGCTTTAATGAATGATGACTTTGATTTTGCTGAAGAAAATATTGATAACATTTATAATGAAGCAGTTAAGATCTGGGAAAGAGAACGTGCGTTAAAGGATGGCAGATATTATAAAGTAGAAGTAGAAGATATTACTAATATACAATTAGGTGACGATGTAAGGAAACCTACACGCGAAGAAGCTTTACGTGATTACATGATAGAACGTGAAGATCGTGCCTACATGGTAAACGACATGCTACAGGGTGATAATCCTATACGTAAAGAGTTGGCGTCTACATTAGTAGACCAAGGTTACTCACCTTTAACTATTACATACATAATCGAAGGTGCAGAGTGGTCACCCTTTTTAGGTGCTGCTTTAGGTATTGCTGACATACCTGAAAATGTAGCCAACGCAAGACAGGCTTATGAAGACGGTGAGTATGGTGTTATGGCTGCTAATCTTGGTATCAGTGCAGCAGAACTTGCCTTTACTATTACAGGAACTAAACAACTAGCACAGCCCATAGTTGGTGCACTAAAAAATAAAACACTTGGCGCTCGCCGCATGGCGAAAATAAATGAGGCCACAGACGCAGAGTTACGTGTAAAAGCAGAAGCCGCTAAAAAAGTAGCAGATGAAAATCAAGATATTGCAGAGCAGATTATAACTGAGTACGAAGAAACTATGGTAGATGCTACTGGCAAGCAGGTAACTGTGTCTACTGTAGTAGATGGTAGAAAGGTTATGGATTTTGAGGCTGCTAAGGAACATGGGCGTACTGTAGCTGAAGATGTTAAAGCTATGCAGGATCTACGTGCCGCTGAGTTTGCTAAAAGTTCTACAGAAGCTAATGCTAAATGGGGTGTTGGTGAAGTAGAAGCATTTAGTGGGTTGACAGAAGAGGTAGATGAATTAGTAACACCATTACTTAACGCTGAAAAGTTTAATGCTATTGTAGCTATTGCATCTGACTTAAAGAAAACAAACCCGTCAGCATTCTCTAAAGATAAAACTATTATTGAAAGTCTATTCGATTTAACTACAGATAATAAAATAGGGTTTAAAGACTCTCAAGAATTAGCTGACATGTTAAATAAATATGGACTAAGTTTTGATGACTACGTAAACATGGTCGTTACTGGTGGCTCAGAGGCAGGTAAGATATTACAGAAACTATCTCAAATACGTAGAGCAGGTTCTGTAGATGATCTTAGGGCTATGAAGGAAAAGCTTCGCCAAGAGGGTCAGAATGATATACTTAAAACGTGGCGGCGTATAGAAAACTTACGGCGCGGTGGTATGGTATCTATGGTTAAGACTGCCTTTCGTAACGCAGGTTCGTTTGCCATTCGCGCACCATTAGAAACTCTTGAAAATGTTTCTGATTCTATTATGTATGAAATGAGTCAGAAGTTTCAAAAAAGAAATGATATAGGTTACAGAAAAGCTGTTATGCAAGCTACATGGGCAGGAGCTAAAACAGCTATCAGTCCTAAGCAATGGTACAACAGCACTAAAATGTTACAGCGCGTGGTTGCTAACCCCGTTATGGCAAGAGATGTAACTGACTTTATACTTAAGCGTCCTGAGTTTATAGACAAACATAAAAACTTGTTTGACATGGTAAATGAGTATCAGGTAGCAACAGGTAGAGGTGAAGGTGGTGCAGTTGACGCCACACTTACAAAGTTAGAAGACGTAGTTAATGTCTTAAACACACCAAACAGAATACAAGAATTTACTATTCGTAGGGCTGCTTTTATGGGTGAGCTTGAGCGTCTAGTAAGTAGACACTACGACAAGAGCTTAATGACTATGCTAGAAGAAGGTAAGATAGGTGATCTTATCGCAAATGCATCTAGCGTAAGACCTAAAGGCGCACCTACATTTGAACAGCTTATAGAAGACAGTACTAAAAAAGCACTGGACATTACCTATGCTAGTCCACCTGAGATAACTGCACTGGCAGATCTTAGTAACTGGCTTACTCGTAATGGTTTGACTGCTGTAACTACACCTTTCCCACGTTTTATGTTTAAGTCTATGGAACTTATGGGTCAGTATGGTGGCGGTGCACTTAACGTAGGCATACGTAAGGCATTCAATGTTAATGGTAAAAAGTGGGGTGATGCCTTAGATGCTAAGGACAGGCAGCTAATAGGGCGCAACTTAACTGGTTGGTCTGCTATATACGCAGCTTATCAATATCGTATCTCTGAGGGGTCACCCGCTGACCACAAAGAAATGGTTACAGACGAAGGTAAAGTCTGGGATACTACCTCATTCTTTCCCTTACGTCAGGCTATGTGGATTGGTGAAGCTATTAAGCGTGGGATGTGGACCCCTTTTGGTACAAGGGATGAGGGTGAGTCTGCTAAAACTCTAGCTGAGTGGATAGACGTTAAAGAAGTACAGGAAGTATTTTTAGGTACTGCTGCTAGAACAGGTACTGCAAATATATACGTAGAAGAAATAACAAATATTATTGCAGACTCTGGCGATCCTGCTAGTAGTGAGTCGTTTAAAAAATTACTATCACGAAACCTAGCTAACTATCTACGCACATGGACGATACCTTTAACGCAAGTTCCTGAACTACAAAGGGCTACAGGGTACAGGCCAGCTACATACACTGAGCAAGCAGAAGATAGAGACACACTAAACGAAAACTATCTACAAGCTGCTATTTCAGAAACTGCTAGAAGTATGCGTACCGCTGGCGTTAGTAATATTTTTACGCCATCTAAAGAGTTTGAACGTGAACAGCGTGTAGATGTGTTTACACCTGACAGGCAACGGCTTAACATGGGTCTTGGTTTAGTTGCGGGTGTAACTCAATACACTATGGACTCAGATGATGGTGAGTACTTAAAGCGCAAAGGGTTAAGTAAGTGGGAAATGTCTAGTAAATCTAGGATACCATCAAGACAGGCTGTGGAAAATTTATACCTACAAAAATACTTACCTAAGATTATTGATGGTGCTAGAAGCTTTGAAACTATTTTACGTAAAGATTATTTAAAGGAACCTAGTTTAAAAGAAGAAGGTATTAGCATAGATAAGTATGTAAATCAAAGAATAGTTCCTTATTTAAACAAACAAAAAGGTGCTTTACTTAAAGCGTCAGAAAGTGTTAGTGCTAAGGATACGGATAAACTACTTGTTGCTCACGAAGACTATAGAAGGATGGGTAAAAAGACTAGAGCGCTGGGCTTTAGTGAATACATCAGAAGGTTTGGTGAACCGCCTAACATGGCAGAGCTAAAAGACGTATTAAAATTAATAGAAACATCTAAGAAAGCGTCTAGTGCTTTTGGTAGTAAATAAAAGAGGGGGCAATTAAGCCCCCTTTAGTTTATCGTGTGTCACCACTACCGCCTAGAGTTCCAGATTGTTTTCGTTGCCCTAGTTTCTTTTCGTTCTGTCCTGCTATCATACCTAATGACAAGTTCAAATCAGTAGCTAGTGCAGCGCAGTACCAGAGTACATCACCAATCTCACTGGCTATGTCCTCTCGCCATGTGTCAGGACGCTTATCAGGACCGTCACGTATGAGCTTCTTTACCTTGTTGGCTACTTCACCTGCTTCACCAGCTAACCCTAACGCAGGGTAGAGGATACGATGCTCCTCTGGGTAGATGGCAGTTGAACTTGCGTTGCGCTGATACGAATTAAAGTCAGACATGCTGTACTTCTCCTGTAGAAATTTGGTTGCTTCTTCTTTTAGATTCATATTCCTTCTGCCGTTTCAATGTTTCAAAATAGGATTTGCTAAACCCTCTCTCCCATTCCCTGTACTGCATTGTGTCTTTATGGAATGGGTTAGTGACACGCCCTGCTCTGAAGTCTTGTGACCCCTGATTGTACTGGACACGCAATGGTGCATCGTGCTTCCCTAGTCCACGTTGCTTTCTCATGTTTTTATTGTTGCCCATTATACTCTCCTTATGCTGCTTCTTTTAATACATCTATAGGCTTAAGATCACCTATCTTCATTTCGTAGTTATCTCTACGGTATTCGATTTCTCTAGTACCTGCGTAAAACTTCTCACCCTTACGCTTTAGTACACCATCCTTTACGAACCCGTCACGTTCATACGTACCACACACCCACACCTTAGACAAGTCTTTCTTTACGTTTGTGAACACAAAGTAATCGCAGCCTTGTTTCTCAGAGTACTTAAAGATCGTAGCTGCATACTCAGGTTTAGGTTTGTAGTTGGTACTCTTAGCTTTTACGTCTATCTTCTTACCATTGAGAAGGATGTCATAATCATATGTATTATGGATCTCCCCACCCAACAGAGAATGCACTGCCAGTTCTCCTAGAAAGCCAGAAAGATTGCGCCCACCGTTCATCATTGAACCTTTAAGTTGGCCCATCTCTCTGGCTTTTTTTGTTGCTTCAATAATCATTTCTTCTGTAACTGGTACTTCAATAATCATTTTAAATACTCCTTGAGTTCAGTGTACCCACCAATATGTTTTCCATTACTGTCAAATATCTGAGGTACAGTTTTTATGTTTGCTTGTTTTAAAAGGTGCAACAACCACTTGCTGCTGGGGGATTGTATATTGTACTCCACGTAACCAATGCGATCTACATTTAACAACTCCTTAGCCCTGTCACAGAAGATGCATTCGTTACGTGAAATTACAGTGTACATTAGTTACAGGAACCCACTAACAAACTCTACTGTAGTTGGGATGATTAGGTCAGCTACTACTACTGCCCCTGCTAAAAATGTAATTACTTCAAACATATTATATCTCCTTTATGTTATGTCTACTATTTCACATGCATCACCAGTACAAGCCATAGTTTGCATTGCAGCGGTGTTATCGTCTTTCTCGTACTCAGACAGCCCAGCCCAATCAATCTTCTTAGGCATAGACTTTAGTAGCACA
>Ga0181422_1000765_pt1 | contig 10539 bp, 33 predicted proteins | sample 45SPOviralmetaG_FD_130147 | JGI IMG/M metagenome (GOLD analysis project Ga0181422, IMG submission 130147) | Marine viral communities from the oligotrophic San Pedro Time Series (SPOT) site, San Pedro Channel, CA, USA - 45 SPOT_SRF_2013-07-18 | ecosystem: Environmental > Aquatic > Marine > Strait...
ACTGATTGGTATTGCGTGCATCCTGTTGAGCAACGTAATCAGTGAAAGTGGAAGTCATGGTGGTTTCCTTTGTATGAATGTATTATAGAGCATTCTGAGAGGGTTTCAGGATGCCTTAGGACACTTAGGCAAGTGGTCCGGCAGGGATTTCAGTCAGTTTTGCGGAGATATCGTGCAAATCGTAGCAGATCCACTCATCAGCACGAGTGAAGATGTAAGCATACTCTTCACCATTGTCCAGAAATTCAGTAATGTCATCATCAATTCGTGGTGCATTATCTTCAAGAGATTCACCACGGGAGGTATAATACAGAGCACCAGACTCAGGCAGAGTTTCATTCTGCCAACCGGAATTAGTCCAGGTGCAGGACATATTACCACCATCAATCAGTTCTTTTACTTTCTCAACGGTATCATAGTTGTCACGCAGAACACGACCATTGAACGCAGGATATCCATCAAAATGACAATAAACAGAAACGATGCTCTCATCTTGAAGTTGGATGCCGATGCGTGACCTGGTTCCCATAATAAAGAAATAATGGATTTGTGAGAGGGTGACCAGCGCCTCTGATTGGTTTAGTCGCTTAGATAACTAAGGGAGGTCGTGATGGGAAGGTCTCCCCTCCACTCATCTAATATACACGAAAAAGGGAGGTATGAAACCCCCCTTGTGCCACTTCCTAAAGTGTCATATCTGAAGAGTAACTGAACTTAATATCACCATCCCACCCACGTTGAGTATGAACGGCAGCAAGTTGAAACCCTAATTGAGGCCATGGTTTCGTAGGTGTAGGCACATTGTATATCTCTTTTAATGCAAATCCTGCCGATCTCATCTCACGTATTCTACGTTTTGTAGTATAGTGATTAATAGTTGTGAGATACACAATATTGTCAGCGATTTCCATACCATGTGCAAGGAATTTTTGCATCAAACTCCATGGTGGGTTGGTGATAATCCAATCTACTTTATTATTGTAAGTTAGAAAGTCTTTATCCTCTGCAAGTTCACACCACTCATTGTTATCACCAGGAAAGTTATCATAAAATGCACCTGTTCCTCTACTAGGGTCAAGGATGACACCAGTAGGAGCAAAATGATTGATAATCTCCACTGCCAGATATTCTGGCGTCATGACAATATCCTTATCAGGAGTATTTTTGGGTGGACAAAATGCTCTCATTTGTTGAACTTACGGGGGGCAGAAACTACAGTGTAATCGATATCTTTTTTTGTATATTTTACACCAGCAGCAATCAATTTGTCAATGTGAAGTGAACATTGAACACGACGTTGATTCTTACTATCAACCTTTGGATTAAGTTTGAACAATGCACTGCTATCTTGTGCTTGTTCTTGAAGGGTCTGACGTTGAGACTTAGTGCTCAATTGTGCTTCCTTGCCAGAAGGAATACTCTTCACATAGTCAACAAACTCACGTACTTCTTGAATATCCATATTACCCCAGAGTGCTTTATCATCGTCTGGAGTGATGAAGAACTCATACTCAGTATGAAATACTTTCTCTTTACCCACCTGAGTATACTGACCAACAATAAGACGATAGTTGGTGTGTGTCATTTTGCGGACAACATCTGAACAACAAATAGTATTGTTCTTGGTAGTTTTGATGCTACCATTATAATCAACTATAAATTCTTTAGATAAATCAAACTCAGAAGTATATCCATTGGGTTTCAGTGCATCATATTCATCTTTAGATATACCAGTTCTTTCACGAATAACGCAATCTTCATAAACGTTACCGTGTGCTTGGACTTCCATGATAAAGTGCCGTATGGATTTATTATAGAGCATAAAAAAGACCCTATAAGGGTCAATGTGCCACCAATTCAACTGTCACACTCAATCATCATAAACTAAACATTCAGGTTCTGATGGGTTAGAATCACAGTATAATTCAAGTGATGTAGGATCGTGATGATCACCTGCTTCAATATCTACCCTGTGATGTTTAGCATACTCTTCTAATTCGTGCAGTTCTCCTTCAATATGACGACGTTGGTTAGGAGAGATCATTGGATTGTCAAGGATTTCTTTATCCTTTTCTATGTGTTGTTCGATGCTATCCATTAGCATATTTGTAAAGCGATGTTACTATTTATTACATTATCGCACTAAGAAGTTAAATTTTCGTGAGTATTTTTTAACTTATTAACTAAATGTTCAGCAAATGCTTCCATCTTTTCTGGATGAATTTGTTGGATTCCTGCATCTTTTACGGCACTATTGATGCTAAAAATCTCATTTTCATCCAGTTTTTTTGCTTTAGATGGAAGTGTCATAGATTTGTGTCCTTTACCTTCATATTTTAGCGTTTCCGCACAAAATTAGTTAGTAATTTAATATTTTCTTTAAGATTGAGTTACAATTCTTAATCATCATCAAAAAAGTTGCCAAACATACCCTTACTGCCTGGTTCACGATTTTCAAGTTTATCGAGAATGGAATCAGTTGCACGAAGAGTGTCAATCTTATTGATCATATCGGCAAGCACACCACAAACAACTGGACGCTCTTGTCTTGCAGCAAACGCAAGTGCATTTCGTAAAGATTCTTCTGCTTCTTTTAACGATTCTTCTACGGAGTTCGATAGTGCCATTAACTGTCTTTAGATTTTTTAAAATTGGGCAATTCAGTATAGTCTGGCCACGTTCCTTGTGATTCTACAGTAGAGTTGTAACTACTAGCACTAGATGCTATTGTATAATTTTTAAAGGGATTAGGTCGACTTAGATCGTTACGATTATAATCATAATAATATGTTGAATGTTCGATCTTTTCACCAGTTGCAGTCAAATCAAATGAATAATCTTGCGTTGGTTCATTTAATCGAATAACATCAAGTTTGCTCATGAGTTCTTTACCCTTACGAACTTCTCTATGGTGCTCTTTGATGTGATCTTGAATAACTTTTTCAACTTTTATATAAAGATCAGAAGTCATCGAACGTATCATTTTTAATTGCCTCTTCAATAATAGCAGTAATTTCCTTACTTGTCAAATTATTCAAAAAATTCCATTTAGGATCTTTTTTGTCCCACTCAAGGGCAAAAGAACCATCATCATTCTGATGAACTTTTAGAGAGTCAATCATCAAATACCTTACACATAGGTGAACCAGGGTGATCATCACAGAACTTATCTAACACCTTATCTTGATGTCTGTTTTGTGGATCAGCAATCTTACCTTCTGTAGTAGGATCCCACTCATCAGATGAATGTTCTTCATTACAATGTAGATCTACCTTATACTCATTCCACTTATCATTAGGATCATAGAGTGGATCGGATGGATCTTTTTGGCGTGGTTGTGACATTAGTCTTGCTCCTGTTTGAATAGTTTACGACACTTTTTAACTTCTTTGAGTTCATCTTTAATCATCTGATAAGCATCTTCAGGTGATAGTTTCTTTGCCATTTCCATAGCAGTGATGATCTCAACTCTTGTTCCGAAGTGCTTGAGTGCTTCTTCAAAACAATTTAGTTCTTCATACATAATTAACCCAATCTCCTACCGCTAGGTGCTGGTTTTGATAGAACATCAAATTTATATTCTAAATCTTTTACTCTATCTTCAAGAAGTTTTACTCTATCTTCAGTTCTGATAACTTTTTTGTTATCACCAAAAAGATTTTTAATTCTCTGTTTGATTCCCATCTCTTAGTTTGCGAACCTCTTCAGAGATATATATCATTTCAGACTGAAGACGAGAAATCTTTTCTTCGTGTGCTTTAATCCACTCTTTGTAGATAATCTCGTCCAACTCATCATCATAATCGTTAGGAAGACCATGTCTTTCTATTGCCCAAGATGGGGGTTCTGATGTTTTCCAAGGATACAACACATCCTCTAGTTCCATCACAATACCCCACAACCAAACACGTAATGTAAGAATCACAACTTTCCACTAACAACACCAGAATTTACCACACGAGTATAATTCTGAAGTGTACCGTCTTGAAGACATTTAAGATGCCATCTTGACATTTTAATGACACCATCTTCGGTTGCACCAGTAAGAAAGTGTGCTCCAAGTGGTTCTTTTAGAATGGATGTAAAGAGACCGAACATACTTTTTTTAATATAGAAAGCATCATCAATCCACACAACATTGTCTGGAATATTCTTTTCAATAGTATTATTAGGACCCAGCGTCGATGCTAGTGTCGGTTTCTTCTGTTCCGTCATTGTCTTTTCCATTTTTATTAAATCCAAATGGTCCTGCTGATTTTTCTTCTAATGCTAATTTAAGTGCAACACCACCGATTGCCTCCATACATTTAAGAATGTCTTCAGTCTTAGCATCTTCACCAAGTTCTTTGGCGACATACCAATACTTAGGCCAAAATGTTTGACCTGCCAATTCATAATCTTCGAGTGTTAATAGTTTCATTTACCTACTCCGTAATCAGGTGCTGCCTCTGACTCAAGTTTTTTAATATCTGGATGAGGAGCATATAATGGTCCTCCATAATTATGAGGTCGTTTTAAATTGAGATTAGCAATCTGACGCTCAGTTTCTTTAGTTGTTTTATGAAGTTGTTCCACCGCAGCAACAACTTCAGGAGTTTCTTCCCACTCCCAAGTATCACCTTTAGATGATGCAAATTGTTTGGTAGTCATGAATAAAACTCCCTAGCGTTTTTAAATGTGGTAAGCAAATGCATATTACCTTTGAAGTATCCTAGCACAATAATACTCAATGTGACAAGTATGGTCCCCAAGAACATTATGATAGGAACAATAGGATCTTTAGGTAGCGTTGTCGAGGAAGTATTTATTTTTTCTAAGTCCATATCTTTTGATATGTTTGTCTCTGTGCTCTTCACATTGGAAGTGGCAGATTCTGGTGTCATTTCCATCGGTATATTCTAGTCGGAAGGGGAACGTTTTAAATGGGAACATTTCTTCGTGTGATAGTTTTTTCCGTTTAGGTTTGAGTTCAGGTTTCTTTTTTGTAGTAGGTTTCTTGGTGGCAGTTTTTTTTACCGTAGGTTTCTTCGCAGGTGTTAATGAAGGTTTCTTCGCTAGGGGAGTTATATTTTTTGTCGAACTCTTTACCTTCGCTTTCGGAGTTGTAGTAGTTTTCTTCTTCGGTGGCATTAATCATTACTCTCCAAACTGAACGATCATTTGAAACCTTTACTTTCCTTCTTTCTATCTAAAACCTCAATATGCGAAATATATCTTCCACGTCCACGAGTCCACCAAATTTCCTGTGCTAGCATATAGTCATCAACTACAACACTTTCACCAGTTTTTGAAACAACTTTGTATTGATGACGACCATAATCTCCATCAGATGTCTCAGTGAAGTATTGGGGGTCTTCAGGTTGGATCAGTTCCATCGGTTGCTTTTCGGTGATTGTATTCTATCACATATTTCTCACAAACGGTGGTTTCACCACAATCTTCATAGTGTTTTAATGTTCCACCAAGTTGGTTGGCGATGATTAATAAAAGTTGTTCTGTATCGCTCATCGCACATCATGTCCTCCAAACATTGCTCTCATACCATTCAAAACCTTGGCTGCGAAAGTGCCCAAACGGCGCGACTCAAAACGTGCCCAAAGCGCACTACTGATAACAGGAGTGGGTACGCCAAGATCCACAGCAGCGTGAATAGTCCAACGCCCTTCACCACTATCTGATACTCCCCCATCGAATTTGCTAAGGTCATGATCGTGCCGTAAAACATCAGCGGTAAGATCAAGTAACCAACTACCAACCACGCTACCACGACGCCATAACTCAGCAACCTCAACACAGTCAATATCATATTGATAATCTTCCGGATTCTCCATCGGAGCAACCTCAGCATCCCCCTCTTTAACATATTTGGAACCAAGATCACCATGATGGAGAATATTAAACCCTTCGGCATACGCTTGCATGATTCCATATTCGACACCATTATGAACCATCTTCACAAAGTGACCTGCGCCAGGTCCACCACAATGCAACCAACCGTATTCAGCACTAGTTGCATGACTGTATGGATCTGTGCGGGTTGCAGCGGCAATACCAGGTGCGAGTGCCCTAAAGATTGGAGCACAGGTGGATACTGCATAATCTGCACCGCCAACCATAAGACAGAATCCACGGTCCAAACCGTAAACACCACCACTAGTGCCGCAGTCAATATATTGGATGCCAAGTTTAGCAAGCCTTTCTGCTCTCCGTCTAGAATCTTTAAAGTTGCTATTGCCATGATCAATAATAATATCCCCGTCGCTAAGTAATGGTAGTAACTCATTGATAGTTTCCTCTACTAATTCTGCGGGGATAACAAGTTGAAAAACACCAGGAATTTCGCCAGCACTGGTGAATTTCTTACCATCAGATTTAACTGCTTGAACAAGACTCTCCAACGAAGTAGTAATACCACTTACATATCCTGCTTCATATTGTTCACATGCTTTCTCATAATTATTTCTATATCCCCAGACTTCAATACCTGCTTTAATCATACGGCGGGACATACCTTCGCCCATCCTACCAAGACCGATAATTCCTACTTTCATAATCATTTGTAAGTCGTCACTATTTAAGCACAGTGTAAATTGGTTGTCATTAAAATGTCATCAAAGACACATATTATTTTGAGTTTTTTGCATTGCTAATAAAGTGGTATATGGAATCCATGCAGGTTCTTCGTCAGCAAACTGAACTTGCACTTCTCTAACATTCTGTTCTAAGAATTTAGACCATACTTCACGGGTGTTTTTAACCACAGAGAAAGGATTGTTAAAGTTATTTTCCATCGTAGTAATTTCCATAGTCGTTTTCTTCCTCATCCCACTCATTAGGTTTCATTTCTTCTAGGTCATTACGTATTTCTTTAATTCGTTTTTCAATGAATTTAAGACGCTCCTCAATCCTTTCCCAGGTTTCCATATTAGTTCGTCTTTAATTTATCTTTTAAATCAAGAACTTTATTAACCTCATCAACCGCATCGGACATCCTATCACCTAAAATATTCATGATATCCTCGTAGATTACTTGATTATCCACATAATCATCGAAGTATGTGTCTAATGCTTCCTTAAGATATCTTTTACGATGCCATTCTGGGGAATATGGTTTGTAATCCATGATAAGAGTTTATTATAATCGTATTATACTACTATCTATTCCGTGGGTCAAGTCCCATATCATTAAGATATTCTGTCCACCAGTCTGGGTCTCGTTTACACTTCCAATCAGGAACGGGTAAATTATGAAGCGAATACCACTCATTAATCGCTTCATCGATAATCTGTGCGATCTGTAAATTCTTCTTCCTCTTCATCAACGTCTTCATATGGGTTTGCCACATATGGTCCGTGTGATTTTTTGGATTCTCCTTCGACATAAGAGTTTTCTGTATTAACAGCAGACACCCATACAGCAAGTTTCATCACAATAAAAATAATAACCAGTGGTGTGAAGCAACCGATTAAAATTACTGGATTCATAGTAGATTATGCTCTTGAAAGTAGTGTAATGTATCTTTCAGTCCACCAATATGTTTATATCCAATAGAAACTTGTGGATATTCGGCACCTTCACCAAACTCAGAAACAAATGCTCTCTGAGTAAAATGATTATTTAATTTATATTCTTGTATTTGACTATTAAGTTTTTCTAAAAGCATTCTAGCACGTTCACATTCTTGATTTCCGTTCGTGTATAACACTATTGAGTTCATTAGTTCTCCTTGTATGTAATAGTTATTTGTTTGTATACTTCATCTCGATTGTCACTATTATACACATTGCAACGTTCAATCTTAGCATCTAAGATCTTCACTACATTATCTATCTGTAAATCAACTACAAACTCTTTGAATACAGGAGTGAGTCCTATCTTGTTAGATCCTGGTGTGTTAAAATCATCCATTATTCAATACCTTTAGGAAAGTCTTCAATCTCAGTCAATTCATAATCCCAGTCTTCCATGACTGTATTAGCAAGGAATCTATCAGATAACATTTCAAGTTCCTTCTCAGCATACTCTCTGCTCTCTGCTTCCAACCAAACATCAACTACCTTACCAATTCTAAGTTTCTTGATATCTAACTCTGACAATCTCTTACAGGCATCTCTCACGGCATTGCCAGGAGAGTCATCAACCTGTGATCGTAGTCTGATGAATACTAGTGCTTTAAATTTCATTATTAAATCCAGTCAGGTTTGTGATGTGGTAGTCGTAGGTAGTTATCTTTTACCCATGGTTTAGATGCAATATACATCTTGTAAGCAGTGAAAATATCAATGCTTGTATCATACTTATATTCATCAGGTCCTGCAAAGACAAAAGGAGTGTGATTATCCAACTTCGCTTGTGGAATAATGTGATCAGCAGCAATAAGAGTCCTATAGCAGGTATGGTTTTTTCCATACCGATTATAATACTCGTCACATAATGCAACACCATGCTCAAGCAACCATCTAGTGTTTGCTACAGTCTCGTTTGCCCAGATAGTGCAAGGATGATTACGGAACGCTCCCTTGTCCGTAGCATAGGGTGTGCCATCTTTCTTAGGCAGTGTGCCATAACCATGACCCCACTTATCTGAGGCGACTATAGCGAGCATCTGGCAGGTCTCCAGAGGCATCTTAACGATATGCTTGTCAGGTAGAACAGCAGCAGATCGCCAAGGTGACTCATCAGTCACAAAGATGTTCATTTTTCTTGATTCAACCAGCAAGGTTTACATAACGAATTTTTGTATCTTTTCTCAGATGGAACATAGCACCCGACCTGAGGACATTGGTTCGCTGGCACCATTTTACCACACCCAGAACATTTTGTCTCCCACATTTTCATAATGTTCTCTCCAATCGATTTTCTGCTTGATCTGGGAAGTCTCTTGGTCTACTATCAGTAGCATTGTCAGTCTTAGGAGAACCTTCATTAGCCTTCATCGTATGCTGATAGTTTGGTCGTGGGTATCTCATGTAGAATGGATCGGGCATCCAATAAGTAACTTGCCATTCTTGATCGGGACATAATTCAAGATGCTTCTCTACACTATGCGAGAAACTACCAAGTTGAATATATCCATCGTGACTAATACATCTACCATTACCAACATCAACCAAGAACATCATCTTACTACTCATAACACTACTTGCTCAGGATTGAGGTTTTTCACAAATTGCACAGGATCCTTTTCTGATTTATGCACCCAATGATAGCAAATACGTTGAAATTGTGGATTCCAAGTCTGAACGCAGATATAATCAGATTTCATAATCTTTAATCAATCGTTCTACTTGTTTCTTATCACATCCGCAAGGAGCATTCCTTAGACACCTAAGAATTACTTCAGTATCACTAATCGCAGGTTTGATTGTAAACCCCCACTTATCAACTTCACCTTCCGTAGGTGCTTCGACGTAATCAAATTCGCTTGGCATTATTGTAATATGCAATAGTTGCGTGAAACTTATCTATAGGATCAACAGTCTCCCCCAATGCACTTCTTATCCTTTCTTTAACTTCTTCATTACTAATCTCTTTCAAGATCTGTCGCAATTCATCATCATCAAACTTGACGTAATAGTTATCACAATGCTTCATGCTTTCTCCCTCTCGTCAAGTGCTTCATGAATAATCTGTTTCAATTCCTTACGTTCCTCTTCACTGAAGATTGTACGAATTTTTACTGGCATAGGATCATAACTACTTGGTTTCTTCGATCTACCAGGTAAACTCATACCCTGTGTGTCAATTTTGTCTCTCATTTTACTTCTCCAATAATCCATGATCGCATACCAAATGGTGTATCAGCAATCAAAGTTTGAGTTTGTTCTGATACTTCTTTTGGCACCACTAAACAGAATCCAATACCAAGGTTGAATACATTACACATCTCCTTCTCGGCAATGTCTCCTGCTTCCTGGATCTTATTGAAGAGTTCTGGTCTCTCCCAAGCAGAGTAATCAACATCAACTGTAAGACCCATTGGAAGGCATCGTGGGAGGTTCTCAGGTAATCCTCCGCCTGTAATGTGTGCCATACCTAAGATAGGAACTTCATCCAATAGGTATTGAATAAGACGAGCATAGATGGTGGTAGGTCTCAACAACTCAGGCATCTCCTTATAGAAAATTTTATTTCTCCATAACATATCATTGATAAGCGTATATCCATTACTATGAAGACCACTGCTTTCAATACCAATAACTACATCACCTGCTTGGATGTTACTACCATTAACAATATCATTCTTCTCTACAATACCAGTGCAGAAACCAGCAACATCATAATCAGATTGTCTGAAATGTTCAGCAGTTTCTCCACCTATAAGTTCCATCCCCGCCATTGTGCAACCAACATTGATACCATACACAATGTCACTCACATTAGCATCTAATGTTTTGGCAGAGACATAATCTAGAAAATATAATGGTTTAGCACCAGAACATATAACGTCATTGACGCACATAGCAACAAGATCCTGACCAATAGTGGTGTAATCATCAGCAATCCTACAGATATTCATTTTAGTTCCAACACCATC
>Ga0181422_1000767_pt1 | contig 10519 bp, 9 predicted proteins | sample 45SPOviralmetaG_FD_130147 | JGI IMG/M metagenome (GOLD analysis project Ga0181422, IMG submission 130147) | Marine viral communities from the oligotrophic San Pedro Time Series (SPOT) site, San Pedro Channel, CA, USA - 45 SPOT_SRF_2013-07-18 | ecosystem: Environmental > Aquatic > Marine > Strait...
TAATTTAAACATATTTTTCTCCCAATCAATAATCTTTTTAATAATTGTTTTCTTGACAAGCTATTCGTGTTCTGCGTAGTCAACGGATAAGTATTCTATTTTTGTTACCCACCCTTTAGGTATAGCTATTGCACCACCACCATGATTATCATCTTTATCCGTGCACCATGAACGCATAACAACGACTTTTTCTTTTGTACTAGTAACCATCCACCCTACTTCTTGGCACACGGCCAACGGCGCTTCTAAAATATCTTTAATGGGAAGCCAACCTGTTTCTGTGTCACGAGCATCGAGCCACGTCACACGAACCATTGGCACTTTCTTTATATCAAATGACATATTTGTCATTGCACATTACATGAAATTTGCCTATAATTATACGATTAAATAGGCCTCTTAACTTACAAGGTTAGCCTCCTTGCTTTATACAACAATCATGATTTGCAAAAGGAGAACATGCTAAAGAAGATTTTTAAAGCTGCCAAAAAAGCAGCTCCTATTATTGGCGCAGGATTAGGATTTTTAGCTGGAGGACCTATATTAGGTTCAGCTATTGGTGGTGGTCTTGGTAGTTTAGTTGCAGGTAGGAGTCCACAAGAGGCTCTTAGATTTGCCGCATTATCTGGATTAACAGGTGGGGCTCTTAGTAAATTTGGAGGTCTTCAAGCTGGTCAAGGACTAGGTGGCTTATTTGGTAGAACGGCTGCTACAGGAACAGCAGTGCCATCAAGTATTCTTAATGCTACTTCGGGTAGTAATCCAATTGCTAATAAAATTTTACTTAAAGACGCTATAATGAAAGGCGCTGTACAAAAACCAGGTGTTCTTGGATCAATAGCTAATTTTGCAAAAGCTAACCCAATAAAAACAGCAGGTGCTCTTGCAGGAATAACAGGGCTTCTTGCTTCTGGAAAAGAAGAAGAAAAAAAATCAACGGCTTTTGAAGATATATATGGTAAGGTACCGGGATTTGCTAATATAGGTAATGCACCTATGGGTGGAGTTGAATTAATTCCTTTTTCTCAATACGGACCTAACTTAACACAAAGAGCAATGGGTGGAGAAATAAATCGTTTAAGACAAGGCGGTTTTCCTCGTAAGAATGGTAAGATAACTGGACCGGGAACCGAGACTAGTGATGATATACCAGCAATGTTAAGTGATGGAGAATTTGTTATTAATTCAAGAACTGTAAGAGGACTTGGCGCAGCAATGGGTGGTAAAGGTAAACAAGATACTAGAGACAGAGGATCAAAATTCCTTTATAGTTTACAAGATAAATACGGAGGCAAAAGATAATGGCAGAAGAAATAATACAAAGGCAGCAACAGGCTCCTTATATTGAAAAAAGATCTGAGCAATTACTTGCATCTGTATTTGGTGATCCAAACGCAACAAGAAGAGATGGAGAGAGTGATGCTGATTTTAATTTACGTAAGTTTGGTAGAGCAGGTATTGCTCAACAAGTACCGGGATATCAGTTTGCAGGATTTACTCCAGAACAGCAACAAGCTTTTGGTTTAGCAAGTCAAAACGTAGGTTCTTACGCACCCGCTTTACAACAAGCGATGGGAACATCAGGTCTTGGTGTAGCAGGTTTACTTGGTGCAACACAAGCATACGATCCAAGTTCAGCACAAGCTTTTATGGATCCGTATCAACAACAAGTTACTCAACAAGCTTTAGCAGAATTAGATAAACAAGGTCAAATGGCGCAAGCAAATCTTGCAGGACAAGCAACAAGAGCTGGAGCTTTTGGTGGTTCTCGTTTTGGTGTGGCGCAAGCAGAGCTAGGAAAAAATTTACAAGATATAAAATCAAGACGTATTTTTGAAGACTTATCACGTAACTATCAACAAGCACAAGGTGCTGCGATGGGTGCTCAAGAGGCACAACAAAGAAGACAGTTAGGTGCTGGTCAGCAATTAGGTGCAATGGCTAAAACTCAAGCGGGTCTTGGTGCATTAGGTCAACAGTTAGGTCAAGCGGATATTCAATCACTACTAGGTGTAGGTGGTATGCAACAACAGTTAGGTCAAGCACAAATGGAAGCTAACAGACAACAACAAATTCAAGCACAACAAGAACCATTTAGAAGACTTGGTTTTGCTAGTGACATATTACGAGGCACTCCAAGTAGCAGTATTCAATATACTCAACAGCCACCTACCAATCCATATGCGCAAGCACTTGGTCTTGGTATTGCAGGGTTAGGAGCTCTTGGTCAATTTGGTCAAGGCTTTGGTGGTTTATCAGAAGGACTTGGTAACTTGTTTGGAGGAGGTAATTAATGGTTTTACCAATCGCTTATGGTTTAGGTGCGCTAGCTTTAAGAGGCGCTACAATGGCAGCACCCTATGCAGTAAGGGGTGGTCTTGCTCTTGCAAAAGGTGCAAAAGGTATTGTTAAACCAAGTAATATAAAAAGTTATTTTTTAGGTACTGGAGCTAGAACACCTACTTCGGGCATTGGTCCAGTTCTTCCAAGATCAAGACCAGGAATATTTAAACCGTCTTTTAAAAATATAGCAGGGCAAAGTGCCACTGGATATGGAGGTATGCTAGCCTATGACGCTTTAACAAATAGTGCTGAACAAAGTGTTGAAGATCAAAAAAAAGAAACACAAAGACCACCATCTGATAGACAGCCAGGATTATTTGCAAGCGAGGGTGATAAAAAAATTAAAAAAAAGAAAAAAGATGACGCTACTGACTTGGATAATAAAATTAAAAAAGGTGATTTAGATGATTTCATTAAAGAGAGAATGGATTTGTTTGATAAATATTTAGGTAGTAATAAAGAACAAGTAAAGAGTGGTGGATTCGCAGCATTAACAGAATTTGGTTTAAATTTAGCTAGTGCTAGAGGTGGTAATCTCATGGATAAAATTGCTCGTTCCGCAAAAGATCCATTAAAAACTTTTACCGCAATAGGTATGGCAGCTAAAGATAGAGCAGATAAAATTAAAATGGCCGCTATTGAATCTGGTATTGAAGCACAAGAAGCTTCGTTAGACAGAGCGGGTGACACAGATGGTACAACTTTTCAAAAGAATTTAGCTACATTAAAAACTATGTTTACAGATCAAGAAGGCGAACTAACAATACCTCAAGAGGATTTAATTAATATGGCAAAAGCAGGAGGAACAACAAGTAAGAAAGAATTTTTTGCTAATATCATTCCTCAATTAATGCAAACACAAGATCCTTTAACCATGCAAGTTTATGATGAAAACCAAGCGCTGAGTATGGCTGAAAGAATGTGGTCTGCTATTTCAGGACAAACACCATCTTCTTCTTCTAAAGAAGGTGAATCAAATACAAATACAACAAGTGATCCGCTTGGTATTATGTAATGAATATAGATGAAGTTAGAAAAAAATATCCTCAATACAGTGATATATCAGATAGTGAATTAGCGGATAAACTACACAGTAAATTTTATTCTAATGTAGATAAAAATGTTTTTTATAAAAAAATAGGGTTAGAAAAAACAGGTCTTATAAAATCTGCGGGAGCAGGTGTTATTTCAGGATTAGGTAAAGCCACAGAAGGTATTACAACTCTTGGTACTACATTAGTTGACTTAGGTTTAAACACACAATTAACAGAAAAAGTTGAAAAAGCTTTTGATGATAATGATTTTTTAAGTGGCATGGAAGATTTAGCTGATGATAGATGGACAGGATCAGTAACAGAAATTTTAACACAACTTGGTGTGCCGGGTGGTATTGCTTTAAAAGGAGCTAATGCGTTAGTAAAAGCTAAAAACTTAGGAACCTTGGGTAGAACTGCTAAAATGCTACCCACAACAACTAGAATGGCAGCAGTTGGTGGAGCGGAATTGGCAGCAGCAACTGAAGATTTAGGAACAGTTGGAGATGCAATGGGGTTTGGAATAACTCAAACAAGAGAAAATCAAGGAGAGTCTGGTCGAAGAGATGCAATAAGAAAACTAGAAAATAGATTTAAGTTTGGTTTAGAAGGAGCTCTTGGTTTTGGTTTGTTTGAAAAAGCTTTAATGCCTGCAATAAAATTTAGTTTTTCAAAAGCAGTTCCTGCATTGAAAGGTGTGTTAACCAGATCAACTGGATCAGCCGATGAAGTTGTAAGAATGGTTGATGAAATAGATCCAGTGACTAAACTTCCAACAGGTAGAAAAGTTGCAGAAACTTTAAAACTAGAACAAGGTTTTCAATTTAATAAAAATAATATTCTTCGTGCATTTGATAAACATGTATTAGCTAAACTTCGTCCAAGAGGAGATGATACAGTGATGGGTTCCAATGCAAAAAGAAAAATGATTGGTGAGCAAAGAGCTTCCTTATCAGAAGCTAGTTATATTGTAAGATCTTTAGAACAATCTGTTCAAAAATTAGTTCGACCACTTGGAGGAAAGTTAGATGATGTAGAGATAAAACAAAGAGAAGAGATAATGGAAAATATATATGATTATCTAACCGCTCCTAAAAATGCAAAAGATGCAACAAAAGTTCCTAAAGAATTACTTGAACAAGTTAATGAAGTAAGGTCATATGTAGATAATTTAAGTGGTAAATTAAAAGAAAATCCTTTGGCTATAGCTGCATCGGATTCTTTTGTAAGAACAGTGGCTGCAAACGTAGGAGAATATTTAACGAGAAGTTATAGAACAATTGGTTCAGAAACAAAAAAAGATTGGTTTGATAAACTGTATAATACTGACAAAGGAAAAGAAATAATTGAAAAAGCAAAAATATTTTTAGCTGAAAAAGATCCTTCGGCTTATGGGGGAACTGTAATTGGAACAGGAAAAAATAGAAGATTTGTTCCTGGTAGTTCGGCTCAAGGAAAAGCCATGGATGCAGAAATTAAAGCTATTGTGGAAGCTGGTGAAATGAGTGATTTAGGAAATGAACTTGTAAGATTAAAAGCTGTTGATGCTGAAGTGTTTAAAGCAAGACAACAAGTTCCAAAAGAAATACGAGAATTACTAGGAGAAATAAAAGATCCTAGTGTGCAACTATTAGAAACATCAACAAAGATAAACAACTTTTTATCTTCATCTAAATATTATCAAAAATTAGCAGATGATGGTTTAGATAAATATTTTTTTAATAAATCAACTGTAAGTCAAGGAGGACAAAATTTTACCACACAAATAAAAACTGATTTATGGAATCCTTTAAATGGTAAATACACTACGCCTGAAATAGCAACAAATATAGAACGATTATCTAGTATAAGTCAAAAACCAGGAATGCTTTCTAATTTTTATAATGGATTTTTATTGGCACCAAAAGCCATAATACAAGAATCAAAAACAACTTTATCTCCTATTACACACTTTAGAAACGTGTCTAGTGCTTTATTTTTTTCAGGTATAAATGGTAATCTATTTAATCCATCAAGGTTTATAAGTCAGGCAAAAGAGTCTTATAAAATAACTAAATCTATTGTTAAAGGTGAATTGGAAACACAAGCAGGAAGAAAATTATTTAAGACAGACTCTGAATATAAACAAGCTTTAAAAGATTATATGGAAATGCAACGTCTTGGTATTGTTAACACCAGTGCAAGACTAGGTGATTTAAAAAATTTAATAGATGATATGACAACTGGCATAGAAAACATTAGTTCAGAGGGAACAATGTTTAATGTACTGAAAAGATTTAATGAAAAAACAGGATTAAAAAGATTAAGAGAGGGCGCAAGAACATTATATTCTGCTGAAGATGATTTTTATAAAATACAAAATTATTTTGCAGAACAATCAAAGTATAGAACAGCTTTTAATAAAGCATATAAAACAAGCCCCACTAATTTTGCTCGTCAATATGGCGATGAAGCTAGAGACAAATACGGACTTACAGATTTAACTGACGAGGCTCAATATAATCAGTTTATAAAAGAAGAAGCTGCTGACATAGTAAGAAATAATATACCTAACTATGATTATGTTAGTCCTTTTATAAAAGAACTTCGTAAGGCTCCTCTTGGAAACTTTATATCTTTTCCTGCAGAAATTTTAAGAACAGGAATAAATACAATAACAAGGGGTGCAAAAGAAATAGGGGATAAGAATTTAAGAAGTATAGGAAGACAAAGACTTCTTGGTGTAGGATTATTTGGTATTGGTTCAGGTAAAATAGTAGAAGAAACAGCTCAATTTATGACAGGAGTTAGTAATGAAACATTAAATTCGCTACGAGAATATTTACCAGAGTGGTCAAAAAACTCCACGCTAATACCAATTAAACAAGGAGATCAAATTTATTACATTGATTACTCTCATAGTAATGCATACGATTATTTAACAAGACCACTTCGTGCAGCAATGAATGGATTTAATGATGGATTTGCTAACGAACAAGGAGCATTACAAGCAATTGAAAGTGCAGCGTTTGAAGCAAGTAAAGAACTCCTTCAACCTTTTCTTTCAGAAAGTATAATATCAGCATTTTATGGAGACGTTTTAATAAGAGGAGGACAGACAAGAGATGGTGTAAGAATATGGAATCCAACAGACTCAACGGGAGATAAAGTTTTTAAAACTATGGCTGAACTTGTTAAGAGAGCGGCGCCTGGATCAGTAAATCAATTGTATAGAACTTACTTATCAGGTGTAGGATCTGTTCAAAAATACAACAGAGGTTATAAACCTATTAATGAAGGGTTAGGTATACTTGGTTTTAGAATACAAGATCCATTTATTGAACAAGGTATACAATTTAAAATGTCAGACAATAAAAAGAATTCTGAAAATTCAATAGGTTATTTTAATACTATTGCAAGAGATGGAAACTCTACGCCTCAAGAAATAGCAAAAGCTTATCAAGAAGCAAATGAAAGAAAGAAAAAAGGAGATAAAATATTATTTAAACAATTAAAAGCCGCAGAAAATTTAGGTTTAAGTAAGCCTTTCATTATTAAAAAGTTGGGAGAAAGATTTTCAAAAACAGAAACAGGTAGAATTATAAACAACAAAGCTGTTCCCTTTAAAGTATCAGACTTTATTAAAAGACAAATAATGAACAATGCTTCTATAAGAAATCAACCAAATCCTTTACCTTTAATAAATAGATTAACATCTGGAATATTTGTTAATTTTGCAACACAAGATTTATTTGAAAACCCAGATAGTTTATTTGATAGACCGTTAGAAATAGACTTAAGAGAGGAAGATAGAACACCTAATGTAGTTACTCCTTCATTTAGTGGTGCTTATGGAGCAGGAAATCTTGCTATACCAGAGGTTCCTTTATCAATGACAGTTCCTTCTACAGGAACAATTTCACAAACAGATAGATCTCAACTTGCCAAAAGCGGAGATATTGATATAACTGAAGCATTAGTAAATAGAGGATAATATGCCTAGAGGACGAAGACCAAGAAAAGTAAATCAATCCAAAAGAAGAAGAAGTGCGGCTTCGGCTAGAAGAAGACGTGAAGAGAGTGCTGGTATTGATAGAAGAGGTTCTTATTTAGTTAGTGGTGGTAGCAGAGGTGATAGAATAAAATCTAGAACAGCTACAGGTGGTACAAGCACAGGTAGAGAAAGTGGTATTGCTGCCGCTAATACATACGATAGAAATAAAAAAGAAAAAAGTTTACAACAAAGCGTGGGTAGTCTTGATAGACGAGTCGAGAACGCTTTAGCAGATGGCAATACAGACTTAGCTAAAGACTTACGTTCACGACAAAATAAATTTGTAAAAGAATTAGCTCTTGAAAGAGTTAGAAAAACTCCGGGCGGAACTATTCAAGGTAATGTTAGAATGCGTGACGGCACACGGCCCATGACAACAGCAGGTTTTAATGTATTTCAAGATACTATTGACAGAGATTTTTTAGATCCAACAAGAAGATTACAGAACATATATCCAGAACAAGCTAGAGAAATGTATCCTGTTGAATCAAGATTACAGATGGGTCTTCCTACAGTACAAGCAATTAAAGCATTATTTGATATAAAAGATAAACCAATACCTTATACTGATCCAAGACTGCCAAGAGTACGATATCCTTTAGACATAGGGTTTGGTGCAGGGGAGGGTGAACCAAAAGACCCAATGAACATAGCTGATCTTTCTTTTATACCAGAAACTACTTTTGGTCCTGCGACTAATTACGAAGATCCTAATATAATTATGGCGGGACAAGAACCAGAACCAGAACCAGAGATATTGCCTTTAATAGATGTAGAGTTTGCTAGTGACAAAAGACCTCTTCCAGATCAATTTCAAGTAATAGATCCTAACACAAGATCAGAGGTGGTTGATGAAACTATGGGTGATATTATAGATTCAGGTGTTCAAGATTTTGATGCACTGGATAAAAAGTTTCAAGAAGATCAAGCACGAATAGATGCAGAAAATGCTCTACAACAATCTTTAAAAGATGAAGCGCAAAGGCAGAAAACAGCGCAAATTTTAAGTGGGTCTGGATACAACTTAAATGAAGACATAATAAATAATTTATTTGGTCGAGGTCTTTTAGAAGAAGGGACGAATTACTTTCCTAATTTAAGAAAAGGTACATCTAATCCTTTAATAGATGAAGCTTTAGCAAGTTATTATAGTAGTCTCAAATGATTAAGAAAGTTAACATCACTGCAATAATTATTGCAGGTATAACTGTAATCTACAGTTATGGGATGTTAGTAAACAGAGTCATCGCCAATGAAAATAAAATAAAAGATTTAGATATGTTGCGTATAGACGCACGGCTCTCGGTCATTGAAGCAAATGTTGTAGCGATCAATGATAAGATAGATCAAGCTATTGATTAAGTTTCTTTTCTAACATCCTCTATACACTCAATAGAAAAACGAAAATATTTATTCATTTCAAACTTTTGCCAGTTGGCCGCGATTACTTCACATTGTTCCTGTGGCATTGGTTCTTTAAGCACCATCTGATTACCTGTGTACACCCAAGTGTCACCATTGTAGCCCCATAAACTTACTACTAATATAAATACTTTAGTCATTCTTATAGAAATAGCACTTTCCTTCTTTAGTTACCATGAGTAATTTTACACCCATTTTTTTCTGTATTTTTGTGGTCATTCTTCTTATCTTATGACCTGCATGTGTGCCCGTTTTTCTTATACTTTCACTCTTTACATCTATCTTTATGGTGTCTCCTCTATCATTTAAAGCAATTAAGTCGCACGGCCCAAGGCCACTAATATTATGAAAAACGTAGTAATTTCTTTTCGTCAGCCAGTGCATGGCTACAAGATGGTTTAAAAAACCAACCTTTTGCTTTCTATTCAATTTCTCCCCACGAAGCACCCACCTCGCAGTCTACTTTACAAGGAACTCTTAATGGCACAGCACTTTGCATAATCTCAATAACTTTTTTCTTTTGTTCTTCAGAGTATACAGAAATATCTAGTTCATCATGTACCTGGATTAAAGGTGTAATACCTTCTTTAAAAACATCTATCATTGCTTTCTTTGTTTGATCAGCAGCGGATCCTTGAATCAATCTATTTAAAGCTTTGTATGTCCAAGCACGTCGTATTCTATTCATACCACCATATTCTGCTTCAGCATCTTTAAATGATAATGGTTTATGAATACCATAAGAAGATGGTTCCCATAAATCAAAACGACATTTACGTCCTAGTATTGTTCTTATGAACCCCATTTTCTGTGCTCTACCCATCGTGCCTTCTGTCAATACTTTTACAAAAGGAACTGTAGAATGATATTGTTTAAAGATATCATCAACATCTTCTTTATCTAATCCTAATTGCGATCCAAGTTTACCTTTACCCATACCGTACATCATACCAAGATTAATTGTCTTGGCTTGTTTACGATCTATGCCTGCCATATCAGCAACAACTTGATGAAAATCAGTGTCTGGTTTATTATTATAATCATTTAATAATTTTTCTACAGAAGCAACATCCCATTTAGTTGACTCACTAACCAAGGCTCCATAATGTATAAGAAGACGAGGCTCTTGTTGTGAATAGTCAAAACATCCCCACTCCTCACCTTTTTCTGGCACAAAGATTTCTCTTATTTTAGGACCTATATCTTTATTACGAGCTGGTATCTGCTGCAAGTTAGGGTTTTGCATGCTTAATCTTCCTGATATTGTACCGCCTGTCTCTGAACGTAGCTGATTTACATCTGCATGTATGCGACCACGATAAGAATGTTTTAAAATAGAATCTATAAATGTTGTTCTTGCTTTATTTAACTCTCTTGCTTTTACTATATTCTGTGCGAACGGATTAGAATGCGTTGCTAAAAAGTTTTTATCAAAGCTCGGTAAACCTGTTGGTGTTCTGTTGTATCTTATTTTAAGTTTATCAAAAGCTTTTGCAATTGATAATGGAGCAAGTATCTCCACCTCAAAACCACATGCTTTATATAAGCTAGATAATATCTTCTTCTCTGAATTCTCAAAATCTTTTTTAATACGTTCTGCTTTTTCTGTATCAATGCGCACTCCTTTCTTTTTCATAGCGAATAGAACATGAAACAATTCTGATTCTGTGTTAAAAATATTTAATAA
>Ga0181422_1000768_pt1 | contig 10518 bp, 8 predicted proteins | sample 45SPOviralmetaG_FD_130147 | JGI IMG/M metagenome (GOLD analysis project Ga0181422, IMG submission 130147) | Marine viral communities from the oligotrophic San Pedro Time Series (SPOT) site, San Pedro Channel, CA, USA - 45 SPOT_SRF_2013-07-18 | ecosystem: Environmental > Aquatic > Marine > Strait...
ATATCTATCACCAAATGCACCACCTTGAAAATAAACTACTTGCTCTACTAATTTATTTAAATCTTCCATATAATCACACCACATAATTAAATCATATTGTATGTTTACATAGTCAGGTACATCTATTAAGTATTGTTCCTTTTTTGGTGGTTGCATTCCTGTTAATTGAGAAAACGCATCATATCTATTATTTTTACTATATGATTTTACGAATGGTCTAGTACTATCTTCATCTGTAAGTACTTTTAGTTTTGAATATTCTGTATTAATATCTAATGAATTTCTTTTAAATGAGATAAGAGGTGTTTGTACCTTACCATTACCATCTCTCATAAAACCATCTCTTTGTGCAGATGACCAATTTTCAGGTGATGCATACATTACAGGTACAGGAATAAACTTTCCGTTTTCGTCAATAGTTGGTCTTACATCCTTTTCTAAAAAATCTTTAAATGCCAAATCAATATCGTAAATACCAATATATGCATTTTTTACATCATCATTTCTACGAGAAATCTGTCTGGCTTTATTCAATTCAGGAGTATCTGAAAAAGAACTATCTATTTTTTTTAAATCTACCTTTTCATCTCTATTTGTTCTATACTTATATGCCATTTTAAATTCCTATCGGTAAATCGTTAGTATTACTATTAACTCCTACTCTAACATCATCTCTTAATTGTAATTGACTTTTCTTAGCAACATGAGTTTCACATATAATAGATAAATTATATCCTTGTGAATCACCACCATCCCAAGTATCAGGATTCTTACCTGCAAAGAATTGGTTTGTAAATGTTACATCTATAATATGTTGTTCATCATTCCACTCAATAACATCACCTACCTCTGGATATACATTTTTATCATTCAATGTATCTCTTAAAAAGTAAAAGTTTACATTTCTAGTGTATGAAGAACCAAAGTCATCAAATACCTGTTGAGCATTTGTTCTATCAACTAATGTAGGTATTTTTATAGGATTATAGTAGGTTTTACGTTTACCCTCACCATATAGGTTAGCTTTAGTTTCATCTATAATTAATTTGTAGTAATAAACTTCAGTATCAATAACATCGTTTATTAACTCCTTATTAATCTTTCTGAAAAGTGCCGCATCTCTCTGTCCACCGAATAGTGCCATTTGTTACCCTATATAAATTGCACGAGGAACTCTGTTAAGAGTTTGTTCCATCGCTTCTGATTCTTCTTGTTGTGCTTGTAATAATGCTTTTCTAGAAGTAGCTTCTAAGTTTTCTCTTAATTCTGTAATTAAGATTTCTTTTTCTGTGGCCGCTTCACTTCTTAAATCGGCACCATCTAAAGTTATTTCTGAGTTAGGTATTGGTACAGAACTAAACTTAGCTCTTACTGCACCTAACATTTCTTTAGCCAATGCTAATGTATATTTTTCAACCCACCTTCTACCTACGTGATTTATGTGTGTATATTCAATTCTATCATATTTAGCGTTTGAAAAATCGGATACTACTGAATCTGATATTATGGAATTATTTCGTTCTGATTCTAAGACATAGTGAAAATGTATCTTATAAGTATGATTTGGTATTGGGAATAATCTAATTCTATTATTTTGAATATCAAACCCATATTGAGATTTACGAACTTTATCGTTAAATTCAATCGCCTGTAATCTTAATAAATCATCATAAAGTGGTTGCATCATAAATGAAACACCAGGTGAGTAGTTACCCCATCCAAATGTATCCATCATTTGTTGTGAACCTAAACCAGTTCCTACGAATGGGTCAAAGTATCTAACCATCGCAGGTGGAGCATTGTGTAACATTTTTTTTATTTCAAAATTATCTGTTCCAACTACCCCTGCTTCTAAAGATGAACTTGAATCAGTTATATCTTTTAAATCATAAATTTGTTTACCAGGTTGAGCTAAAAATGAACCTGTATAATATGTTAACGAACCACCACTACCAACTTCACTACCATAATCTTTAGATAATGTTATTAATCCACCTAAATTTGCATTAAGTTGAGTTTGTGATAGATTAGATGATGTAGGATGTCCTTTTAGATTAAGTAAATTTTCTCTAATGTTAAATTGGTTAACTTGTGATGAGTATTCTGTTACCGCTTCTTCAAAACAAGCATAGAAGTTTATATCCTGTAGTTCTATATCAACTATAGGATAACCCAAACGTTTTGCACACCACCCAGCTGTTTTATCAACTGATGATTGAAACTCTGTATCGGTATCATAATGCCCAAAAGGTGTTTTACCAGCTGAGAAAGATGATGAGCCCGGCCATATTGGAATGTTTACTGCCATTTACTATCTCCTAATTCTTTTATATAAATATGAGAATCTTTAAGAATCACTTATTTATGTACCATATCAATTCATAAGATTTATAAATGTTTGATTTTGGTATTGTTTTTTTGTGTTTTTCCCACCCAAATGATTCTATAATTTCTTCTACTTTTTCTATTTTAGCAGAATTGTTGTTAAAATAAGAATATATTCCATTTGAATTTAATAATTTAGGAACTAATTTAGTAAAAGAACCCCATTGTGGGTCTGTTTCAGAGTTAAAAGAATATGTATCAAAATAAATACTATCAAATCGTTTACCCTCTTTTATAAAATCTTTTATTATATCTTCCCACTTACCACAATACACATCAAACCCCATCTCTTTCGCCTTTTCACAAACTTGTGGATGAGCTTCTATTATATGATGTTCTTTTGGATTGTGATTTCTAATGTATGTATCTATGATTCCTAAACCAAATCCTACATTTAAAACAGAACCACTATTGGAACATAAAATATCCGCTGATTCCTTCATCAACTCAGATTCATTGGTTGACATAATTGATTGATAATGATTAAAATGTTGATTTTCTAATAGTTCAGTTTTTGTAAATACAACAGGACCTTCTAAATATTCTTTTAATCCATACATCATAACTTGTTCATTATCAATCAGTTACACTATCACTATCATCACAATACGTTGATTATCAGATAGTTACCTTCCACAACTGTAAGAATCTGAAATCTCTCCATCTTCATTTACAACCCAACCACTATTTGAGAATACATATTTGTAATATCCACCTGCGGCTGTTTCAGAACCATCTGAATCAGTATAAAGTTGTAAATCTACATCAACTTCTTCTGAACTATCATAGTAAACTGTTACACTAGATTCTGATTCACATTTACTTCCTTCATCTTCGGAATAGTAGAAAACAATACTTGTATATGATGTACCAGAAGCGGAATGATTGTATGAGTACCATTCACTCATTTGGTGAGGTGTTGATGAATTTGGTTTTGAAGTAGAGTTCGAATTAAGAGAAACATGAGCTCCGGTATTTAAACTTGTTAGAGATGTATTAGATGAAGTAGATGTTCTACCCAACTCCGTATTAATTTGACTTACTGATATTGTACCTGATGATGCTAATGCCATTATTTACCTCTTTTTAATTCTTCAATTTCTGATTTTAGTTCTTTTATTGATTCAATCAATAATGGAACTAATTTTTCGTATTGTACCGTTAGATAATTTTCACCTGATTTAGAACCATCTTCACCATCGTTATCAAATGGTGCTCTTTTAACTGCTTCTGGTAATACACTTTCAACATCTTGTGCAAACACACCTACCATTGATTCTTCTTTATCAAATCCCGCAATTTTGTTTGCCTTTTCGTTCCAATTATAAGTAAAACCAGATAGTTTATCTAATTTATCTAAAGGAGTTTCAATTACTTTAATATTTTCTTTTAATCTTTTATCAGATGAGTATGCAACAATATCATTTGATGCATCAATTCTACCATTAGTAGTAGATGCGTTTACGTTCACACCCAATGCCCCATTGTTAACTTTCATACCATTCGAATTGATAGTTAATCGTTGAGTACCACCTGTTGTGGCAGCAATTGTATCTGTAGTGGAACAATAGAATCCTGTATTATTATCACCAACAAAACTAAACGCTGGAGATGATACTGAACCATCACCAGTTCTAACTCTACCACCTGTAGAACCATCTGTTCCTGCCACTAAAGTTGTTCCATCAAATGTTAAATCGGATACAGATGAAATAGCTGATGTACCCGACCATCTTGCGATTCTGTTTGATACACCAGTTCCAGTTACAGTACCACTATTAGTTGTATATCCTGCACCATTATCTAATTCGTTGTTGTTTGAAGGAATAGATAATGTTTTTGATGCTAGTGCAGTAACGTGTCCGTATGTATCTAAAGTAACATCTTGAATTACTGTGTTACCAGAATTGTTTACAGAATTTTGACCTGAAGTATTATCATGTGAAAAGGTAGTTCCAGTCAAATCTATACCAGTACCAGCAGAATACGTCGTGTTAGTATCAGTATTGGTATCTGTTGAGGATATTGTAATCGCACCAGTTTCAGCATTTTGTGAAAGAGATACATTACTTCCCGCTGAGATATCTAAATTAGAACCATTACCAATAGTAACACCTGCTTCTTCATCACCATCAACTGTTACACCAAATGAGTAGTTATTTGCTGATGTAGCGATACCATTTAATTTAGTATGGTCAGCGTTTGTAAAGTTTTGGTCTGTTTGAGATGCCGCATTAATGGTTACTATACCTGTACCACCAGATATTGTTATATCAGTTCCCGCTACAATTGAAGTAACACCAGCGTTACTGAATGTTGTTCCACTTAGAGATAATCCACCACCAGCAGAATATGTTGTGTTGGTATCAGTATTAGTATCTGTTGAGGATATTGTTATTACACCAGCTGATTCAGTTAATGAAACGTTTGTTCCTGCTTTGATTTCTAATGTTTCGGAATCACCTAATGTTGATGTAGTTTCACCATCATTTGCTTTAACAGTTCTAAATGTGTTAGTATCAGTATTGGTATCTGTTGAGGATATATTAAATACACCTGTTGATGTTTCTGAGATTGTTACGTTTGTTCCACCAACTAAGTTGATGTTCCCTGTCCTATATGTACCACCATTATCTCTTCTAATTTGAGTTACAGTATTTGTATCTGTGTTGGTATCAGTTGATGAAATTGTAATTGAGTTGCCATCTTGTACTAATGATACGTTTGAACCACCAACTAAATCAATAGAGTTTCCAGAAGTAACTGATGAAGCTTCACCACCATCAATTCCAATTCCCATAGAGTAGTTGTTAGCTGATGCTGCAATACCATCTAATTTATTTTTTAATGTGGTTGTAAAATTCTTTTGAGTTAATCCACCATCACCAACTGAATAAGTGGTGTTGTTATCAGTAGATGAGATTGTTACTTTTTGAGTAGATGAATCAAATGCTACTGATGTTGCTCCACTACCAGCGAATCTAATTTCTTCATTTTCTGTTACTGTAAATTGGTCTGTTCCAGCAGAGTTAGCGATTTTAAACCCATCACCCATATCAACGGTATTTGTAAATGATGTTATGTACCCTGCACCATTTGTTAATTGGTTGTTATTAGTAACATTAGTTGCTGATGCAGCGATTCCATCTAACTTAGTTTTTAATGTTGATGTGAAGTTCTTTTGAGTTAAACCACCATCACCTACTGAATAAGTGGTGTTGTTATCAGTAGATGTAATTGTAACTGCACCAGTTTCACCATCTTGTGAAAGAGTTACGTTAGTTCCACCTATCAAATTAACCGTTCCACCACTTGAAACTCCCACACCTTCGCCACTATCAACCCCTACGGCGATTGAGAAGTTATTTGCTGATGCCGCGATTCCATCTAATTTATTTTTTAAAGTAGTGGTAAAGTTCTTTTGTGTTAAACCACCATCTCCTACAGAGTAAGTGGTGTTGGTATCTGTCCAAGGAACGTTAACAAACATTTTCTCTGAGGATAATTCTACAGGATAGTTTTTACCTGATTCCGTAAATCCAATTTTAACACCACCTCTTGTACCTGATGCTGCTAACGGTAATGAATAATTATTATATGTGTTTGAGTTAAATGCGTTTGAACCTAATTCTCTAGTCCCTATTGTTCCATCTCCATTAATCATTAATGAAGTTGCCTCAGAAGATTGACCTGAAGTTCCTGTTAGTTTCAGCGTTGTTAGTTCTGCAGATGAACCACTAACGATTACTTTTTTCCAATTTGGCATAATTTCTTTTTCCTTTTAGTTACGGTTGGTTACTTATATTTTATAAGCCCACTTCCCCACTATGGGGCCAATATCCAAAGATATGTATTAATAAATATGTAATTATTTTTTATTAAACAAAAAACCCCCACATTTCTGTGAGGGTTTTTAAAGTTTATTGATTATGGTTTAAGAAACTGTTGAAGTTTTACGGCCGTTTCATAAACTATCTGAACATCCTTTCCTTTAAAGTCAGAGTTGGCGATAACATTTAAGAGGAACTCTACCTCTATTTTCGTTAATGATAATTCAATCTGTTTATCTTTACTTGCCGTGCTCTTTATGTTACTTCTTATTTTTTTAAATTCTGCCATAATCTTTTTTAAAACTTTTTTAATCATCAATAATACACTATGCGTAAATGTAAATTACATCATTTGTAGAATCTACAAATACATTACCAAGTTGTTGTTGACCTGTATTAACACCAGATAAACCTTCATCAGAGTTATGTACTGTTACCGCAAAAGAATCAGTTGTAATTGAAGTTTGTCCTTCAGTTGCTCCTGAGTAATCAAATGCCCATCTACCAGCTGAATTATCCCAACCAAATGATACACCAGCACCTTCAACAACTATACCACCATCGGCAGCTGAACCACCATCGTTTAAGTTAATGAATTGGTCTGTTACATTTAAGTTTGCTGTATCAACAGTAGTAGTTGTACCACTTACAGTTAAGTTACCATTTACAGTTACACCACCAGTAAAGGTAGCAGTATCTGATGATTGATTACCAATTGTAAAGTTACCACCTAAATCAGAGTTTAATAACCCAATAATCTCAGTAGCTGTTTGGTCTGCAGTTGCAGAAGCTTCAATACCATTTAATTTACTATGGTCAGCATTTGTAAAGTTATTTTGAGTTAATCCACCATCACCAACTGATAATCCATGTGCTGATGTAATTGTAACTGCACCACCTACTGCTTGTGAAAGAGTTACGTTAGTTCCACCTATCAAATTAACCGTTCCACCACTTGAAACTGCTACACCTTCTCCACTATCAATACCTAAGGCGATTGAGAAGTTATTTGCTGAAGCAGCGATACCATCTAATTTATTTTTTAGAGTTGTAGTAAAGTTTTTCTGAGTTAATCCACCATCACCAACAGATGGGTTAACTTCTGCACCTGTCGCAATACCATTTAATTTAGTATGGTCAGCATCTGTAAATACATTTGAATCAGATGCCGCTTCTACTGCCGCTCTAATTTCTGCATCAGTTTGGTCTGCTGTAGCTGAAGATTCAATACCATCTAATTTAGATTTTAAAGTATTTGTAAAATCATTAGCGGTTGTTTGTGATACACTTATTGTTCCTTCAGTAACTGATAACCCAGTCCCAACTATAACACCACCAAGTGTTGAACCATCGGCCGCACTTAAACTAAAGTTGTTTGCATTTGCCGCAACACCATCTAATTTATTCTTTAAGGTTGTAGTGAAGTTCTTTTGTGTTAAACCACCATCACCAACAGATGGGTTAACTTCTGCACCTGCCGCAATACCATCTAATTTAGATTTTAAAGTATTTGTAAAATCATTAGCGGTTGTTTGTGATACAGATATCGTTCCGTCAGATACCGATAAACCAGTACCTACAATTACACCACCTAATACTTCAGTTGTTGCACTACCTAAACTAAAGTTGTTTGCACTTGCCGCAATTCCATCTAATTTATTCTTTAAGGTTGTAGTGAAGTTATTATCTGATGTTCCACTAATACCTGTAATTCCCGAACCATCACCTGCAAACGCATTTGCTGTGACTGTTCCGTCTACTGTTATTGCACCGAATTCAGGTGATGAACCGGATACAATTACTTTTTTCCATTCTGCCATTTTTTTTCCTCTTTATTTTTGTTAAAATTTGAATGTTGAGTAATTTTTTACTCATTGTTAATATATGTTAATATAACTATGTTATCTTATTCTTTTTATAAATATTATTTTTAAAAGTATTACACTATAAATATATGAAAAAATTACTTCCACTTACTGCCAAAGAACCATCGACTCCTGATGGTAATGTAGCTGATGGTTTTATTATCAATGTTCCTTCACTATTTATGTTTATCTTATCTGCCCCACCTACTCTTACTGTAAATACATTACCTGATGGTGATTGGTTTGAAATTAGAGATAGTGATGATGTCATAGCACCCACTAAGTTTACTGAACCTGTGATTTCTGAATTAGTAGTTACTATAGATTCTATAGAGGTAGAACCATCTACATCTTTTTTAAAGAATAACTTACCATCATATGTATTTACTGCCAATTCACCTAATGATAAACTACCTGCATCTGGTACACTCGATTGAGTACTACTTCGTTTTAATCTTATTTTCTGAGCCACGTTATTATTCCTCTAATTTAATAATTATCTTTTTTAAAATGTTCCACCATCTAATTCACCTGTAAATGAGATAGAGCCAGATATTACTAATGAACCTGTCATTTGATGTATATCTGTTATTTCATCACCAAATATAGTAGAACCTGTTGCAAATGCTATAGATTGAGATACTATATTAGTTACCACTTCGTTTGCTGTTAATTTTCCAACTGTTATATCTTGTCCATCTAACCCACTAACTATTTGGGAAGAATTACTAATTAATGGAATCCAATTACCACTATGTGCGAAATACCCCAAACCAGTCGCATGAACGTGAGCGAACATTCCATGATATGTTGATGCTGATGGTAAATCAGATAATTGAGAATAAACATTACCAAATAAAACTTTATTACCACCCATATCTAAATCAGCTGATGTAATGTGAGTTACAGATTGTGCCGAACCACTAACAGTTCCAGCAGGTACTGAAGTTAGATATGTTCCTAAATCACTAATTTGTGATTCTGTAACCGTTACTTGTGATGAACCACTTACTAATCCACTTGGAACATTAGTAAGTTGTGTAAAATCAGATGTTCCACCACCACCACTACCAAACCCACTACTTGCGGCTGATGCTGATATGTATGAATCATTTATTACTGAAGTTATCTGTGCCGATGAACTTACAGTTCCACTTGGAACTGAACCACCACCACCAAATGAAAATGATGAAAAAGCTATAGTATCTTCAAATGTATTTATATAATCTGCGGCTGTTATTGTAGCTTGGTATAAAGAAGCACTATCTTGAACATATACAATTTGTTTATCTGTAAAATAATTAATTGATGTTGTGTTCATTGCATTTGCAGTAGCGTAAACTTTAAAAGCTCCTTTAACTCTATCTATATCGGCCAGTACAATATTACTTGTTTTGGCAGTACTTGATAATTGTAATTGTGAACTAAAACTTGGCATACTCTATATCTTCCTTTTTTTCATTTATTATTAACTTGGTATTGAACCAGAACTTTCAGTAAATCTTATATATACCGAACCAGCGGCATTATGTCCCGTTCTACCTATTACTACATATTTATCATATCCATTTAAAGAACCTTCTATATCTAATTGATGTATATCAGTTGCTTCAATTCCATACCCACCACCATCGGCGTTTACACTCATTACAAACTCTCCTGCAGTTGAACCACCAAATGAATCTCTTACAGATGTTGGTACTCCATACATATCTGAACCAGATGGTGCAATTACTATATACTGTTCGGCCGTACTACCCATTGTAAATGGCCCGGCATCGTTTAGTATTGTATCTAATTTACTACCACTTAATATTGCCACTCTAGTTGCGGTAGCTCCTCCAGACATACTTAATGATGCATCTCCTAGTGAGGAACTTATTAATCTCATAGGTGATGTGCTGTTTGCTGTAAATGCTGTTACTTCTGGTGGTGTTCCACTATCTACTGTACTAATTCCCATTACTCCGTTGTAGTTAGAACCAAGTCCAGCGGAAGAACCAAAGTTTGAACGATAAACATAAACTTTACCATAATCTGCAGATTGTGCAATTGTGAAAGTTCTACCATTATATGATTGAGATTTACCAAAATTATCAGTTACAGTTGCATTGTATGTGTAAGTACCTGCGGATAAACTGGTGTTTGATTGTATTTCAACAGATGATGAATTTACATTTCCATATCTTAATTGTAAACTACTAGCATTAGTTCCACTAAGTGTAACTGAGTATGGTGTATCCGATTCCGTATCTGAAATACTCATACTAACTAAAGTTACATTATTTAACGCACTATCTGTGTTAAGTTTTGTTGTTTGATTTGTAAATGTAGCAGTTGGTGCTTGATTAGCAAATACGTTTACTGTTACAGTTCCACTTCCAGCGTTACCATATTGGTCTTCAAATCCAATTGTAGATACAATATCATCACCACTA
>Ga0181422_1000771_pt1 | contig 10507 bp, 8 predicted proteins | sample 45SPOviralmetaG_FD_130147 | JGI IMG/M metagenome (GOLD analysis project Ga0181422, IMG submission 130147) | Marine viral communities from the oligotrophic San Pedro Time Series (SPOT) site, San Pedro Channel, CA, USA - 45 SPOT_SRF_2013-07-18 | ecosystem: Environmental > Aquatic > Marine > Strait...
AGAAGAGAAAAAATCCTTCTGCGTTTTTCGGTTTGCTCAATTTCGGTGATTGATGCTTTTAGAAGTGTAATATTCTCCTCTAAGTAAAATGCTTGTACCTCCTCGTCAACTCCACTCACTTTAGCCATAAGTTGGGGTTTTGCCATAATGTTTTTAGATAGTTGAAATCTTCCAATAGGGTCTTTTACAAACCAAATGATATTTCTGCTATTCTTTGCAAAGCCCGTAAAGACTTTTTCGGGAATAAATTTAAGTGAAAACTGAGGCTCATCAATTGGTAAGCCTTCGTAAGGCGCTAACAATAAATCTCTTACTTTGTCTCCCAAAAAACCATTCCAACTTTTTTCAGGCATTACAATAGACAAATGATTGATTTTTCCACTAGAATCAGGAAGATAGCGGATTTTGGATTGATTTTCTTTACACGTGTTTAGCATAAGAATAAACCCTAATAAAGCCATTTTTTTCATAAATGTGGCCTATGTAAGAAGCGCAGCTATGCCAGGAAGAATTTTCCCTTCAAGACTTTCCAACATGGCACCTCCTCCAGTGGAAATATAGCTCATTTTAGTCTCTAATCTAAACTGTTTCACGGCAGCCACTGAGTCTCCTCCACCCACAAGCGAAAAGGCTCCATTCTGAGTGCTCTTAGCAATCTGCTCTCCTAATGTCATGGTTCCCGTTGCAAAGTTTTCGAATTCAAAAACACCAAGTGGACCGTTCCACAAAATTGTTTTAGATTTCATTACAACTTTTTCAAAAGCCTTCAAAGTCTCTGGACCAGCATCAAGTCCCTGCCAGTCCTCAGGGATTTCCGACACCATACTGATTTTTTTATTGGCTTTATTCGAAAAGTCATCCGCGATAATAACATCTGTCGGTAAATGAATTTTTACATTTTTAGATTTAGCTTTTTCTAATAATTCCAAGGCAAATTCAAAATATTCATCCTCACAAATGGACTGTCCTATATTTCCACCCATTGCCTTGACGAAAGTATAAACCATTCCTCCCCCGATAATTAAGTGATCAATTTTATCTAACACATTTTCGATGATGGTGATTTTTGAGGAAACCTTAGCCCCGCCTAATATTGCCAAAACAGGTTTATCGCCAGTCTCCATAACTTTTTGAACTGCTTTGACCTCTTTTTCTAATAGCTTACCAAAATATTTATCCTCATCAAAAAACTGTGCCATAATAGTTGTGGAAGCGTGAGCGCGGTGAGCTGTTCCGAAAGCGTCATTGACATAAAAATCTCCTAATTTAGATAATCCAAGGGCAAAATTAAAATTCCCGGAAGTCTCCTCGGGATAGAAGCGAAGATTTTCCATTAGTATAACTTCTCCTGGCTTGAGTTGCGCAGTTGCTGCCTCCGCTTTCGGGCCTACGCAATCATCACAAAATAAAATGGGTATGCCCAATATCTCCGAAACTTTATCAACTATATGATTTAGTGAAAAAGCCGCGTCTTTTCCTTTAGGCCTCCCCAAGTGAGAGATTAACACACAACTGCCGCCATGGTTTAAAATATAATCAATTGATTCCTTAGCCGCTAAAATTCTTGTGCTATCAGTTACTTGCAAGTTATCATCTAGTGGTACATTAAAATCAACCCTTATTACAGCTTTACGATTAGAAAAATCATTATTAGCAAGTGTATGCATCAGTAAATTTTTTCAAAAATAACTTTTTTTTACCATTACCTAGGCTATTTTTTTGGGCATTAAGTACATTACTTTCGTGGAGAAAGTGTAATCCAAAAGGATTCGTTATTTTTAGGATCATAAAAAATTTAACTGCCGCATGTACTACAACGAAATCGTTGGTCAAGAAAAGCTAAAATCAAAGCTACGAAAGATGATTTCTGAAGATCAATCCCCTCATTGTCAAATATTTATAGACTCCCAAGGTTATGGAGGTCTACCATTAGCTTTATTCTGTGCGCTAGAGTTGATTTATGGATTTGAGTTCTTAAATAACGAAGAGAGAAAGGGTGTTTCATCCCAAAAACTACTCTATAATCCAGACCTACATTTTATTTATCCAGTGATTAATAAATCTTCTGGAGGGACTAAAACCACATCAGAGGATTATAGTGAAAATTGGTTTGTATTTATTAATAATAACCCTTACGGAGGATCTCAGGAATGGATAAATCAACTTGAAGCAGGGAATAAGCAGGGGATTATTGGTGTTGAGGAAGTCTCAAAAATCCACAATAAAATGCATCTTAAAGCTCATGGTGGTGGAAAGAAAGTAATGGTAATTTTTGGTGTAGAAAAAATTTCAGAGTCAGCCTCCAATAAACTTTTAAAATTGCTTGAGGAGCCTCCACATAACTGTTATTTCTTTTTGGTTGGGGAACAGCTTGAGCTACTTTTACCGACTTTGGTTTCGCGGTGTCAAATGATCAAATTAAACCCCCTTTTAGAGAAAACAATTGAAAGTAAATTAACAGCAATCGGAGCAGATGAAAAAGCAAAAGAGCTCATAGGCGCGGGAAGGGGGAGCTGGAGAAAGGTGTTGTCTTTAATTACGACTTCTAAGCAATCAATTGTCTTCGAAAAGCTTTGGATTGAAGGCTTAAGAGCTGCTTTTCGTGCCAAATCCAACAAAGCGATTATATTGGATTTAATGGAGTGGTCAGATCGCGTAAGCCAGTTGAGCCGCGAGGAACAGAAGTCTTTTTTACAGTATGCTCTGGAGTTTATTCGTCAGACAATGTTACTCTCTTATGGAGCTGAATCTCTATTTGATCTTTCTCTAAATACAGATTTTGATGTTGAAAAATTTTCACCTTTTGTACACAGTGGAAATATTCTTGAATTGGTAAGGCTTTTGGAGGATAGTTCTTATCACATTGAGCGCAATGCAAATCCTAAAATTTTATTCAGCAACTTTATTCTTGAGGTGAAGCGGTTATTAAGTACTAAAGAGCCTGTTTCTTAAATACAAAAGAAATAGTTGAATACTTTTTTGAGAATAGGGATCGAAATGTAAAATAACTTCCTCTTAACAATCCTGTTAAAAAAGCCAGATTATTGCCTTTATATTTTTCCGAGAGAAAAGAAATGTAAAAAACGTCAAGCCAAAGGGGGCTTTTTTTTAATAATTTAAATCCAGCCTTAGAAAACATTTCTTCCAAACCCTCTGGGGTAAAATGCCAAAGATGTCGTGGAACGTCTAACGCGGCCCAATTGTTTTTATAATGCAGCCTATCATGACTAGAAAAGTTAGGGACTGCTACAATTAAAACTCCTTTGCTAGTTAATAAATCATGGGTCTTTTCTATAACCTCTTCAGGTTGAGGTAAATGCTCAAGGACATGCCATAAAGAAATGATATCAAAGGTTATATTTGGAAGAGACTCTAATGAATTATAAACTTTAAGTTTTTTTTTAGCACATATTTCTAAAGCAGTAGTGTTCTTTTCAACTCCAAATACATTAAAGTTTTTTTTCTTCATGAAAGACAAGAAGCTTCCAGCCCCACATCCAATATCTAACAACTTGTCCAAGGGTTTTACAAATGGTATAAGTTGTTTGAATTTATACCTCAGCATTATTGTCCTTGCAAAGCTATATAGAATATTAATTATAGATTTATTCTCTGTTTGATGAGAAATATACTTATCAGATTCGTAGTAGCGATTCAAATCTTTTACCTTTCCCAAATCAGTCCATGCTATCTTTTTTTGCTTATCCCAATAAAGATTGAAGTATTCTTCTGACGCCAAATGGTCTTTTACAGTATACAAAAAAGGATTTTTTATGTTTTTCATAATTTTGTTCCACGTGGAACATCACCTACCCAGCTTAACTAAAAGAACACTAATGTCGCTCGGGTTAATCCCACTAATTCTTGAGGCCTGAGAGAGATTTGCTGGTTTTATTTTATTTAATTTCTCTTTAGCTTCCTTAGATAAAGAAGCTAAAATATCATAATCAAAACTTTCCGGAATCTTAATATAGTCTAGTCGATTAAGTTTTTCCGCGTTTGCTGTTTCTTTTTTAATATATCCAGCGTATTTAATCTGTATTTCCGCCTGTTCTAAAATATCGCTGTTGAGCCTGTGCTTTTCCAGATAAGAAGAAACCGCCTTGATTGACATCATTTCATAGCGGGTAATATTTGGACGAGAAAATATTTTACTTAACTTATCTGACTGTTTAACCTTAGCCGAGTTTTTATTAATCAGCAGCGGATTGACCTCATTTACATCAAAACTTTGTGTCTTAAAAAAAGAAACTAATTCTTGTGTTTGAGCTGACTTTAACTCAACTGCTCTCATTCGTACTTCACTCGCCAGGCCGAGATCAAAAGAAATTGGAGTAAGTCTTAAGTCTGCATTATCCTGCCTTAAAAGGGTTCGGTATTCCGCTCTTGAAGTAAACATACGGTATGGCTCATCAGTTCCCTTCGTAATAAGATCGTCTATTAATACGCCAATATAGGCTTCATTCCTTTTTAAAATAAATGGAGGCTTTTCGTTTAGCATTAAATGAGCATTAATTCCCGCCATAAGACCTTGTGAAGCTGCCTCCTCATAGCCGGTAGTTCCATTTATTTGACCGGCGAAGAAAAGACCATTAACCAGTTTAGTCTCAAGGCTATTTTTGAGCTGAGTGGGGGGGAAATAATCATACTCGATTGCATAACCAGGACGAAAGAATTTGACGTTTTCAAATCCCTTAACAGATCGTAAAGCCTTGTACTGAACATCTTCTGGTAGTGAAGTTGAAAAACCGTTAACGTATACCTCTACGGTATTCCATCCTTCAGGTTCAACAAATATTTGATGTCTTGATTTATCTGCAAATCGATTAATCTTATCCTCAATAGATGGACAATACCTCGGTCCTGTACTTTGAATACTACCATTAAACATCGGTGAGCGATCAAAACCTAAGCGCAGTAAATCGTGAACGTCTGGACTAGTGTAAGTAATATGACAACTACGTTGTTCGGTTAAAAAAGATGTGTCTGTAAAACTAAACTTTGAAGGGTCAACGTCCCCCGGCTGCTCCTCCATCAATTCATAATTAAGCGACCTTCCATCTACACGTGGCGGTGTGCCTGTTTTCATTCGACCTGATTCAAAGCCAAGGTTTTCAAGCTTAGTTGTGAGTCCTGTTGCGGCTTTTTCGCCAGCTCTGCCTCCACCATAATTCTTCTCCCCAATGTGAATTAAGCCATTTAGAAAGGTACCGTTAGTAAGGACAACTGTTTTAGAATATATGGGAATACCCAATGAAGTAATTAGCCCCTTAATAGCTCCGCCCTGGACGATAATGTCTTTAATCATATCCTGGTAAAAATCCAAATTAGGAGTTCGTTCGAGAGCATCGCGCCATTCTTTGGCAAACAGCATTCTATCAGACTGAACTCTAGGGCTCCACATTGCAGGGCCCTTAGATCGATTTAGCATTTTAAATTGAATGGCGCTCTTGTCAGAAACAATACCGCTATATCCGCCAATCGCATCAATCTCTCTTACTATCTGTCCTTTTGCAATCCCGCCCATAGCTGGATTGCATGACATCTGGCCAATCGTTTGGAGATTCATAGTTATCAATAAAGTTTTTGAACCTAGATTTGCAGCGGCGGCTGCAGCCTCAGCCCCAGCATGACCTCCTCCAACAACGACAACATCATATTCTCCCTCAAACATATATTATTGTTTCACGTGGAACATTGAAATACACTCTTCTTCTTTGAGTCGCATAAATAATTTTTCGTCTGGACTTTTGTCATGATGACCAAAACAATGTAAAAGTGCGTGTGAAAGAAGCCTAAGTGTCTCTGATTCAATACTTTGATTGTTTATTGTTGCATTTTCCTCAAGTGCATCACATGAAATATAAGCTTCCGCAGAAATCTCATTATTTACAGAATAATCAAAGGTCAAAATATCAGTATCATTATCGTGATTCAAGTATTTCTGGTTCAATTCATAAAGCTTATTGGCGTCAACAAAGTTATAATGGAGCTTCTGAATGACGAATCCTTCATTCTTAGCAATCTTAACAAGCCATTCAGATAATTTTTTATTATCTAGGGTCAGAAAATTATTATCAAAGAATTGTATCATTTTTTTGCAAATATAAAACAAAGAAAAAACAAATAATTTCTTTAAGGTTACTCATGATATTATCTTTGTTAAAAAATTTATTTATGAGCATACGTGTTAGATTTGCACCGAGCCCAACAGGAGCGCTTCACATTGGAGGATTAAGGACGGCACTATTCAACTATCTATATGCCAAAAAACACAACGGTAAATTTATTTTAAGAATTGAGGATACAGATCAGAGGCGAAAGATTCATGGCGCAGAGGATTATATCATAGTATCGCTTAAGTGGCTTGGTGTTGAACAAGATGAGGGGCCTAAAAAGAAGGGGGCTTTTGGCCCATACAGACAAAGCGAAAGAAAAGAAATTTATGAGCGGGAGGTTACAAAACTTATTAAAGCAGGAAAGGCTTATTACGCTTTTGAATCAGATGAGAGATTAGCTGAGTTGAGAAAAGAATACGAAAAAAAAGGGCAATCATTTAAGTACTGCTCATTAAACAGAAATGATTTATTAAACTCTCTAAACCTGAGTGAAGAAGAAACGAAAAAAAGAATAAAGGAAGATAACTATGTTGTTCGTCTGAGGATAGAGTCTGGGATTACCATAACTGTAGAGGATAGAATAAGGGGGGAAATCAAAGTTAATAGCGACGAAATTGATGATAAGATTTTGATTAAAGCAGACGGAATGCCAACATATCATTTTGCCAATGTTGTCGATGATCACCATATGAAAATTTCTCACGTGATACGTGGTGAAGAATGGTTACCATCCTTACCCTTGCACCGTATGATATACGATGCATTTGATTGGAAAGTGCCCCAGTTTATGCACTTACCATTAATCTTAAAACCAAAGGGTAAGGGAAAACTTTCAAAAAGAGATGGGGATCAACTGGGTTTTCCAGTATATCCCTTGAAGTGGGATAGCAATATTGGATTTAAAGAAAGGGGCTTTTTACCAGAGGCACTTTTAAATTATATTTCACTTTTAGGATGGAACCCTGGAACAGAAAAAGAAATTTTTGAATTAGAAGAATTAATCCGCTTGTTTGACGTGGGGAAAATACAAAAAGGGGGAGCCCGGTTCGATTTTAATAAAGCACGATGGATCAATCACAAATTTATAGAACGCTCAGAATCAAAATCGGTTTTAGAGCGTTTTCCTGCGTTTTTTAGCATCATGTCAATAGTCAAGTCGGAAAAAAGTAAACTTGCGATCTATGAGCTCCTAAAAGAACGATTATTTTTATTAGAAGACTTCAAGTCTGAAGCTAGCCTTTTATTTAATGATCCAAAAAAATACGATGAAAAAGTAATTAAAAAAATTAAAAACAGCAGGCCTGAAAAAGCACTCAATTTTTTTATTGAGTTAATAGAAAAAAATATCCCCACTGCAAATTGGAAACAAAAATTACAAACTTGGAACGAAAAAACTAATATTCCTTTTGGTGTAATTATGCAAAGCTTAAGACTTGCAATTGTGGGGAATTTGAGTGGTCCTGACATTTTTAGTGTTTGTGGCTTGCTCAAAAAAGAAGTAACTTTAAGAAGACTCAAAAAATTAATAAACTATTTAAATAATTAACCTATGGATATTTCTACCTATATCATTATTTTTTCTGCCGCACTTTTAGTTCTGTCAGGAGTATTTGTTGTCAAACAACAAACTGCTGCTGTAATTGAGCGCTTCGGTAAATTTCTTGCAATTCGCAAGCCTGGTCTTCATATTAAAATTCCGCTTATTGATAAAATAGCTGGTAGGGTAAGTATGAGAATTTTACAGCTAGACGTAATCGTGGAAACGAAAACAAAAGATGATGTTTTTGTCAAGCTTAAGGTCTCTGTTCAATACAAAATACTTCCTGAAAAAGTTTATGATGCATTTTATAAGCTTGACTTTCCACAGGATCAAATCACCTCTTATGTATTTGATGTAGTAAGAGCTGTTGTGCCAAAAATGAGGTTAGATGATGTGTTTGAAAAAAAAGACGAAATAGCCAATGCCGTTAAGGGAGAGTTAAATGACGCCATGGTTAATTACGGATACGATATTATTAAAGCTCTAGTAACAGACATTGACCCTGACGCAGAGGTAAAGACAGCGATGAATAGGATTAATGCTGCCGAAAGACAAAAAATAGCAGCCCAATACGACGGTGACGCCGCGAGAATATTAATCGTTGAAAAAGCTAAAGCTGAAGCGGAAAGTAAACGTCTTCAAGGTCAGGGAATTGCAGATCAAAGGAGAGAAATTGCAAGGGGCCTTGAAGAGTCTGTAGATGTGCTTAACAATGTAGGCATTAATTCACAAGAGGCATCGGCGCTAATTGTTGTTACCCAGCATTATGATACTCTCCAGTCAATAGGAGAGGAAACAAACAGTAATCTTATTTTACTACCTAATTCTCCGCAGGCTGGAAGTGATATGCTAAATAATATGGTGGCTTCTTTTTCTGCCAGCAACCAAATAGGTGAAGCTATGAAGAAAGAAAATCAAAAAAAGGTTGAAGATAAAGGCGATAGTAAGAATTAATTAAATCTTTTGCCAGGTATCGCGAAGACCAACTGTTTTATTAAAAACTAGTTGGTCTTTATCATTCTTACTATCTAAAATAAAGTATCCCAACCGCTGAAATTGGTACCTTGAACCGAATGGAGAGTTGAGTACAGAGGGTTCAATGTATCCTCTGGTGACGTTTAGAGAGTCTTGGTTGATGTGAACTCCAGGGTCTTCATCTTTGTTCCTATCAGGTTCTGGAACAGAAAATAAGCGATCATATAGGTTAACTTTAATTGGCAGAGCATCCGCGCAGGTCACCCAATGTAGTGTACCCTTTACTTTTCTTTGACTCTCCTCGGAACCTGATCCACTTTTACTTAATGGGTCGTAAGTACATATAATCTCTACTATATTTCCCTCAGAGTTTTTTACTACCTCTTCACCTTTTATAATATAAGCATTCTTAAGACGAACTTCTTTTCCAAGGGTTAGTCTAAAAAACTTGCGGTTTGCCTCTTCTCTAAAATCCTCTTGTTCAATGTAGAGTTTTCCCGAAAAAGGGATTTGTCGCTGTCCAGCCAAATCATTTTCGGGATTGTTTTCTGCAATAAGCATTTCACTTTTTCCAGCGGGATAGTTTTTAATAGTCAATTTTATCGGATCAATAACCGCCATAACCCGAGGAGCAACCTTATTAAGGTGATCTCTTATGCAAAACTCTAACAAGGAAACGTCAATAATATTTTCTCTTTTTGCCACCCCAGCAGCATTGACAAAGTTCTGAAGAGACTCAGGGGTATAGCCTCTTTTTCTAAGTCCGCTAATAGTTGGCATTCTTGGATCATCCCAACCATGAACGTGACCTTGATCAATCAGTTTTTTAAGCTTTCTTTTGCTAGTAACTGTATAAGACAGGTTTAATCTGGCGAACTCTCGTTGTTTAGAGCGAATGTTGTTTAATGGTGACAATGCGTCAAGAAACCAATCATATAGCTCCCGGTGGGGTTTAAACTCTAAAGTGCAAAGCGAGTGAGATATGTTTTCTATGTAGTCTGATTCGCCATGTGTCCAGTCATACATTGGGTAAATACACCAGTTGGTACCGGTTCTGTGATGGGGTTGATGCAGAACTCTATACATAACAGGGTCCCTTAATAACATGTTGGGGGAAGCCATATCAATTTTTGCCCTAAGCACATGAGTTCCCTCTTCGTGTTTTCCCTCTTTCATTTGTTGAAAAAGGAATTTGTTTTCTTCAATCTCTCTGTCTCTGTAAGGACTATTTTCTCCCGATTTAATGGGGGTTCCTTTCTGAGATGCTATTTGTTCAGAATTTTGGGAATCAACATAAGCTAAGCCCCTTTCTATCAACAATATGGCCCAGTCGTATAATTGTTGAAAATAATCGGATGCGTAACATTCTTTATCCCAACGAAACCCCAACCAACTAATATCATTTTTGATTGCCTCAACAAATTGTGATTCTTCTTTTGCCGGATTAGTGTCGTCAAATCTTAAATTAACAGGGGCGCTATACCTGTCTCCTAGATTGAAGTTTAGACAAATAGCTTTTATATGGCCAATGTGTAAATATCCGTTAGGCTCTGGCGGAAAACGAAAACGTAAATGTTTTGGAGACAAACCAGACTTTAGATCATCTTCAATAATGTGTTCAATAAAGTTTAGCGGTCGCTCAGACATAAATAGAGTTTTATCAAAGATATTAAAAGGAGATTTGTAAGGATATAATTAAGGGGTATTATATCTTAGCTAAAAAGATTAAAGTGGATCAAGTTGTTTTAGAAAATATTAAAGTTTATGCCTTTCATGGATGTATGGAGGAGGAGGCGAAGATTGGCAGCGATTATATTGTAAGCTTATGTGTAAATACCGATCTTGGTATTCCTGCTGCTTCTGACAAACTTGA
>Ga0181422_1000772_pt1 | contig 10504 bp, 5 predicted proteins | sample 45SPOviralmetaG_FD_130147 | JGI IMG/M metagenome (GOLD analysis project Ga0181422, IMG submission 130147) | Marine viral communities from the oligotrophic San Pedro Time Series (SPOT) site, San Pedro Channel, CA, USA - 45 SPOT_SRF_2013-07-18 | ecosystem: Environmental > Aquatic > Marine > Strait...
CGTATATACTTTAACCAGCTAGATGAGAGCATAAAAGAAGCAGCCGTTTCTACTGAATCTCAAGCGCAGGTGTGGTTCCTTGGCTAATCAATACAAAAACGCAAAGGTAGATTTGACTACCACTAACGCAACTACGCTGTACACATGCCCAACAGCAAAGACTGCGATTGTTAAGTCTATACTCGTGTCAGAAGATTCTGGCAACGCTGATACTATAACGGTAACGCTTACCGATGCTGCTACTGCGGTGTTCAGTGTATTTAAGGTCAAGGCTGTTGGTGCTAACGCCACAGTAGAACTGCTTACTGCACCCATAGTGGTAGAAGAGTCGGAGATATTGAAAGTCACTGCCGCAACCGCTAACAGGTTACACGTTGTAGCCAGTTTATTGGAGGTTACGTAATGATAGGTAACTTCGGCCCAATTAACTTAGGTAACCTAGATTTTTCTGGGCTAGGTGGTTTTTTTGATCCTAGTAAGGTTCCTACTGCCGGAGATCTTGGTCGATTTGGGTTAGGAGGGTTCCCCGCACCTGTTGGCGTAGCACCTCCTGTGCGTATACCCGCCCCGGCTCCTGTAGCTCCTAGACCCACACCTGTAACAAGACGCCCCTCCGCACCAACTACACCATCTCGTGCTAGTCGTGCAACGCCTAAGCCTCAACCTGTAGTACCTGTTGGAAGGGCTTACACCTCTATAGGCCCAAATTTTGGGTCTGCTTTTGATGTTGTAGGTGGAGAAGCAACTATGTTTGGTGGCGAGATGCCCTCGTATACACCTACTGCACCTATTGCACCACCAAACAGAGTAGGTAAACCTGTAAGCGGCGGCGAGTTTATACCTGAGACAAATCCACAGGTTGTTAAAAAACGTGTTGCACCTAAACCTGCACCAGTAACACCACCAAACAGAGTAGGTCAGCCTGTAAGTGCCGGTGAGTTTATACCCGAACTTACAGTCGTAGCGCCCAAGCCGGTAACACCTACTACGCCGGAAAGAGCGCCTACGCTACAAAAACGAATAGATGAAATTAACGCAGAAGTTAAACGCAAAAATTCCACTGTACCTGTAGTTAACGACTTATCCCAAGGCTATAGGCTTTTAGGTGGCGCGGTTGATAGCTACAAAAAGAAACTAGATGAGGGTGCGGATTACTTTGAGATTGACAACGTTGATCGAGTAGACAGTTTCTACGATGTAGGTTTTAGAGAAATCTTACGAACCGAAAGTGGGATTCTTTCTCCTTTTGATGTTGTAGGTGGAGAAGCAACTATCGCTGGTGGCGAGATGCCTTCTGACGAAGTACGTGTTGATAGAAGAACATACTTCGACAAAGTAAAAGCCCCCGATTACCTACAAGATTTTCTATCTCCTGCTACACGAGAAGATGCTGTAGCTGCTTATTCAAGTGTTGGTGATTTACAAAAATCATCTGATATTGCATCTGCTCTTAGTGACCACTATGGGTACGAAATAGAACCCACAGAGCAAAAGTTAGGTAGATTTGGGGGAAACCTTAAAGCGCATACAAGCTCATCTTCACAGCGTTTGGCAGAGTTTAATTCTTTTGTAGAGCCTATCTTATCTGAACAACTACCTTACTTGCAGATAGTAGAGGGCTTTAGTTATGAAGACGCCCTACAAGAGGCTCACAAACGTGACCCAATGCTGCAAGCTCTATACGCTAAATACGACGTAACGCCTCTTAGATATGACGGTGATGGGTCTGAGTACCTATATGACCCCTTTACCTACGGTGAGATTAGGACGTTTAAGGTAGATAAGCCTAGTTTCTTTGAAAAAGTCATTAAGGTAGTGCCTGCACTACTAGCTACTGCCGTATTAGGGCCAGCAGCGGCAAGTCTTGTTGGAGCGGCAGGAGCTACAGGAGCTACGGCTACCGCATTAAGTGGTGCACTAGCAAGCGCAGGAGGGACAGCGATCACAGGTGGTGATACTAATGACATCTTAAAGTCTGCTTTAATGGGTGGTGCAGGTGGGTATGCAAAAGGACTCAATGCCGTAGCAAGCAGTACGGCTCTTGCCGCAGAAGGAGCTATAGCAGGTAGTGAACTAGCATTAGCTGCGGAGGCCGCTGCAAAAACTGCCGATACATTCGGCAAGGTAGTACAAGGAGCCAAGTTTGTAGACGCTGCGATAGATGGAAACATAGCAGGTGCTGCGGTCTCTGCGTTCGGCCCCGATATTACTAAAGTAGCGATGGACAAAGTGGGGTTAGACAAAGAGTTCTTAGGTGGGTACAACATAAACCAAGACGATGCTGTTGCAGGACTTGTTAAAACAGAACTTGAACTAACAAAAGGCACCGATTTTGGTGATGCCATAGCTAGGGGCTTTGGTGAGTACATCATGGAAGGCGGTGCACTCAGCCCCAACGACGTAGGTACCCCTGAGTTTATTAAGAAAATAGGCGATGCGATAAAAGAAAGCGGCAGTATGTTTGACGATGCGATCCTACAACCTGTTAAGGGCTTTGTAGAGGGCACCGTTGAGGTATTAGGCGATGTAGCAGAGCCTGTGGTTGATATAATTGAAGACGTGGCAGGTGCAGTGGTGGACAAAGCGCCCCTTATAGAGGATGCAGTTAAAGCCACAGGTTCAGCGATAGAGGATGTTGTTAAGCCCATAGTCGATCCGATAATAGACGCCGCACCTGTTGTAGAGGATGCAGTTAAAGCGGTGGGTTCTACTGTGGACGACGTAATCCTACAACCAGCAAAAGAGTTAGTAGAAGACGTGATAGAGGCTGCACCTAGTGTCGATGTTGACCTACCCAAGGTTGATCTACCTAGACCTAGCGTATCTAGACCTAGACCTACACCTACACAAGCACCGTCACGCACCCCTTCCATCGTGCGTACTCCCGGCATTATCGAAGAGCGTGGGGCTGAATTGTTTGATCTTGGTGAGCAGCGAGGGAGAAAGGTAGACCCTGTAGCTGCATACCTAGCCAATATCACGGGTGGTATGGCAAATGGTGGTGCGGTCAGAAGTTCTTATGGTAATCTTGACGAGCTGCTACGTATAGTCGGAGGCAAGTGATGAGCAAATTTGATATTGATGCGTTTATGAGTTCGCTCGACACACCCGACGTAGGGGCTACTACAGACCCCGACTATAGTTTCGATGCTTATATGGACGATGTGGGCGGTAGTTATAGTGATACAGGGCTTAATTTAGATTTTCTCACTGATCCTGACTCTTATTCCGCTAAGTTTGACGATGATGGCTTCAACTTAGATTTTCTTGATAATATTTTTGGTACAGATGGCGGCTTCAGTGACGATGTTTTTAGCGATACTTCTAAGCTAAAAGCTGCCTTAGAGGCAGCACAAGGAGGCTCTGAAGGGGAAAAACCCAATGCTTTCCAAAATCTAGTGAGTTCGTTTTTCCCACAAAGTCAGGGGTCTGGCGGTGCTGGCGGGTTACTTGAGCTACTAGGCCCACTAGCCCTAACCAGTTTCTTAAAAGACCGTGGTGCATTTGATCCTGATATAGCACCTGTTGGCTACCAAGGCAGCATTCCCGAATACACCGCAATACGAGAACAAGTTACAGGTAGAGACGATACAGACCGTCGCCCCGGCAGTGGTGGCAGACGCTATTTCTCTGACACCATGTACGCCAAGAAACCTGAAGGGCAGCAGCCTATGTCTGTTGAAGAGGCTCAAGCTAAAGCCAAGGCACAGGCAGCAGGGTTTATGGAAGGCGGTTCAGTGCTACAAGGCGGGGGTTACCTAGAGGGTGTTTCTGACGGACAAGCAGATCTTATACCCGCCGATATAGATGGCGTACAAGAAGCACGATTAAGTCACGGTGAGTATGTGTTGCCTGCCGATTTGGTAGCCATACTGGGCAATGGTAACTCTGATGCAGGTGCCGCAGCACTGGACGATTTTATGTCCACAGTACGTAAGAAAGCCACAGGCACGCCGAAACAACAGAAAAACATCGACGCAGATCAAGTGCTTGCGATGTTATCCAAGAGGATGGCGTAGACTATGAGTGGACTTGAAACAGTAGTAGATCCCAACAGCCCCGTAGGGGAACTTTCTGGGACTAATCAAGGGTTGTCCGAATTTGCTGGCCCCTATGTCGGTGAGATGCTTGGTAAAGCAAAAGCACTTGCTGATACGCCCTATCAAGCCTACGGTGGCCCACTTACTGCCGGTGCTAGCGGCCTACAAGATATGGCTTTTGCTGGCTACGCTGGTTTAGATCCCAACCAACAAACGGGCATAGGTTCTTTTGGCGGCGACATGACCGCTGGTGGCACATTTGGTTTTGGTAGTGCAGCGGGTCAAGGATACTCACCGGGGTTTACCGCTGGTTCTGCCGATTTATCTGGCATGCAAGCAGGTAGTTTTACTGGGCAAGCTGCACAACAGTACATGAACCCCTACCTACAAGCTGCATTAGAACCACAACTGCGCGAAGCCTCTAGGCAGGCAGAAATGCAACGTATTGCAGATGCAGGTCGATTGTCTCGTGCAGGTGCTTTTGGTGGATCTCGTCAAGCTATTATGGAAGCAGAGGGCGGGCGTAACTTAGGGCAACAACTTGCCGATATTACCGGCAGGGGCTATTCCGAAGCATTTAGTCAGGCACAACAACAATTCAATACTGAACAAGACATGCGTCAGCGTATTGCTGAAGTCGGCTTAGATCAGTTTAACAAAGAACAAGCTGGCCTACGTACTGATGAAGCTGCACGTCGTGGTCAGTTTAACGTAGAAGCTGGGCGACTCTCCGAGTTTGATGAACGCCGTAGGACACAGTTTAACGAAGAGCAACGTCGAGAGATAGAACGACAAGAGCGAGAACGTGAGCAGTTTAACGAACAAGAACGCCGCAGGATCGCAGCAGAGGAAGCTGACCGTCGATACGGCCTAAGTGCACTACGTGATATGCGTGGTGCTGGACAAGAACAACGAGGTATTGAGCAAGAAGGCATTACCGCTGATTACTTGCAGTACCAACAAGAACAACAGTATCCATACGAACAGCTACAGTTTATGCAATCTATGCTACAAGGTCTGCCAATTACTGCCACATCTCGTCAGTTTGTTGAACCCGGAGGGTTCCAAGACTTATCTGGTGGTTTAGGCGGGCTTCTCGCACTACTGCGCGGTACTTAATTATGCTAGACAATCCTCTCAGTCAAATCGAACGCACGAAAGACGCTTACATGGGTAGACCTCAAGAGCTACAAAAACGTGCCAACATGACCAAAGAACTGGTCGATTTGCTTGCTATGCAGCAACTCAAAAAAGACCTTGATGCAGTGAAGCGCAACCAAGCCATGCAAGCGCAAGGCAACCCTGCGACGATCAAAGATCAAATGCAGCAGGGGCTTATGGGCGAGTACCGCCAACAAGCTGCCAAAGAAATGGGCGTAGGCCCAAGCGAAATGGACACTGTAAATCGTGCACAACAAGGCATCTCTCAAGGTGGCCCACGTATGCCACAGGGCGCTCCACAACAGATGCCACAGCAGGCACAAGGTGTTATGAGCCAAGCACGTCCAGTGCAGCTAGCTGGCGGCGGTATTGTCGCGTTTAGTAAAGCTGGAAGTGTGCAAGTGCCAGAAGGGCTAGGCTCAGATGAACTAGCTGACTTCTTACGATCTACTCTTAGAAAACAGGGGGGTAGTGCTAATTATCAAGCATTAGAGTTCAAACGTCTTATGGGTGAGGGGGGCTTTGACCCGTTAGGTAGACCTCTCGAAGAAGAAAAAACAGATCCACAAGGCTCATCAGGTACAAGACGTAGAAGAGCAAGAGCAGGTTTACCTCAACTAACGGCAGGCAACGCAACAACGCCTAAAAGCCCTAATACTTTGGGCCTAAATGCACAAATAGACGCTGAATATGAAAAGCAAGGTATAGCAAGACCTAGATATGCGCCCGCACCTAATGTAGCTCAACGACAAGAAGAGTTTGAAACACGTAGAAGTGAGGCACAGCAAAGGGCTGAACAACGTGAGAAAGAAAAGTATGAAGCTAGCATGCAAGGGCAGCTTGATGCGGTAAGAACCTCCGGCATCGCTGCGGGTATATCTCCTTACCAGTTAGATGAAACACAACGAACCCAAGCGGAAAGCGAGCTAGAGCTAGATGCTGACAAGAGAGGACTTGCTGCTGTAGAACGCATAAGAGGTCTGTCAAAGATGGGCGAAAACGAAAAGCTGCTTGAAAACATGCAGAAGCGTGTACAGGCAACTTATGATGAAACCGCCCCATCACGTAGAGATAACCTTATAGATTTACTTACCGCTGGTGGTAGAGGTGGTATTACTGGTGTAGGTGTACGTGATAGGCAACTACGTGACGCTGCGACAGAACGTCGTAGACAGTTAGATCAAGATGTAATGGGTATTCAAGCAACTACCATAGAGCTTAATCGCAACTTTGGTGCCGATGCCGCGAAAGCATATGCTGATGCAGAAGCCAATGTAATTGCACAGAAGCAAAACGCACGTAACTTCCTACAGAACGCTGAACAGGCAGAAGTAGCGAGCTTGATGGACAAAGCACGTCTAACGATGGACGAGCAGCAAAATGTACGTCAGTTGTTTAGTGACCAAGAACGCAATCGACTACTAGCAGAACAAATAACCGGCGACAACATGCGAGCACTAGCCAAAGATGTGTCTACTGCAAAAGCTAGAGTTCTTGAGGCACGCAGCAAAATCTTTGAATCAGTGCGGTTACAAAGTAGATATAATGACCTTGACACGTTAGACCCATCAGATTCTGATGACGCACGTAAGAAAAAACTATTAGAAGACGAATTAGCCGCTGAAGTAGCAGCGCGAGCAGCCGACTTAGATAAACTTGGGGACGAGTTAACTGTTCGGCAACTTAAGTTAGATCAAGCGCGACAAGCGCAACAGGAGCGGCTAACTCCCCGCGAAGAAATTACACTTTCTCCTGAAGCTCAGAAGGCTATGGCAAGCGCCGGAGGCTAATTAAATGGCAACAGTAGCGCAGGCTAGAAAAGCCATAGAGGTGTTAGAAGCTCGCGGCGATATAGCCGGAGCCGCTGCTATTCGAAGGGATCTGAGTGCTGCCGGACTATCTGCTAGCACTACAGACTTTGAAGCGCAGGTTGCCGCAGAACGCCAGCAAAGGCGTGAACGAGAAAAACAACTCCGACAAGAAAGCCTAGAACGCCGTACCGAACTAGCTGAACTCGAACGCGGTTCACTTGCTAGAGGCATAGACATCGGCACCGATATTATAGGGCAGGCCACAGGCTCTACTCTTGAAGGTATTGGTGGGGTGCTTGGGCTAGAAGGGCTTGAGCAATACGGCGCTGAAGTCGCTCTTGAAAATGAAGCAGACGCACAGCGCAAAGCACGGTTCCAAACCAGATTCGACGATATTGGTGGTATCGGAGACTTTGGATCTTATCTTGGCGGTATAGCCGCAGAAAGCGCACCACAGATGGGTGCAACCCTTGCTGGTGGTATAACAGGCGCAAAACTTGGCGCTACTCTTGGCCCGATAGGTGCGGGTCTGGGAGCGTTGGTAGGCGGTGTTGCTGCTAGCCTACCGTTTTTCTATGGTATGAACCGCGAAAGACAAAAAGAAGCTATAGACCAAGGGCTAAAAACCGAAATAGACGAAGGTGCAGCAGCGTTAACTGCCATTCCACAAGCCACACTCGATGCCATTCTTGGGCGTTTGTTTGTCGGTAAGCTAGGTCTTACGAACCGCGCAGTAGGCGGTGGCGGTATATTTACCCGTGGTGTTAAAGGAACTGCGGCTGGTGCCGTAATAGAAGCACCTACAGAACTGGGGCAGCAAGTTTTAGAACGTGCACAAGCTGGGCTACCTCTAACCAGTGAAGATGCTATCGCAGAGTACCGTGAAGCAGCTATAGCTGGTGGTCTGTTAGGTGGTTCTATACGTGGTACCGCTACTGTAGCTGGTGGTGATGTTGCTGCTAGAGAAGACGCACAGAAAGCAAAAGAAGAAAGAGACGCTGCTGCCAGACGCGCCGAAATCGAAGCTACACTAGCTGAAGAAACTGCTGTTGAGACAGAAGCAGCGGAACGACAAGCAGAAGTAGAACGCCGCATACGAGAAGGCGAACCCGAACCCGCTGCTATCACTAGACCCGCACCTCCTGTCGTAGAGACCACGACGGAAGAAGATGCTACTGGCTTAACCGCGAAGTTCTTTGACGACATAGGGTTTAATGAAGAGGCAGAGGTACGTAAAGAACTTGTAGGTGAAAGCCTCACAAATCCCGCTACTCGAAGTGCGTTGAGAAGGGCCGCTGCTAAGATTCGTAGTGAAGAAAAGCAAAATGTGCAGGCTAATCTGGAAAAAGCATTTAGCGAACAAGAGATAGTTTCTGAAACCGTATTTGAGCGCGAGGATCAGCCGACTGAGACAACCACGCAGACGCGGGCAGAGTTTGAAGCTGCCGTTGAGGAAGCCCAACAAGAGGCCGACGCCGCCCCAACCACCCTAACTGCAAAGTTCTTCGACGACATGGGGTTCGGTAAAACAGCGAAGATACGTAAAGAACTTACAGGTAAAGACCTTACAGACTCAGATGTTCGGGATGAGCTAAGAAGAGCCGCTGCCAAGACTCGTAGCGAAAAGAAGCTAGAAATACAGACTAATCTGGAAGAAGCATTCAAGAAACAAGAGGCAGCAGATGACCAGCAACGTGATATACCTACCGATACCGAAGGAGAGTCTGTCGCAACAGGAAGTGGAGCAGGCACTGCGGTTGATCTACAGGGCGTGGGAGTCACAGCAAGCGGTCAAGATTCCGTGGCAACTGATGCACTTGACGGAACAACAGTGGGAGGTGTTGGAAGAGGCGTTGGACGACCTGTTACTGGAGCAGACGGACAGTCAGATACATTAACAGAGCAAAATGTAGATGAACTTCAAAATGAGTTTACAAAACTTTTTAACATCGTTGACAGAACTCCCGAACAAGAAGCTAAACTTTTAGAGATAATTTCTGTAGCTAGAGCAGAGTTTGCCCAGCGTCAAAAGCCACCCGAAGGTACGCGAGAAGCAAGTTTAGAGCTTGAAGAAGGGGCAGCTACAGAAGAGCAGGCAGCGATAGACGCGGAGACAGAAGCAGAAGCTAACGAGATTCTTGACTACATACAAAAGCGCCGTACAGAAGAGGACGAGTTTAAGCCCACATCTGCGAAGATAGCTCCGTCATTAGCTGACCCTAATAACGTAAGAACGCAACAGATACGCGAGTTTCATGCGGACAGGGTGGCAGAAGCAAAAGAAGATGGTGTAGAGCCTCCTACACTGGCGCAGTCAAGGGACGAGTTTACGGTACAGGAAGGCTTAGACCCTAATGTACGTAGGGTAGAAGGTACTCGCTACTCTGCCGTAGGCGATGCGGGTTTTGTAATAAACGAAGACGTAGCCGCAGGTAAAATGACAGAGCAGGAGCATGTCGCTGAATCTGACAGACTGCTAAGGGAAACAAAGGGTGGCACTCTAATTGATGCCGTCAAGAACATAACGCGCAATGCTAATAATCCGTTTGAACGGTTAATAGCGACTAATGTGTCCAAGCTGATGCAGCGCATGATAGATATGGGTTACAAATTTGAGTACAACGTCCAAGAGTTAGATTATAACAATGTAACTATAAACGGGATTAAAGGCGCTAGAGGACTAGCAAGTATTCGGAACGGCGCTATGCGGGTGTCAATTGCGCGTACAAAAGACCCTTTGGCCCTAAACAATGGGCTTACTCATAAGACGGTACTACACGAAGCAATACATGCGGTGACTCGCCAGCTCATATCCGCAGGTAATAAACGTTCGTTTCCAGAGGGCACTAAGTTAAGAAAAGACGTTACCGATCTGTATGACTTGACCAATGCGGTAAGAAGGTACTTCAAGGGGCGCTTGAGAGATGTCCGTGAAGGGCGAATGGCTGAAGAAGATCTATTGGCAGTTGAGCGAAGCATACTCAGAAAAAACGCATTGGATAATCCCGATGAAATTCTTGCGTGGACGCTCACAGACAGAGAAGTGCAAGAATTCATGGACACTGTTCCCTACGACACACGAACTGGGGATATAGGCACTGAAGGTAAAGGCACGATAACGTTGTGGGAAGCCCTCGTAAACGCACTACGTAAGCTGTTAAACCTGCCACCTAAAGACAACACCGCCCTGAACGAACTGCTACGAGTGCAGAACAACTTACTTGCACCTGACACAGCGGACATACAAACAGCAGGGAAACTAGAAGGTCTGCTACCTAGATTCTCACAGATTGACGACAACCCCGCTCTGGTTAGTAGGCCAGAAAAGATGGCATCTCAAGTCTTAGACGGTGGCTTGAGGAGTGTCCCCGTACTTACCTCTAAGGGCGTACAGCGAGTACGGGACGTTGTTTCCGACTCTTCACTAGCAGATTCAGCCAAGAGCTTTGCCCTAAGCATCCTCAGTCTCAACGGCCTAGAGATGGTCGCCAA
>Ga0181422_1000774_pt1 | contig 10487 bp, 10 predicted proteins | sample 45SPOviralmetaG_FD_130147 | JGI IMG/M metagenome (GOLD analysis project Ga0181422, IMG submission 130147) | Marine viral communities from the oligotrophic San Pedro Time Series (SPOT) site, San Pedro Channel, CA, USA - 45 SPOT_SRF_2013-07-18 | ecosystem: Environmental > Aquatic > Marine > Strait...
AAAACCATAGATGATCGCCGCATAGAAATTCACTTCCGACCAAGCGAAGGCGGGACAACACTGCCCGTTTTCAACACTGGTCGAGGTGGGTTGATTCCCATGGGAACCAAAACCATCCTCGCTGAAATAGTCAATGGCATTGGCACGGCCCTGAAGTGGCCCCACTGTCCCTGATTCAAGTGTCATGGGCGCAATGAAAAAAGACACGAAGAGAAATCCACAAACGCCGAAAACCCACTTGCCAACCTTTGCTTCACGGAGACGATCGGGTAAGCCATTCCGCTCCATGGTGGGAAACCCGGCCGGAATCATTTGATTGTTTTCTTCTGAAACCAAGCCTTCAATTCCCTTCGGCCATAAGCATCACCATGGCCGAGGAGGAGCGACCTCGAATCGGCTTGGTGACCGGGCTGCAGGCAGGGGGCTTCATCGGCCTGTTCTTTGGATTCTCACTCGCCGTTGTTTCAGCACTCACTGAACCCGAAGCACTTGGGCGCTTGGTTCGCTTAATGTGCTTAACACCGGTCATTTGTGCCCTCATTTTGGGTCCGTTCCTTGGGTTTCGGCGCGCACCAGTCGTTTCCAACGTCGACCCCATCCATGAAATCAGAGCACGTCTCGAGCCATTCAATGAAGGTCAAGGAAAATGGCGCGTACTAAGCCATGTTCGTAGCGATGGACGTGCGGCAAGAATTGACCTTCACAACTCATCCCAACCTTTGACCATCGTAGCCTCAACCCTTGAATTGGCCGAAGATTACCCCGTACGATACATTGTCGGGCGTGGTGAAGCACGAAGCCGAGACCCCGAACTGCGTGGAAAAGTCCTTGCGTATATCGAAGAAAACGTGATGCTCAACCGTCGACGGAGAACCGCATCGTCAGTCGAGGTGCTCCCCCCATCGGTGCTTGAACACATGGTGGCGACACATCGTATGCATCGGCGCCTGTTCTACTTACTCCCCATCATTCTTTTCTTTGCATGGTTGGAAATGCGCTGAGCACAACGCAACAGGCTATGAGGGAGAGAGGGTTCCCTGCATCATGGCCAACGACATAGGGCGAGCCATGGCCCGACTTAAACACCGGGACATTCGGACGCGACGTCGGGCCGTACGCACGCTTTTTGAGCACGATGATGCTTCGGTTCTGGAGGCCTTCAAGCCGCTACTGGATGACCAAGATTCATGGTTCGTTTCCAAAGCGCTAGACGCTTACAGGATGTGGGGCATAACCGCTGGAAGTGAAGCCATCTCAGTCCTTCTAAGCCATTCAAACTTGGACGTCCGCAGAGCCGGAGCCAACCTCCTTGCGCCCTTGGGCCCCGCTGGGAAAGAACTCGCCATTGAAGCCTTGAGTGACGGGGATGGCGTCGTCCAACGAAAAGCAGCAAAGGCTCTGCTCCGATTTGATGAAGCAACGGCTGCTGAGCGGTTGGTTCACCATGCGAACGACGCTGTCCGCATCACAGGAATGAACCATCCAGCTCTACCCGTGGAGGCGCTTCGACTGGGTCTTGAAGACCCGAACGAAAGTGTACGCCAAGCAGCCCTTGACAACGCCTTCAAGCGAGAGATTCAGGTAAGCATGAATGTTTTGATGCCGTTTCTAGAAGCCGGAATACAAACCGTGAACATCCTCATCTGGGTTGCTGAGCATGAGCCAAATCACCTAGGCGACCTTACAGCTCGCATCAAACCCAGCGACATCAAAGCCCTCAGTGGCCACCTCCGAAGTGAGGTCGAAAGCAGCGATGAGCCCTTGATTCAACACCTTATTGATGGAGGTCTCCTCGAACCGGTGGCTCGATGGGTCATCTCACAAGGAGCTGCGGAAGATGACTTGCGATGGAGCCTGATCAACGACGAACGATTGCATGTGATCGAGCGAAGTAAACTGCTTGAGCGCTTGATTGGGCGTGCCGATGAACCCGACGTCATGGAGCAAACCCAAGCCTTGCTCTCAACAACCGATCATGAACTTCTCAAAGTGGCGTGCGAGAACCTATCAACCGCCGCATCCGAACTTAACTCATGAGCCAGTCAACCTCCGGAATGTGCTTTTACGCCGACGCTACCGACGGAGCCAATCATCATCTTCGCGCAGGCCTTCGTCTCGAAGGGCCATTCACCTCGCTCCAAGTCGTCTTCCGATTTCCTCGTTGGGTCCCAGGGTCATATTTTCTGCGTGAACCAATTCAACATATGTTCAATTTCTCAGCCACCGACAACCAAGGTAACGACCTCAAGTGGAAGCGTGTTGGCGTGGACGGAATTTCTGTCCGACTGAAAAACGATTCAACCTCGCTTGACATCAACTACACCCTGCTGGCCAAAGAATTGAGCGTTCGCTCGAACCACCTCGACACAACTCACCTTCACCTCATGCCCCCTTTCACCTGGTTTTGGCCAGAGCGAGGAGTGGACATGGAGCGACTGAAATTGACCCACCATGTCGAGTTGACGGCACCATCAACATGGACACCGGCCACCCAACTTCAACTCGACAAAAGCGTGGACTACGGGCAACATACCAAACGTTGGCAGTTCTCAACAACCGGCCGAGACATGCTTCTTGACAGCATCATGGAAGTCAACCCAAACCCTGCTTTTACGCACGACATTGATGGTCGAGTTCATCACTTCAAGTGGTGGGATAGCGGAGGGCACCAGCCAAACGAGAAGCGACTCGAGACCTTTGTAGATGACATGGTACGAATCGCAAAAGAGCATCACGCCCTTTTCGGTGTCCCCGATTGGCCCGATTACACCACCGTCTTGCATTTGACCGACACAGGAAGAGGTGGTTTGGAACACATGAACTCACAAACCTCAATGATGCCTCGATCGTGCCTTTTCCCCGACCACCCAGATGAGTATCGAGACCTTGTCAGCTTGTTTTCCCATGAGTACCTGCACCAGTGGAACGTCAAGCGCTTGCGACCCAAGTCTTTCATCAATTATGACCTGCAATCCGAGACACACACCGATTTACTGTGGTGGTTTGAGGGGGCTACATCCTGGTTGGGCGACATGATTTGCGTTCGTTCAGGCGCATGGACTGAAGAAGATTGGAGGCTTGATTTTGAGCGCAAGATGAAACGGCATACCGCAAACAATGGCATGCTTCGAGAATCCCTTGCTGAATCAAGCCATGATGCATGGATACACCTCTATAGAAGCGGACCATACACGCGGGAAAGTCAAACATCTTACTACCTTGAAGGTGAACTTGCTCTCCTTTGTCTTGACACCGAACTGCGACGACGAAACGACGACACTTTCGGAGCTTGCGACCTGATGGCTGAATTGGTTCGTCGCTACGCCATTTCTTCAGACGAAGCAGAACAACTTGGCGTGGATTACAGCGACATTCGGAAGACCCTCAAATCATGCCCCGGCGGATCGTCCATGGGCCCCTACCTTGACCGTTTGGTTCAGCAACGAAACCATCCCAACGTCCAACGCGCCCTGTCGTCGTTTCGATTGAAATTGGTGCCCCACGCTTCGGACAAGGAAGGAAAAGGATGGCTCGGTGTTAACCTAAGGGATTCCTCTGGGCGTGTGACCATTACCACGTACCAAGCAGGCTCGCCCCTCCGAAACATAACCCAGGTGGGCGATGAAGTGATTTCCGTTGACGGCGTGCGCATCAAATCCGTTGCTCACTTGAAGAAACTCATCGGAGGCCGAGCCGGCGAAGAGATCAACCTGGACATCACGCACGAGGGCATCCTTACCACCACAACACTCGTTCTTCCCACTTCGCCGCAACACGGTGTGACGTTGAAAGGGAAAGGGAATCAGCGCTGGAAGGCGTGGATTACGACTCGTCAGGCGAAGTAAACGATGGCAGCACCGCCAGCCTCTCAAGTGGGATAAAAATCGGGGGCGTTTCCTCTGGCAAGGTGTGTCGACTCGTTTTTGGAGGGAACACCTTTCCGGAGAGTGCCATTTGAATCACCTCTGCTTTGGTGAGGGTGTCCAATCCACAACCTGGCCAAACCCCCAACTGAATGGAATCGTCCATGAGGTAGTCGACGCAAATGGCTGGAACGCGTTTGAGTTGAAGTATTTCAGCAATGGAGTGCCGGTGATGCCCATCCAAGATGGCGCCTGTATGCTTGTCAACGATGAGCGGCTTGGTGTATCCTCCCCAACGCTTGGTCATCTCAAGGAGCTTATCCCTGTTCTTTGGCTTGATTTCTTCGTGCACCTTCAACCACTCGAGAGGCACGAGTTCGACATCCTCTTCTCCCCAAGACATTGACACTCCCTGCCGCACTCGTCACATAATGCTTTTTCACGGCCAGCCTACGACAAGGACAAGAGGCGCCCGGATGTCATCAACGAAAACCCTCGCGGAAGGCCTTGAAGCCGACCTACCCGGTGCTCCATGTCCTCCAGCCCTTCTGCGGTGGCTCGCCTCTCTTCCCGATGACCTGCTCGCCATTCTCCAAACACTGGCCGAGGATGGTGCTGGAACATGGCTCGTTGGAGGATGCGTGCGCGATGCTTGGCTGGGCAAACCCTCAGTGGACATCGACCTCTGTACGACGTGCACGCCTGAACGCATGCTCACGTTGTTTGGGGACCAAGCCATCCCAACAGGTCTTGAGTTTGGTACGATCACCCTGAAAGGCGTTGGACGGCACTATGAGGTGACCACCCTCCGAACCGAATCGATGTACCGAGACGGCCGAAGGCCTGAAACGGTGTCGTGGGGGGTTTCGTTAAGTGAGGACCTCAGTCGGCGTGATTTCACCTTCAACAGCATGGCGGTTGATGTTGCCCGCCAAGTGTTGTACGACCCCTACAATGGAATAGCTGACCTGCAGAAACGCTGCATACGTGCGGTGGGCGATGCCAACCTTCGGTGCCAGGAGGATGCTTTGCGCATCCTTCGTGCTTACCGGTTCATGCGCCGAGATGAGGGCCCCCTCTGGCACATCGACCATGCGTTAGCAACGGCTCTTTCAGAACACAGCACCCGTTTGCGGATGGTGGCCATTGAGCGGCGTTGGATGGAATTGGAGAAAATACTGAAGGGTCAGCGTCCGGGTGAAGTTCTTGATAAAATGCAAACGGATGGTGTTCTACGGTACGTGCTCGAAGAATTCGCTGTCGTCAACCCCGACCTGTTTACGGTTCTTGACGATGCAAAACTCAACGATCTTTCCCTGACCCAACGGCTTGCTTTGCTCATGCTCGAATACCCTACCAAAGAGGCCGTGAAGCAACTGGAAGCACTCCGTACGTCGAAAGCACTCCAACGAACCACGGCGACTTTCCACGAGCAATTGGGTCATCTACCAACACCTTTGAAACCCGAACTTCGGGTCTTTAACCACGTGGTAGGGGGCGCAGCCAAAGCACACCTCGTGATTCTCCGGTCGTGTAGCGATGTTTCCATCAACGTGCATACCGGACTAGCTCTTCGAGCCCAAACCATCGATGTGGTGATTGATTGCTGGAATGAACTCAATGGTAATCTTGCACCGATTCCTTGCCTCGTTGATGGACACTGGATCATGGCACGAACTGGAGCCGTTGAGGGAAGGCGGTTGGGCCGGCTTAAGGACTGGCTCCATAGAATCCAAATCGAGGAACAGATTACCGAACTGAACGGCATGGAGGCGGCACTCAGTCGCTTGCCGTTCGAACATGGCTCACCAGATGACTGGCCGACCGTCTCATTTCCCTGAAATGGCGGCATCAATTTGATGTGGCGGTAGTTCTTGGGTGCATCATGGCCACCATTGATTTGCCAGAAAAGGAAGTGTTCAATCAGCAAGTTGAAGCTCTCGAGCGGCGCATTGAAGGCATCACAAGAAAGAACAACATGGCGGGCTTACTCAATAACAACTTCAAGAAATGGCTTTCGAGTTCCTCAATGTCGCCACTCAAACTGACCGAAGAACTCGACACCAACAGCGACGGGGTCATTTCGGGAGATGAATTCGCATCATTGCTTGGAAAAATGACCGGTGAACGCCCACCAGAATGGGTGGTTGAATTGGTGTTCTCCTTTGTCAATGCTGATGTCGATAACGGCATTCCATTGAACGACTGGATGACGTTTCTTGCAGCCAGCGGCCTTGATATCCCTGACGAGTTGTTCAAAGAAAAAATAGAGGTCGTAGGTTCAATTGGTATTTTGGAAGAGCAAATCACTACCAGCGAGCCGCTCTCAGTAACGGTATCCTTCAACGTCGATGTCGTAGCGTATGAATTCTCCATCACCGAATTAAATTCGGGAACAACCTTGCACAACCAGCTGACGCCAAATTCGGACATGGACCGTCCAGATTTTGACGAATTCCAAATCGAATTTGACGAGCCCGGCAACTACATCGCTGAACTCCGACACTTAGGACTTCGATTGGACCAGCATCAATTCGCCGTTGTGCCCGCTGTTGAAGTGGCCAAGGACGTACCTGCCTTGGAGGAAGCAAGCCGGGTAGATGAGCAGCATATTGAGGAAGTTCACATTTCAGAAGAAGGGCTTGAGGCATTTGTCACCAGGGTTGAACAGCTTAAGTTGCGAAGTGAAGCACAAGCTCTGATCGCTGAATCATCCCCTTACATCGCTCTAGCCACCATTCAGTCGGTTTCGAGAACCTTGCTTGGCGTTGGTGTCTATCGAAACGGATACACGGTCCATTGTGTGGCCGATGAAGGGTTCTCGATGCGTGTTATGCTCAAGCCTTGTGAAGTGCCACCTCTTGAAGGAGGACGCTTCGAGAGGACCATTGCGTTGCACGATTGGGACGTCGCCTTGAAACAATTGATTTGCCGAGAGGCTTAATCACTTCAATGCCCTTGCGATAACGATTCGCTGCACTTCTTGTGTTCCTTCGTAAATTTGAGTGATCTTTGCATCTCGGAAAAATCGCTCAACCGGGAATTCCTTCGTGTAGCCGTACCCTCCGAGCACCTGGATGGCCCGTTCTGAAACCCACATGGCGGTGTCCCCAGCGAAAAGTTTGGCCATGCTGGCTTCTTTTGAATGGCGTGGGCCGTCAGCATGGTAGTGCTGTTCCTTGGTCCACGCAGCTTTGTAGACCAAGAGACGGGCTGCCTCGATTTGTGTTGCCATGTCAGCAAGATAAGCCATGATCATCTGATGGTAAGCGATGGGTTTTCCGAATGCTTCTCGCTCATGAGCGTACTTGAGCGCCGATTCATAGGCACCTTGAGCAATACCAAGGGCTTGAGCGGCGATGCCAATGCGGCTGTTGTCCAGGGCGTTCATGGCGATTGGGAAACCGTTGCCAACACCCTTGATGACGTTCTCCACCGGGACCTTGCAGTCGTTGAGGACCAAGGTGCAAGTATCGGATGAGCGGATACCGAGTTTGTCTTCCTTTTTGCCGACGGAATAGCCTTCGTAATCGGCGTCGACGATGAAAGCCGTTGTCCCACCGTGCTTTTTGACACCGTAATCAGGATGGTCAACGTCCTTTGCGAAGAGAACAAGGAGTTTGGCCTGTGCGCCGTTGGTAACCCACATCTTTTCCCCGTTGAGGATGTAATGGGTTCCGTCCTCCGAGATTTTTGCCTTGCATGACATGGCAGCTGCATCCGTTCCAGCCCCGGCTTCGGAAAGTGAGTAAGCCCCTACTTCGCCGGCTGCAAGGCGGGGAAGGAAGGTATTCTTCTGGTGTTCGTCGCCGTGAAGGGCGATGGTCATCGAGCAAAGTCCGACATGAACACAGAACATAACGGCGAACGATGGGTCAACACGAGCAAGTTCCTCAATGATGATGGCCTCAGAAACATCGTCGATCGGCGAACCACCGTACGCTTCGGGGATGGTGATGCCATGAAGGCCGAATTCGAGGAACGCTTCCCATTCTTCGGAAGGTGGAATTTGGTTCTGGTCTCGGTGTTCAACCGTTGGCGCAAGCACCGTTTCGGCAAAGTCTCTCACCAATTCACGAATCATTTGTTGTTCGTCAGTTTCGCCGAAGTTCATGCGCTCACCAATCCATCCAGCAGGGGGTGTTTCTTAACCCGTTTGTTTGGTTCGCAAAACAAATTCTTCCTCAGTCTTCATATATTACCTGTGGAAGCCGCGATACGAGGCGACGACCATGGATGACGACATCATCGAATTTGTGATTGCTCAGGACAGAAAATACTCAATGGACCACTTGTGGTTCCAGCAGAAAGACCAGAAACTCATGATTGGCGTGAGTGAATTCCTTCGAGTTGAAATTGGCGACGTGCTGCGCGTCATCCTCCCACAGGCCGAAACGGAAGTCGATGAAGGCGGAAGTCTGTTCTCCTTGTGGACGGCCGATGAGAAAGTCTCTCTGACCTCTCCTTTCTCCGGACTGATATCCGATGTGAACGGTGAAGTGGAGATCAACCCCGACCTCGTTAACGATTCGGCGTACAACGACGGCTGGATTATTCTGCTCGAACCTCACGAACTCCAGCTGAATCCCGACGACAAGCAGTTGCTCGAGAACCTCATGGAACACGATGAGTACGTTGAGTACCTGGCCGAGTTGTGAGCCACCTCGAAGAGTAACCCTTCATCCTCAAGGATGATTAACTCACACCCAAACCCATTGTCATGACTGATGCGATGAAAGAACTCCGGGCAAGCCTTCAGGCAGCACCGGTCATCTGGAAAGGCGATTACCCCTACTTCATCCACCCCATCACCGATGGCGTCCCTCGAATGGACCCTGAAGTTCTCAACGCCATCACCAAACTCGTTGTTGACCGAGTAAACTGGAGCAAAATTGACATGATTCTGGGCATTGAAGCCATGGGACTTCCACTCACAGCCCCGCTCAGTATGGCGACTGGACTTCCCCTCATCATTGCTCGAAAACGTTCCTATGGACTTGAAGGCGAGGTGGAAATTGACCAATCCACCGGGTATTCCAAAGGCGCAATGTACCTCAATGACCTCAAGAAAGGCGAGAGGATTGTGATCCTGGACGATGTGCTGTCAACAGGAGGAACGCTCAAGGCCGTTATCGAAGGCGTTCGACGCGCTGGTGCTCAGGTGGCGGAGATCGTAACCGTGGTCGAAAAAGGCGGCGGTATGAAGCGATTGCAGGAAGACTACCCCGGGATTCGCATCCAATCATTGGTTCGCCTGGAAATGGACGGTGCCAAAGTTGTCCTCCTCGACGAGGATTAATCCTCTGCTTTGATGGGTGCCTTCATGAGGGAGGGGCGCCGCCGACGGATTGAGGGGGAGTATGGACCTTAATCGCCACGACTTTGAGTTGAATGAGTTGATGGAGCGGATTCGCGCCAACGACAATCGACTGATTGCGCTCCAAGTGCCTGAAGGCCTGAAGATGCAAGCTCTCGAGATGATGGACACCATCGAAACTGAAACAAGCGCCCAAGTGGTCCTCGCCGCTGACCCCTGCTACGGTGCTTGCGATTTGGTGCATGACAAGATGCAACTGATGGGCGTAGAACTGGTCGCCCACATGGGCCACTCCCAAATGAACATCGATTCTGGAATGCCAACTCAATTCATCAACGTCACCTACGACGGAGACCCCGAACTCAACACCGTCCTACCTTGGCTGGAGCAACATCGGAGCATGGCCCAACAGCGCCTTGCGGAACAAGACCAAACGAACACACTCAGCGAAGAAGAGGCCCAAGAACGATTCATGGACGCCGTCGGCCGAATGGCTCCGCTCACCAATACCAAACTTGGGCTTGTGGGCTCCATCCAACACCTCCACCTCCTTCCCGAATTTCATGACCGTCTGGAAAAAGCAGGATTCGATGTGACCATTCCCATCGGCGGCGCACGCCTATCGTTCCCTGGCCAAGTCCTCGGCTGCAACTACTCTGGCGATGACCCGTCGATTGGCCATTACCTCTTTCTCGGCAGCGGGGATTTCCATCCTATTGGATTGGTGCTCCACACTGGAAAACCACTGGCCATGCTTGACCCTTACACCGGCGATGCTGAAGAAATGTCGCTGCAACGCATCGAACGTATTCTACGTCAGCGGTTTGGCCTCATCATGAGTGTCCAGGATGCCAACACATTTGGTATCTTAATCGGGGAAAAACCTGGACAGATGCGGCGTACGTTGGCTTTGCGCATGAAGCGAATATTGGCAAAGCACGGGAAGAAAGGCTATCTTTTGGCCCTTGAGCACGTTGGACCCGAACTGATCGATTTCTATCCGGTGGACGCCTTTGTGAACACAGCATGCCCACGCATCGCCATCGATGATGCCGTCAAGTACCGCAAACCGCTCATCACACCTTTTGAGCTTGAAGTCGCCCTCGGCGAGAAGAAATGGGAAACAGGCTACCAATTCGACGAAATCCCTTGAACCGGTGTACGGGGGATTGACAAAACCAGTTCCGTCTTCGCTTCGGAGACCACATCTTTTAGAACGGTTGACATCAGCATTCTCTTGATATGGTGGACTATCTTGACCGCATCGGCGCTGGGCTCATCATCGCTCACCCTGAGATGTTGGATTT
>Ga0181422_1000777_pt1 | contig 10453 bp, 6 predicted proteins | sample 45SPOviralmetaG_FD_130147 | JGI IMG/M metagenome (GOLD analysis project Ga0181422, IMG submission 130147) | Marine viral communities from the oligotrophic San Pedro Time Series (SPOT) site, San Pedro Channel, CA, USA - 45 SPOT_SRF_2013-07-18 | ecosystem: Environmental > Aquatic > Marine > Strait...
GAGGATTCTTTTAGATACTAATTACGAGGACGCAGAAAAAAAGTAGATAGCGACCCAGATGTTAGGTCGCTTTTAGTTGTTGCAGAACGATTACATCTTACAATTCAACAAGTTCTTGATATGCCTGTTAACCATTATAATCTTTGGTTAGCTTACTTGAAAAAAGAACAAGAACAGTATAAAACAAGTAAATCACTAGCAGAAGCAAGGAATTTAAAATAATGGCAAATCAAAAATTACAAATAGATATATTAGCAAACGATAAATCTAAACAAGCATTTAATAGAGTTCAAGGAAGTATTGCTAAAGTAAAAAGTGCTGTTTTTAATCTAAAAAATGCTTTTATTGGTTTAGGAGCTGGTATTGTTCTTAAAGGTATTGTTAATGCTGGTATGCAAATTGAAGAATTAGGTGTTCAATTAGAAGCATTATTTGGAAGTGCAAAAAAAGGTCAAGAGGCTTTAGATGCAGTTACTAAATTTGCAAAAACTACTCCTTTTGAATTATCTAATATACAACAAGGTGTAACAGCTTTAGCAACTGTATCAGAAAAAGCAGAATCACTTGGTATTACATTTGATGAACTTTTAAAAATAACAGGTAATACAGCAGTTCAATTAGGTGGAGATTTTGCTTTAGCTTCACAACAAATTCAAAGATCATTTAGTGCTGGTATAGGTTCAGCAGATTTATTTAGAGATAGAGCAGTAACAGCTATGGCTGGTTTTGAAGCTGGTGTAAAAACAAGTGTTGATGAATCTATAAAAGGATTAGCAAGAGCATTTGGAACAGGTGGTAAATTTGGAGAACTAACAGAGAAACTAGCAAATACTTTGAAAGGCACTATATCAAACTTAAAAGATGCCTTTTTTACAATTCAAACAGAAGTAGCATCAGGATTTTTTGATGAACTAAAAAGACAATTAGGAGATTTAAAAGATTTTACAGAAACCAACGATCAAGCAATAAGAAGATTAAGTAGAGAAATGGGAGAAAATCTTGCTGTTGCTGTTTTAAAATTATCTAATGGAATAAAAACATTAACCACTAATTTTAGAGATTTTCAATCTGTTATAGGATTACTTGCAGTAACATTTGGTGGCTTTTTAGGTAAATTAGCTGGGGTAGGTTTAATTATAGATGATATAAATAGAAAATTTAAAGCATTAGCTGGAGTTAGTGAAAAAAAATTATTACCTAATTCAAGAGATACTTTTAAAGTTATGGTTCAAACAAAAAAAGAATTGTTTGATATTGTAGAAATTGAACAAACTATTGCAAAAGCAAAAGAAAAACAATTAAACATACAAAGATTTATTCAAGAAGAAAGTAATAAAAAAAGAATTAAATTTCACGAATTAGAATCAGAGGGAGTAAATAAATTTAAAAGACAAAATACATTATTAGAAGAAATACAAGAAAAATTTAAAGAACAAAATGAATCTTTTAGTTTATCAAATGAAATATTTGGTTTTCTTAATAATGGAATAGATTCTTTTTCAAAAGGACTTGCTGAATCCTTATTATTAGGTAAATCTATAAAAGATACTTTTAGCAATATGGCACGAGCATTAGCAGTAGAAGTATTAAGTCAATTAATATCAGTAATAGCAAAAAAAGGTGTTGAACTTGCTATGGAAAAATTAATTACAAGAGAAAAACAAAAACAAGTAGCACTTAGTAAAGCATCAATGTTTAGTGGTGGTTTATCAGGTGGTTTAGGTTTCATTGGTGGTTTATTAGGATTTTCAAAAGGTGGTGCTGTATCAAAAGGTCAACCAATTGTTGTTGGAGAAAGAGGGCCAGAAATGTTTATCCCTAACTCAACAGGACAAATAACACAATCTGCTAGAGGAACAAGTGGTGGAAATGGAACTACAAATATAAACTTTAATATTTCTGCTACAGATGTTAGAGGTATAAAAGAATTATTAATTGATAATAGAGCAACAATTGTTAATGCTGTTAACTCAGCTTTAAATGAAAAAGGTAAAGAGGCATTAGTATAACATGAGTGGACAATTTCCGACATCTCCTGTAGCACAAGATGCTAGTATTGGCTCTCAACAAAATACCATCGTTAGTGTAACAACATCTGGTAGAGTTCAAACAAGACAAATAGATGGTCAAAAATTTACTATAACTTTAGATTATGCACCAATGAGTAGGGCAAACTTTGCACCTATCAAAGCATTTATTATGAAACAAAGAGCAAAATTAAATACATTTACTGTTATACCACCTATTGTTTCAAACGCACAAGGTTCAGTAACAGGAACTATAAGTGTAGATGGTGCAATATCTGCTGGTGCTACTACTTGCACAATAGATGGATTAGCAAATAGTACAAATGGATTATTAAAAGCTGGAGATTATTTTAGATTTTCAAGTGCAATAAAAGTTTATATGGCAGTAGAAGATTTAAACTCAAATGGTTCTGGCGAGGGAACACTTACATTTGAACCACCATTAAGAACAGCAGTAGTTGATAATACATCATTAGTTTATGATAATGTTGATTTTACTGTAAGACTTTCTAATGATATTCAAGAATATTCTATTGTAACTAATGATCTTTATAAGTATCAGATAGACTTAATAGAAAATCTATAATGAAAAAATATAAAATAACCCATAGAATAACTGCCGATTTTATTGCCGAAGCAATTGTTAATGAAGATGAAATTGATAGTAGTATTAATGATCTTAAAGAATACAAGAAACCTAATAGCAAATTTAACTATACTATGTTAAAAGGTACTGAAACTGTAACCCAAACAAATTACGAAGAATATGTCGAGAACACTAACAACAGCAGTAAAGAATGAACTTGCAACAGATAGCTTACAACCTATTACACTTGTTTATATCAATGTAGGTTCTGGCTCAAGATTTACAGATCATTATAAAGACATTACTTATGATTCTAACACTTATACAGCATCATCATTATTTACTAAATTATCAAGTGTTACAGAATCCTCAGAAATAGAAGTAAGCAATATTACACTTACATTTACAGGTGCAGATCAAACTATTACATCTTTATTTTTAAATAACATTTATTTAGAAAAAGAAGCAGAAGTATATAAAGGGTTTTTAAATTCTAGTGAACAAGTTATTGCAGACCCATTTCTTTTATTTAAAGGTAGAATTGAATCTTTTAGTATAGATGAATCTATAAATAAATCAGATGTTAATGTTGTAGTAGCTTCTCATTGGTCAGACTTTAGTAAAATAGAGGGAAGAAAAACAAACACAGGTTCACAACAATTACATTTTAGCACAGATAAAGGTTTTGAATTTGCTTCACAAACAGTTCAAGATATTAAGTGGGGTAAACCATAATGCAAGATGTTATAAATCTATTTAATAATTTTGATCGCTATAAAGGAAAACAGATTGATAATTATATAGAACCATCAATTAAACTAAATCAATATAAAAAGTTTTACCATAATAATGAATTAGTAGGTTTTGTTAATTGGGCTTACATACATGATCTTGTTCAAAAAAGATTTAAACAAACAGGAAACATAAAACCTAATGAATGGAACTCAGGTAATAATTTATGGTTGATAGAAATAGTTTCTATTAAAAATACATTTAAGATGATGAGGTGGGTTTATAATTATTTTAGAAAAGAATTAAAAGTAAATCATTCTATAAATTGGTTAAGAGTTGACAGTGATATTTATAGAGTTGGTCAAAAGTTTAAGAGGAGTTTTCACTAATGGGTGGTATAGTTGATGCTGTAGTAAATGTTGTAAGTAGTTTTATAGGTTGGCTTATACCTGTACCTGATATGCCTGACTTTGATACGCCAGAAGAAGAAAAGGGTGTATTATTAAATAAACAATCTAACAACGCACAAATACCTATTGTTTATGGCAGACGACAAATTGGAATTACTCGTGTCTTTGTAGAATCCTCAGGAACTGATAATAAATATTTATATATGGCTGGAGTTCTTTGCGAGGGAGAGATAGAAGAAGTAGAACAAATATTTATAGATGATAAAAGAGTTTTTTTTGATGGTGCTTTAGATCATGGAGTTACAAGAGAAGTATCCTCATTAGATTCTAATTTTTATAAAAACAATGCTTCCAATATACAAATACAAGCATTTAATGGAAAAGATACACAATCAGCATCTTCTATATTAACTAATGCAACAAGTTGGACATCTAATCATAAATTAAGTGGAGTTGCATATTTGGCTTTTAGATTTACTTGGGATAAAGATGCTTTTAGTAGTATCCCACAAGTTAGAGTAACATTAAAAGGTAAAAAGGTTTATGACCCTAGAGATACAACAACTAAATGGACACCAAACTCTGCATTAGTATTATTAGATTATTTAAGAAATACTAGATATGGAAAAGGTTTACCAGATAGTGCATTTGAAACAAACTTTGCTTCTTTTCAAACAGTTGCAACAGAGGCAGATACTTTAATTCAACCAAGAACAACAAGTGTAACAGAAGTCGCTGGATTATATAGAGAAGATTATAATGGTTATCATGGAGACTATCCAAGTTTTTTTTTAAACAGGTCTGTAATTTCAACAGCAACTGTAACAAGTATTATTGGCGTTACTACAGCAAATTTTAAATCACAAAAATATTCTGGCTATTTTACAGCACCTAGTTCTGCAAGTTTTATATTTCAAACTAACTCTGATGATGGTTCTGCTGTTTATATTGGAGATGCAAGTCAAACAGTAGATAATTTATCAAAAGAAATAGAAGCTAACAGAGACACTAAAATGGTTGTTAATAATAGAGGCTTACATGGAAATACACCTAAAGATGGAAGTAAAACTTTAGTTAGTGGTTCAGTTTATCCTATTATTATTATTTTTGGAGATAATGCTGGAAGTAGTAATTTAGATTTTTTTTGGAGAGTAAGTGGTGGAACAGCTAGTCAAAATTTATCTGCAAATTTTACTAGTAGTAAAGTTGTATCAGATGTCATTCCTAAAATTATTAAATTTGAAAGTAATTCTGTGTTAGATACAAGTCAAAAAGTTATAGATAATGTAAAGAAATTATTAAACCCAATGAGGTCTTTATTTACTTATAACAATGGTCAATACAAACTTAAAGTAGAGGGAACAGGTACAGCATTTAAAACTATTACAGAAGATAATGTAGTTGGTGGTGCTAAAGTTATTGGAGAAAGAAAAAATAATAAATACAATCGAGTTATTGGAACCTATGTAAACCCATATAAGAATTGGCAAAATGACACTGTAACTTTCCCACCAGCAGATGACACTAATGTTGCAACAGAATTTAAACACGCAACTATGCTATCAGCAGATAATAATACTTTGCTAGAGGGTAACTTTCAATTTCCTAATGTAACTAATACTTATAATGCAGAAGCTTTATGTGAAGTAATCCTTAGAAGATCAAGACAACAATTACAAATACAATTAACTTTAACATCAGAATTTTTAGAATTAGAAATAGGAGATATAGTTGCAATTACATATCCATCAGGTGGTTTTAATGCCAAGCCATTTAGAGTGTTAGGTTTAGAAATAAACGAAGATTTAACTGTAAATGTTCAGTTGTTTGAACATCAAAATAACTTTTATGATTTTAATACTAAAAATCCTATAGCAACAATACCAGATACAACTTTACCTAATATAACTAAAACAGTAGATATAAGCACACTTTCTGAATATTTAACAATTACTGATGAACTTACATTTCACAATGATGGTGTTGTAATCACAAAACTTATAATTCAGCTAGGAGATTTCTCAACCATTGATTCTTTTTTTGACCATGTAGAAGTAGAAGTTTCAGAAGATGGTGTAAATTATACAAGTGTAGGAACAGGAAAACAAACAAAGTATGAAGTATTAAATGTTAAAAGTAATTTTCTTTATCATGTAAGAGTTAGATATGTTAATAGTGCTGGTGCAAAATCTAATTATTTAAATGGAACACATACAACATCTGATACTACTCCGCCATCTAATGTTCAAAACTTTTCTATAAATGTTACAGGAACTACAGCAACTCTTTCTTGGGATGCGGTAACTGATCTTGATTTATCTTATTACATTATAAAATATACTTCTAATATTGTTAATCCTTTATGGGCTAAATCAAAAACTATTGTAAGTAAAATTGCAAGACCAGGTACATCAGCAACAGTACCTTTTCAAGCTGGTAGTTATTTAATAAAAGCTGTAGACAAAAGCGGTAATTTATCACTCGTAGAAACAGTTATTAAATCAAGTATCTCAACTGCAAACTATGTTAATCAAACTACAATAAATGAACATACTGCATTTTCTGGTACTAAAACAAATGTAGAAGTTGCAAGTATTAACTCAGTTAATCATTTAGGACTTACAGCATCAGGAACACTTGGCAACCCTAGTACAACAGTTCAAAGTTCTGGTACTTATGCTTTTAATAATCAAATTACTTTTTCAGGTAAATTAAAAGCTAAGTTTGATGCAAATGTTATACAAACAACAGATCAAGTTGCAGAATATATAGATACAGGGCGACCAAATTCTTCTACATTAATAGATGCTGGAACACCAGACCCATTTGATGGTACAGCTACACAAAATAGTGATTCAATATTACAAATTTCAACAAGTGATGATAATGTAACTTACAGTTCATTTACTACATTTAACACAGGAGAATATATTGGTAGGTACTTTAAATTCAGAGTTTCATTTACTTCCTCTGATAATAAAGCTAGACAATTAATAACTCAATTATCTATTACAGCTAGTTTGCAAGAAAGAACTGAATCTGGTGCAGATATAGCAAGTCTTACAAATGGCAAAAATGTTACTTATGCTTCTGCCTTTGCTTCAAGCCCATCATTAAATATATCTGGACAAAACATGGCAACAGGAGACACATTTACAATAACAAATAAAACTGCATCTGGGTTTACTATTGAATTTTTTAATTCGTCTGGTACAAGTATAAACAGAACATTTGATTTTTTTGCAAAAGGAGTAGGTCAAATAATTACTTAATATTATGGCACAAGTATCACAAATTACAATCAATAACCAAGCATTTAGTACATTCAGAACTACAATGAATGATAGTTTTAGTGCTTTAAATTCTATGCACTCAGGAACATCAAGACCAGCTAGTGCAACAACAGGAACACTTTGGTTAGATACAACAAATGCTGGTTCTAACTCTTTATCAATTAAATTTTTTGATGGCTCAGACGATATAACTTTTGCAACAGTAGATACATCTGCAAATACAATAAACTTTACTGATAGTGCATTAGATGTTGTCTCGGATACCACACCTCAACTTGGTGGGAATTTAGATTTAAACTCAAATGATATTACAGGTTCAGGAGATATTAATATTACAGGAAGTTTAACTGTTGATGGTGGTACAGTTAAATTAGATGGTAACTATCCTACAGGAACAGATAATGTTGCTTTAGGAGATACTGCTTTAGATTCAGTTCAAGCTGGTGGAACTGATAACACTGCAATAGGTAATCATGCTGGTACAGCTATAACAACAGGCGATAGAAACACAGCAGTAGGAAGTTTATCTTTAGAAGCTAACACAACAGGTTTGTATAACACTGCAATAGGTTATAGTAGTTTAAAAACTAACATAACAGGTACAGCTAATACAGGTATAGGTTACAGATCATTAGAACTTAATACAGCTAGTAATAATACAGCACTAGGTTATGAAGCTGGGGCGGCAACTGCTGGAGGAGGTTCAAATACAGCAGTAGGTAAATCAGCATTATGTAAAAATACATCAGGTGGTAGTAATACTGCAGTAGGTTTGCAATCTCTATTTGCTAACACAACAGCAAATGATAATACAGCAATAGGTCAGTCGGCTTTAACTTCAAACACAACAGGTACAAGAAATGTTGCTGTGGGTTGTGGTGCTTTAGTATCTAATGTAAATGATAATGATAATACAGGTGTTGGTTTTAAAACTTTACTTAATAGTTCAGGTCAACAAAACACGGCAATAGGTTCTTGTGCTTTAACAACAAACACAACAGCCTCAAACAATACTGCTGTTGGTTATCTTTCTTTATGTGCTAACACAACAGGCTATTCAAACACATCTATTGGTAGTAATTCTTCTTGTTGCAATACAGAGGGTTATGAAAACACTGCTTTAGGACATAAAGCAATGGCTTGTAATACTACAGGAGATAAAAACACAGCATTAGGAACTTGTGCTTTGTGTAGAAATGTTTCAGGAAGTCACAACACCGCTGTTGGTATCTGTGCTTTAGATGCTAGCGAATCTGCAAGTTCAAATACAGCAGTTGGTTCTTTTTCACAAGCCTCTACTACAACAGGTGGAGATAACGTAACTGTTGGAAGTAATACTTTAAATTCTAATACAACAGGAGCTTGCAACACTGCTATGGGTAGATATGCACTTACCACAAATACAACAGCAAGTAAAAATACTGCATATGGGCATCAATCACTAACTCTTAACACGATTGGAGCAGAAAATGTTGCAGTAGGTTTTTTAGCTGGTGCTTGTAATACAGAGGGAGATAATAATACATCTTTAGGTGTTCAGGCTCTAAGAAAAAATGTAACAACTTCAAATAACGTAGCAGTAGGTAGTTATGCACTTTGTGCTAATATAGCATCTGACAATACTGCTGTTGGTATGAATTCTTTAAAAGAAAATACATCAGGAACAGAAAACGTAAGTGTAGGTAAAAATTCATTACTTAGTAATCAAACAGGTAATTCAAACACATCCGTAGGACTAAATTCATTATGTGCAAATACAGCATCAGATAACACAAGTGTTGGTGCTTCGGCTCTGTGTGCAAATACGTCAGGTTCAAGCAACACTGCTGTTGGCAGAAATTCTTTAAGAGCAAACACCACAGGCTCTGGTAACACAGGTGTTGGTCTACGTTCAGGTTGCACAAATCAAACTTCTGATTCGAATACCTCTGTGGGTCAAGATTCTTTAAGACATAATACAGGTGGTTGTAATACCGCTATTGGTAGAAATGCAATGGAATCTAATACCACAGGAGCAACTAATGTTGCAGTTGGAGTAAACGCACTTATAGCTAATACTACAGGTGGCGCTAGTGTTGCAATTGGTTGTGATGCCATGTGTAAAAATACTACAGGAGGAACAAATGTTGCAATCGGTAGAAGTGCATTATGTAGTAACGTAACAGGTTCTGCAAACACAGCTGTTGGTTATCAGCCTCTTAGAAAAAATACAGCTTCACATAATACAGCAATAGGAGATAGTGCTTTAGGTCTTAACACATCAGGAGAGTTTAATGTAAGTGTAGGTAGTGGCAATTTAGATGCTAATACTACAGGAGATAATAATACTTCTGTAGGTGCTTTTAGTTTAACACTTAATACTACAGGTAATTCTAATACAGCTGTTGGACAAGAAGCGTTAGGAGACAATACCACAGCAGATAACAACACTGCAATTGGCTTTAATTCAATGTGTGGTACCACGACAGGGTGCAAAAATACATCAGTTGGTTCTTTGTCAATGTGTTTAAATACAGAGGGTTGTCAAAACACAGCTATAGGATTTCAATCTTTAAAAACAAATACTACAGGAGATTTTAACGTTGCCGTTGGAGGAGATGCATTACTTTTAAATGCAACAGGAGACAATAATGTTGCTATTGGTAAAAATGCACTCGAAGATAACACCAGTGCTTCTAATAACATTGCTATTGGTAGGTCGTCACTAGCTTCTAACACAACAGGTGGAAATAACACTGCTGTAGGGCTTTGTTCTTTATACAATAATACTACTTGTAGCAGTAACACTGCAATAGGTTATCTTGCTATGTGTGGTAATGGTACAATTTCAGGAGATCTTAATACAGCTTTGGGAACATTAGCTTTAAGATGTATTACTTCTGGTAGTAATAATGTATCACTTGGTTATCTTTCAGGTTTAAATAATTCTACAGGAGCAGATAATACTTTTGTTGGTGCAAATAGTGGTCAAGCTACCACAACAGGTGGACAAAATACTGCAATTGGAAAATGTGCTTTGGTTACAAATACCACAGGTGTTGAGAACGTAGCTGTTGGAGAAATAGCATTAAGAGTTAATACTACAGGTGCTGATAATACAGCAGTTGGTAGGGGTGCTTTATCAGCTAACACAACAGCTCCTAACAATACAGCACTTGGTAGTAGTGCTTTATTATCTAACACAACAGGTAATAGCAATACTGCTATAGGAACTCTTGCATTAGATGCTAATACAACTGCAAACGAAAATACAGCAGTAGGTTTTTGTTCTTTAAGTTCTAACACTACTGGTGCTAGTAATACAGCAATCGGAGCGTATAGTATGTGGGAAGGCACAACTACAGGTTCCTTTAATGTTGCGATTGGTGTCAACTCTGGAAGAAAAATGACTTCTGGTACTCAAAA
>Ga0181422_1000779_pt1 | contig 10444 bp, 7 predicted proteins | sample 45SPOviralmetaG_FD_130147 | JGI IMG/M metagenome (GOLD analysis project Ga0181422, IMG submission 130147) | Marine viral communities from the oligotrophic San Pedro Time Series (SPOT) site, San Pedro Channel, CA, USA - 45 SPOT_SRF_2013-07-18 | ecosystem: Environmental > Aquatic > Marine > Strait...
AGAATACCAGTTATGTAAAACCTGCTGACATATTTAAAGTCACACAAGTTGCTGGTTCAACTACACCTATTTTAGATCCAGGACTTTTAGATGCTGGCTTACTAGCTGACGATCCATTTCGTGCTTACAATGGTAAAATTGTAAACGCATTTAACTTCGGTGATGTAATTAAAAATGCTGACCACACTGCTACTAGGATTGATACAATAAATCATATTACTTCAGCAGATGGTGCAACAAGTTTCACTATGACAGTTCAAGATGCTACTGGTTTAAATCCAGGACATCATGTTTTCTTATATAACTTGAACGCAACAAGAGGAACTGACGCAACTAACAACAGAGGTATAGAACAAAATATTACTTCTACTATCCCAACTATTGGTACCAATCACTCAAAACAATTAAACAGAAAATATTTTAAGATTACTGCAGTTTCAGGAACTACTATTACTCTATCAGCACTTGATGGTTCTAATATCGCAGCATTCGATTCTTATGCGAGAGCTTCAGCTTATACTGGAACTGATGGTGGTAAATTACAAAGACTTACTGCTTCAGGAATTATATCTTATGCTGGTGTAAAAGATTCAGCTACAGTAAGAGATGTTCATATAACAAATATTAAAAATGGTTTTGCTATCGGTGAAAATGTCACTGGTACTGCCGATATTGGATTAGGTGCGAAAAATACACTTACTCTAACAGAAATAAATGGTTCTTCAATATCAACTGCTGCTCCAACAATGAAAGCTACAGGAGGAACTATTACTTCTGATAAAGAAGGATCTTTAAATGCTGTGCTTTATATTCCTGCTGGTAGATATAGAACTGGAGAAAGAAGCATAAAACTTTCTGATAATATTTCTAATACTGATGCTGACTTCGATTCGTTTGGTTCAGCATTATTTACTGCTAATGGTATGCAGTTAGCAAAAGAAAGAACTGTTGTCTCTTCAAGAAATTTAAGTTTCGTTGAAGATAGATTATTCCAATCACAACCTATTCGAAGATCTTCTGTTTCTAACAGATTAGTTCAACAATTTAATGTTGGTGGTCACGATCCACTCGCTCAAACTTTCGTTGTTCAATCTGATGGTGGTGCATTTGTTACATCTGTTGACTTATACTTTAAGCAAGCAGGTGAAAGACCAGTCTATGTAGAAATTAGAACTACTGATAACGAAGTACCTTCTACAAAGATTGTTCCTTTCTCACAAGTTATATTACAACCAGCTGATATTAATACCAGCACTAATGGATCTGTAGCAACAACTTTCACATTCCCATCACCAATTTATTTACAAGAGAATGAAACTTATGCTCTAGTTGTAAAAGTTGATGAGCCAGGATGTGAAGCATATATTTCTGAATTAGGTGGAACTGATTTACTTACTGAAAATATTGTAGGTATTCAACCACTAACTGGTTCACTATACTTATCGCAAAACTCTAGAGAGTTTGAAATTAATCCACTGTTAGATCTTAAGTTTGATTTAAAACAAGCATCGTTTACTGAAAACACAAATGGTACAGTACAACTAAAAGCAAACCCTGCTGAAACTGTAAGACTTAACAAAGATCCTTTCCAGTTTACTACTAATTCTGAATTGGTAAGAGTACATTAAAAAAATCATGGTTTCGCTGCAGGCGATATCGTAATAATTGATGGAGTTGCTGATGGATTATATGGAGCAAACTCTATAGCTAATGGTGCAAGTCAAGATTTATTAAATGGTGCTCACACTATACAAACAAATGGACTACAAAAAGATTCTTATGTAATTGACTTAGAAACAGTTGATGCAAATAATAACGATATATTAGATGGAGCAACTACTGACTTTATAACAGGTAATTATGGTGGCTCAACAGTAGATGCTTCAAGGCAACTTACTGCTGATGCTTTATATTTCAAAACTGAAGATTTAGATTTTGATGACACAGAATTATCTTACACTATAAATTCTACAGACACTAGCGGAACTGCTAGTGGTAATAAAACTATTGTTCCTAATGCTACATATAATTTTGATAGTAGGAAAGTAATTAAGTCTTTTGAAAACCAAACAACTGTTTCAACGACACCACTAATTAAAACTCCGACACTAACATTTGATGCTACCATAAGTACAACAAATAAAAATGTTTCACCTGTAATTGATTTACAAAAACTTGGTGGATATGCGATTACGAATTTAGTTGACCAGTCATCAACTGCTATAAATGTCCCAGAGATTGACCAGAAAAAATTAATTAATACTGGAGATATTGGTTTAGCATTATCAACTTCCTCGGGAACTGGTACTGTGAGTACAACTTCTGCTAGTCCTACTGTGACTGGCTCAGGAACTGCCTTTACAACCCAAGTCTCAGTTGGCGACACATTAACAACATCTGCTGGTGCATTAGGTAGAGTAAGAACTGTAGGAAGTGACACAAGTATAACACTATGTGATAACACTGCTCAAGTTTCTACTGGGGCAACTTTCCAAATTACTTCTGACCCAGTAATTACATTTAAACATGGAGCAAAAGCTGTAGAGTCAAATGTAGATGCGATTGATAATCTACTTGATAATGTTACAGCAGGAAGTCAGTTATACTTAACTAACATACACCCAGAATTAAATGGTGCTATCGATGTAGAGTCTGTTATTGTAAGCTCAAGCACACTACCATTCGGTGGTAATCAAGAGCTCGATAAAACTACTATAAATAAAACAGCGAACTTTAGTTTTAATGAAACTAACGATATTAAATTGGATGTCGCTCAAAACTTTACTGAGCAAAAAGCAGGATTTACTATTACATCACAAACAAGTTCAATTAATGTCACAGCTTCTGGTGCAGTTGATGGTAAATTAATTGCTGGTGATATATTAGTTATCGAAGATGCTGATGGTGTAGGGTCTCTTTCTACTGTTGGTGGTGTACAAGTATTTAATAAAACTATTCTTGGTACAGTTGCATCAGTAAATGGTACGAACATAGCATTGGCTGCAAACGCAACTGCTGCACTTACTGCTAAGAATGTAGTTATAAGAAAAGATATATCAGCTTCTACTTGGAACTTCTCTGCTATGGAAGAGTTTGTTGCTGATACTGCTCCAGTTGGTGCTACTAATTTAGCAAACTATATAACTAGAACTCTAGAATTAACTAATCCAGCTGACGCATTAAATATTACATTCGATGCTAATGTACCGAAGTCAACAAATTTACAAGTTTTCTATAAAGCATTCTCTGGTGATACAAATCCTGATACTTTAAATTGGATAGATTCTGGATTTACTGTATCATCTAAAGATGCAGTTGATGTATTTACTGAAAGGAATATAACTGTAAGCGATATCCCTGAATTTACAAAGGTTGTTGTTAAGATTGTTATGAAATCTACTGATACAATCTCTGTACCAAAAGTTCAGGCATTCCGATTAATTTGTCATAGCTAGGAGTAATTATGATTTGGGCAGGAACTAAAATTGAAGGCGAACCAGATTTAAGAAAAGATAACGATAGTAAAGCGATTATCAATACTAATACTGATGCATACAAAAGATATAAACAACATCAATCTGGAAAAATAGCTGAGTTGGCGGAAAAAGAACGCATGAAAAAAGAAATAAATATACTTAAAGATGATGTTAAAGATATCAAAGATATGTTAATTAAACTCACGGAGAAACTATAATGGCAAAGGAAGCTGCAGTCGCACAAGTAAGTCAGAGTGAAACCTTTGACCAGTGGCGAGTAAAAACGAATTTGAATATTACTAAGGGAAACAACCAAGAAGATAAACTTGGCGACTTAGCACTATTACAAAATGGAGAAGCTGATTTAACATCAGCTGTTAATAACGCAAGAGATTATTCAATAGCAATTAGTATTGCACTTGGTTAGTCTTTAAGAAAAGGGAAAATAAATGGCAAACGATTTTAAAAATGGATTGGCGAAGGATGTTGGGTCTTCGGCAGTCACACTCTACACAACTCCCAGCTTAAAGCAATCCATCATTATCGAATGTGATGTATGCAATACAACTTCTGCTACTATAACCACTGATGTGTTTATAGCTTCTGGCGGACAAGACTTCCATATTGTGAAGAACGCACCAGTCCCAACAGGTGGTACTCTTCAAGTGGTTTCTAACCAGAAAATTATATTAGAAAGTGGCGAAGTTTTAAAAGTAAAAAGTAGTGCAGCATCATCTGCGGATGTTATTGCTTCAATACTTGAAGATGTATAGGAAATAAAATATGGCATATATTGGTTCACAAACTATTAATGCGAGTACTACACTCACGCGACCTAGAGACGAGTTCGTATGTGATGGTAATACCAAAGCATTTAAATTAAGTCAAGAAGTTCCTGGAGCATTTGAGTCAAATGTTCAGGTTGTACTTGGGAATATTATTCAAGAGCCAGTAAATGCTTACACTATACAGGATGTTTATAGATTAACATACTCAAATTTATCATTAACAATTGGTGCTAACCAACCAGCTCGTGGCGATTTAATTACGCAAGGTGCAAATACATTCTTAGTCACAGAAGCTACTACAGGAATTTTAGATGTAATGGCTGCAACTGCTGGTGGACCAGTACCAACTACTGGGGCAGGTTTAACATTAAATGTACCTAATATAGATTTCGGTGTAGATACGCAAGTTAAACATGATGATAATACAATATCATATACTACTGGAACAATTACAGGAGTCAGTATTGTACAAAGTGGTGGCTCAGGATATGCTACTACTGATACAATTTTTATAGGTGCACCAAATATTGGTGGTAATGAAACAGCTACTGCTAGTGTATCAATTTCTGCTCAAGGAGCAGTTCAAGAAATTACTGTCACTAAAGCTGGTAAAGGTTATACATCTGCACCTGCTGTAAATATTACTTCTACAGGAAGTGGTACTAACGCAACTGCTACTGCTACTCTAGACTCTGATGGTGGTGTTGCTTCTATTGCTGTTGACTCAGGTGGGTCAGGTTATGACTCAACTACAACTACCATTACAATAGAAGATGCTACTACTGGTGGTGTTCAAGCAAAAGCAAGTATTACAAGTGTAGATGGTAGTGGTGCGATTACTGGTGTGACAATGACATCAGGTGGTTCTGGTTATACATCTAAACCAACTATATTTGTTTCAACTGGTGGTGCTACTACAACAAGTGGTACAGGTACTATAAGTGTTGCTGCCAATTCAGCTACTGTGACTGGTGTAGGATCTGCCTTTTCAAGTCAACTAACTGTAGGAAATACATTATTCGTTGGTCAAAGTGTTGTAGGTGTAATTGATGCTATCGCTAGTGATACTTCATTAACTATTAAAACAGCAATTGGATCGACAGCTGTTAATAGTTCAGCATATAGTTTCGGTGTAAGAGCTGAATTAGATTTAACATTTACTGGTAATGAAGGAACACTTCAAGTTGATTCTGTAGAAACATTACAAAGAAGAGGTTTATATTTTAATGGTGTTCCTAGACCAGAAGAAAATTTATATATTAATCACTTAGGTGGGTCAAGTTTCCAAAATGTTCCTTCTGCTGGATCTGTGACAGAAGATACCTTAGCAACTAATTTAAAAACATTTACTGTAGATAAATTTACTTCTACAGCTTCACAGTCAGCATTTACTTTATCTAAAACTCCACCAAGTGGTAATTCTATTCTAGTAATTATTAATGGTTCAGTACAAACTGAAACTACACACTACTCAGTATCTGGTACGACTTTAACATTAGTCACTCCATTATCTGCTGGTGTGACTGTCACAGTTGTTCATATGGGTTTCAGTACAGTATCTAGAAACGCATTCGTAGATGGTACATTAACATCATCAGCATTTGCTGACTTAACATTAACTGGTAGCAAGATTGCTCAGAACACAATAGATAATACAAAACTTGCTACAAATACAGTTGTTAATCATTTAGGATATACTCCTGTAGCATCTAATGCAGGTTCAGCTCAAAGTATTAATGCTCAGTTAGCAATAACTGGCGACTTAGATTTATCTGCTGCTACAGCAGGACAAATTAAATTCCCACCATCACAAAATTCTTCATCTAATGGTCAAACTTTAGATGACTACAGAGAAAGTTCATTAGCAACTTCTATGGGATTTGGTGGTGCTCAAGTTGGTTTACAAGCTGGAGCAACAGCTGTAAATACAACATACTTTACTAAAGTTGGGAATATAGTTATGCTGAATATGGAAATGACTATTACTGCTAAAGGATCTTCTACAGGAAATGCAGCAATAGTATTACCAATCGTGGCTAATGCAGATGGCGATGCTATCATTCCTATCTGGTTTGAAGGAATGGCTTCTGGCGTGACAAGTATGATAGGTAGAATAGAAGGTGGATCTCAGTCTTTAAAATTATTTAAAAGAGATACTGATGGTGAATACACTACAGCAACCCATGCTGATTTTACTGATGCTTCACATCTGATTGGTTCAGGTACATATAGAAGTGCAACATAAACTAAATAGGGTATAAGAGGAAATAAAATGCCAATATCAAGAGTAAAATCTAACAGTTTAACTAAGAATATAGAATTACAAGGAGAATCATTTAGATTCCCCATTGGTACACAGGCAAACCGACCTTCACCTGCTAAGAAGGGAGATCTAAGATATAATTCAGATCTCGATAAAACTGAAATTTACGATGGCTCAAAGTGGGATGTATATAATTCGCAGGCAGTATCACTAGCTTTGAGTGTTGCTTTAGGAGGATAAATTATGCACATTAATGTGCATGACGACGACCAGTGGAACTGGGAAATTATTGCTACTAGAGCAAAACAAAATTTCATGGTGACTAAAGCTACTGGTAGAAAAGGTCAAACTGGTGTCATTGGGATACCGAATATTGAAAAGTGTACACTAACTTGCGTACACACTGGATTTATAGAGATACTTGATGAAGAAAAACAAGTATTGGGTACTATGGGTCCAGGAGCAAAGTTTCATTATGGGATACTTCAACAAGGTATTTCAGCAATGAAGCCAGAGTTGGGGAAAGTCGACTACTTAGGAAAGCCGATTCCCTCAGAAGAAGTTTGTAAGAGAGTGGCTAGTTATACTCATGTTCTTTTACGAACTGCTAGTGAAGAGAGTATATTTTATTGTTGTTCCGATCCTAAGGATATGTTCATTTGGGAAGGTGACAATTATGCTTTTGGGAACTTTTCAAGTTTTGATACCGATTGGGATTTAGAACTTGGTTCCGAGTTTGTTGTTGAACCAGAAATGGGTAAATACTTTTTTGGTTATTCTGACAATCTTGAAATAAATGGAAAAAAAGTACCTAAATATAACAAGATAAACTCTTATGTATATGATGAACCCATGAGAATAAGAGGTGGTGAAGGTGATGCCTTCTCAATTTTTACTCAAGAGGGTATGTATAAAGAAACAAGTGGTAATAGAAGATACCAAATTTAATTTTATAGGAAATACTAATGGCAAAAAAACTCATCGCAACTGGTTATACGATTAATGCAGCACAGAACCAGATTACTGTTCCTGGCATTATTCAACCAGTAAGGTTGCTATTAATAACAGATATTAATAACAATACAATTTTATATAACTTCGCAGATCCAGCAACAGGTTTAGCCAATTTTGCTTACAACTATACTGCGGATACCACGACTTTCACTACTACACTTGACTTGAGTGCTAATGGTGTCGAAAACTCACACGGATTACAGATATTCTATGAAACAGACTTTTCTAGACAAGGGTTTGAAGAAGCGATGCTTGACCCTGTTAATAAGTTGCGTGTTTCAAACCCAGAGAACTTAATTGATACTGACTTTGAGTATGGTCTTCAATCTTCTAAATGGGAAACTCTACAAACAGTTTTAAATATTCCTACAATTTATTCACAAGCAGGTGATGTACCTCTTGAGCAATTAAGTTCAATTACAACTACTGCTAACTCTAAGCAAGTTAAAGTGACCACTACTGCCAACTCTGGTTTATCACTAGGGGATCCAGTTCTAGTACAAGGTACGACACTAAATGCTGCAGATGGTTTCTTCTTAGTGTCTGGTTTAACTTCACAATTAGAATTCTTTTATGAAATGGATAATGCTGCAGAATCTACTGCAACTATTTCAGGTTCATATACTTCAGTTATCCCTGCTAAATTCTTTGAGGGATCTAACTTAAATATAGATTTAACAAGTACTGCGATTGAAACTGATGGAGCAAACCCATCTATAATGACAGTGACTACTGCTCAAACTCATGGACTTAAAGCTGGTACAAGAGTTTATTTAAGACAAACAGTTGGTCCGAAAAATTTAAGAATCGCTGACCCAACTGCTAATGGTGGAAACGCACCTGATGGCGCACCATGGGTTGATACTCGTGCTACAATTACAACAACTACTACTGTAGATGCTACTACTGCTATCGGTGGTGGTGGTGCTCAAGAATTCCCTGTTGTCACTTGGGACTGGGAAGGTACATATAACTTGTATCTTGCTGCTTCAATGATTAATACAGGGTCAGATAGAATTACATGGACAAACCATGGATTTACTGATAATGCTTCACTAATATTTCAAACACAAATTAGAGGTCAAACGAATGGTGGTTTAGTAGATGGTACAGTTTACTATGTAAATGTTGTTGACGCAAACACAATCGAATTATATTCTGACTATGGTACTCTTGGTTCAAGAATGAATTTAACTTCTTTTGATTTTACTAGAGGTCATCCTAGATTAACACTGGTATATAAAATCGAAGGAAATAATGGTACGCAAAGATTTACTGCTTTCTATAAAAGAAACCTAGTGACTGGTAGAGCTTTCCAAAACGCACAGGCAACTCAGAATACTACTAATACACAATCATTTAACTTTAGTATTACAACTTCAGGTTATACACCTATTAAAGCGACACTTACAAGAATCGCTTATGCTGGAAACTTAAACGATAGTGACGAAACAGTTGCTGTATCAATACAAGCTAGAAACTATCTAGGACTTGGATCTAATAACTATGGTGTCACTGTTGGTGGTGTTGGTTCTTCAAACGGAAACCTTTACCCTAACGCAGATGTGACTCGTTGTATTTATCAACAAGGTTCTAACTTCTACTTAACAACTTCATATACTCCAACTTCTTCAGTTATTGAAACTGATAAAGCTGGTTCTGTGACTACAGATTATCAATTAACTTTTTATGCAACTACTGACGAACTACCAACTTCAATGAATACTGCACACTCTGGTGCTGACTTAGCATCTGGTAATAATAACTTCGGTCTTGGTGGTTCACAAGGTTCTAAATTATTTGCCTTTACTGGCAGATCTTCTGGAGGATCTTCAGGTACTTCTGCTGATAACTATGCAAATAGTAATGACCCAGCTAGATTCGGTACAGGTATTCTAAGACAAACTGGTGCAGCAACTGCTTCATCAGTATCAGGTATTATTACAGTAAACCAATCAGATGCGAATGCTGAAGATTATTCTTCTAATAGTACGCATGTCTATTATGGTTTCGCAAACGAATTAACTTCTTATAGAAATACTATCTATGCTCAAGCACATAATTTTATTGATGGTAATTCTGCTGTTATTAATGTAAACTCATATTCTACTACTAACAGATTTGAGTTCGTAGATTCTTCAGGAAATAATGTTCCTATTGCTCAAGCACAATTTAATGCTACGATTACTGTTATATCAGCTGACTATTTCAGATTACAAATTGCTCAGTCGCCAAATACTGATGATATATCGGCATTCCCTGAGTCATTTACAGTTGCTACAGCAACACCGAATACAACTTATAACTCAATTTATATTTCAAACCATAAATTAACAGGTGGTAATTTATCATCTTACTCTACTACAGGTACAGTAATTGGTGGTCTAACTGGTGGTGCTAACTACACACTTCAGTACTTGAACGACTCCAGATTGATTATCAAGGATCCTAATTTATCCTCTGGAAGTGGTTCTGCTACTACAGGTGCATTTGGTAGTACTTCTAACAATGCGTCTCAGTCGTTTACTGTAGATATCCAGACACCTCTTGGAATAACTCCATCAACTGCTACGATTACTCAAGTACAGTATAGAGGTGACTTTAGAAATACAAACGAATATGTTGATTTAGCATTCTCTGATGGCGATACTTATAGGATTGGTTCAGAGGGTGGTCAGGATACTAACCAGTTCTTGATTGACTCAGCTTTCGGTTCTAAAAATATTTCAAACCTATTAACTGGTTCGCCTAAGTCTATTAATGTGACAGTAAGTCCATCCTCTCAGGTAAACTTCTCTGTACAAGGTATGTCTAACTGGTGGGAAATAAGATTCGCAGTGACTGCTGCATCTGGTGATGTTATTCTATCATCTGCTGGTACAGGCGAACAATTATTTGAGTTG
>Ga0181422_1000780_pt1 | contig 10441 bp, 10 predicted proteins | sample 45SPOviralmetaG_FD_130147 | JGI IMG/M metagenome (GOLD analysis project Ga0181422, IMG submission 130147) | Marine viral communities from the oligotrophic San Pedro Time Series (SPOT) site, San Pedro Channel, CA, USA - 45 SPOT_SRF_2013-07-18 | ecosystem: Environmental > Aquatic > Marine > Strait...
CAGGACCCCTCGCGATGAAGATATTCTCCAATCTCCGAAACATCGTCTCCGAGACCGGAATATCCGTACTGATAATCGAGCATAACATGGATTTCATCCTGAGACAAGGCGTAGATAGGATAGTCGTCATGAATGAGGGTGAGATACTAATGGTAGGAACACCCGATGAAGTACGTTCGAATCGAGATGTCATAGAGGCATACCTCGGCTCTGATGGCCACGACGGAGGCGAAAAGGAATGACACGAGTTCTAGACGTAAAAGGACTCACGGGAGGATACGGTTCTGTACAGATATTGTATGGCATAGACCTACACATCGATGAAGGAGAGTTTGTCACAATAATCGGCCCAAATGGGTGCGGAAAATCCACGTTCATCAAGGCCATATTCGGAATAGCCGACTATTACGACGGACAGGTCAACTACAGGGGGAAGAGCGTTTCAGGGATACGAACAGACCAACTCGTGAACATGGGCATCGCTTACGTGCCACAAGTGAACAACGTATTCCCCTCCCTCTCAGTCGAGGAAAACCTCCAGATGGGCGGAAACTCCCTCTCAGCAAACATCCTCAGTCAAAGAATCGAGAGAGCACTAGATATGTTCCCCGATCTTCGTTCTCGAGAGCATGATCTAGCAGCATCGCTATCAGGCGGAGAACGTCAAATGCTCGCAATCTCAAGAGCTCTGATATCAGATCCAAACTTCCTCCTTTTGGATGAGCCCACAGCTGCTCTTTCACCTCTTTATCAGCAACAGATCATAGAGAGGATCGATGCTCTCAGAGAGCAAGGCATCACTGTCTTGATAGTCGAGCAGAATGCAAGACTAAGCCTCTCGAGATCGGACAGGGGGTACATCATGTCAAACGGCAAGGTAGTCCACACAGGCGATGCAGACCACATTCTAACAGATCCTGAAATCGGCCAGTACTTCCTAGGCACCCATGATGACTGATCATGCTAGAACCATGGAAACCAGCCCTTGCAGCATGTCCAGGCTCTCTGCAAGCCTGTGTCCGTCATCCACTTCCATCAAATCGGTTGTTTCGGAGATTCTACTTGCTCTGTATGAGTTTTCCACAGGAACCACCTCGTCGCCCCTACCATGTAGGATAGCAGTTCTGTGCTGAAGTACAGGCCATCCGCATGACAGCGCGTCTTCCATAAATGACCACGGGAGTAGCACCTCCTCCTCCCAATCTGGCGGGGCGAACGACCTAATTCCGTCCTCCCTCCATGTTTCCATTGACGAATCCCCGATTTGCGAGGCCAGTGTGTCATACACCCCGAAAGCCGGTGCCAATAGAATAAGACGAAAATCGCCTTCATATTCTTCGACTGCATTGGCAATCGCAAGCGCTCCGAAGGACGAACCAATCAGGACATCGAAAGCGTCGGAAGATTCCAACTCTTGACGTATGGTAAGGGTCTGGGCGGAAATACTCCAACCATTCCTGCGCATGTCCGGACAGAAAACATCCCACCCCAGGACTTCTTTCATGTAGGCAGGTTTCGAACCACCAGGAGCACTCCACAGGCCGTGGGCAAATAGGACTCTCATCACTGCCATCTCACTGTATTTCTCTATTCAAATTTCAGGCCAAGTAACTCAAAATCAGCGAGAGGACAACGCGTCATCAACGCATGATCCATGACTCTGATGTGAATTTCCGCCACAACGTGGACTGTCGCCTGAAAAAGATGGCCAGCATGAACATTATTCTCGTCGTCCGACCAACAGCAGTGAATGTGGGTGAAAGGCTCCCCTTCCTGCGTACGAGCAATATTGCCTGAAAGGCTCACCAACTCAGAGGGAGGATCCAACGGCCGTTTTTGGTAGACGCCTTCTTCATTCATGTAACCATACTGATTATCACGGGTCCGACCAATACCGCTTGTAATGGCAGCAGCATCAAACGCAAGATCATTTGCTAGTTGTTTTAGAGCAGTGTGGACTTCCTCCCCTGGGTCGAGCCGAACGAGGATATCACTTCCTGAACGTGTGTGTTCCATGGCACTCCTTGGTCCAATCGGTCTCTCAAGGTTACCACGTCGGAGATTATCCAAAATTATTGCAATAGAAGGTATCAGGCAGATGAAAGACCACTGTTTTCTCCACTGGAAGAAAGGGGGGGTACGAAGCCCTCCGGTTTCTTGATAGGCCCCCTCTCATGACCACGGTAGACCGACTGAGGAAATGCCATGACGATGCTCGCCCCAGACGCAAGACCGAGATGGAAGTCATTTCTGGAAGAGACAATGGCCGATGAGGTTCAGAGAATAGTCTCGGGCCAAGCTGATAAAATGGAACTTTCTTTTCATCAAATTCAGACCTTCGATCCAGATTTTGCAGATATGCTCCTCGATCAGCCGACCCACATCTTGAGAGAGGGGTCTGCTGCTCTCAAGACATATTGCATCGAGATGGGAGCCCAAGATATCGAACCATTCATCAGAATCGATCTCCTACCACTCGATAGTCGGAGAGATTTGAGGAGGATTGGTCACGTCGATGTTCAGAAGCTCATCAGTTCAGAAGTCTCGGTGACCAAGGTGAGTGAGATCAAACCTCGAATCCACCGTTCTGTCTTCCAATGTTCGTGTGATTACGAGACTGAGATCATACAGCACGATCACACGGAACTTGAGGAGCCGCTACAATGCGAAGGCTGCGGAGAGCGCAAAGGCCGAGTAAAATTCACTCTGATGAAGGAGAAGTGCTCCCTCGTGGACAATCAGAAGATCGAGATTCAGGAGATCCCTGAACGCGTACCGAGCGGCGCGCAACCGAGTACGGGAATGGTGATTCTCGAGGGCGACCTGGTTAACAGCGTCCTCCCTGGGACCAGAATCATAGCGAACATGATCCCGCAGATGCATTCGGAGAGAAAGGGCTCCAGGAAAACACCACTTTTCGAGATATTTTACTCGATGGTGAGCGTAGAGGCAGAGACGACACCCTTTACAGAGATAATCATCGACGATGAAGAAGAAGAAAAAATCAAGAAACTCGTCAAGGAATATGGGAATAGCAACGATCTGATAAACCTCCTCGTAGATTCAATCGCACCATCCATATTCCCCACACCGGTTCTAAGATGGGTAAAGCGATCTCTTGCACTGCAGCTTTTCGGAGGGGTGGCTCGAGTTTCGAGCGACGGAACCAGGTCTAGGGGGGATATCCATATTCTCTTGATGGGGGATCCAGGGGTTGCAAAATCTCAATTGCTCACTTACATGTCAAACCTCTCACCAAGAGGAAAATTCACATCGGGGGGGTCAGTTTCCGCTGCTGGTCTGACCGCAGCGGCTGTGAAGGATGGTTTTTCGGATGGGAGATTCGCACTTGAAGCGGGCGTGCTTCCCCTATCCGATAGGGGCCTTGCTGCCATTGATGAATTCGATAAAATAAGCAAGCAGGATACAAGTGCGATACATCCGGCCATGGAGCAGCAGAAAATTAGAGTCGCCAAAGGAGGTATCACAGCCACACTCAACTCGCGATGCGCCGTACTCGCGGCAGCCAATCCAGAATCAGGAAGATTCGACCCCCTATCAGCAAATGCGAGTATAATGCAGTCATTCAAAGAAACCGGCCTGGAAACACCTCTGGCCTCGAGATTCGATTTGATATGGCTCCTTCAAGACACTCCAGAACCGGGTTTGGATGAAAAGATAGCACGGCATATCCTCCAAAATAGGACCTCAGGGGTCAGCGAACTTCAGATTGAAGACAAGATGGGCAGCGAGCCCATTCCCGACTCAGAAGAAATAATGGATATAGGACACGACCAGAAACAACACCTGACGACAAACTTCCTGAGAAAATATGTGGCTTACGCAAAGCGAAATATTCATCCATCTCTCGATGATGAAGCAAAGAATCTTCTGGTTAAGTATTACATCAAAACAAGAAATTCATTTAACAGGAATCAGAATAATCCCAGAGGCTCCGATTATGGAATCAGTCAATCGGATAAGTCTGAGATAACAGAGGTACCAGTCACTGCGAGAGCCCTCGAAGCTCTAATGCGCCTCACAGAAGCCCATGCAAGGATACACCTCCGCCAAACTGCGACGGTAGTGGATGCTGAGGTTGCCAAGGCCATATTCATGCACTGGAGGGATGAAGCCAACATCAGGGATGAAGCTGAGTTCCAAACTGGAATGAGTAAGCAAAAGCAGAGTAGCCTTGTCAGAATAATCATGCAAGAGATATCCGATGCGAACGAAGGGCGTATGAAAATGAGCCAAATCATAGATGCGGCTCTGATAAAAGGAATATCAGACTCTACAGTTAGAAGTGTGATCAGTAGATTGTCCACGACTGGTGCCATATACGAACCACAAACGGGAACGTACGAATGGGCCTGATTGATTCCGCTGACCCTATGAGCAATCGGTGCTTCGATCTCATCATGTCGGAGAGCGAGCCCATTGGCGATATCCGTGACCCGGACTCTCTAGACCCCATTTCGTTGGGCTTCATGTGCGGTATTGAGATACATCAGCAACTCTCTTCCGGGAAACTACACTCTCGTCAACCAGGTGTTCTCTATGACGGAACCGAAGACCAAATTCAGAACCCTCCTCGAGCGACCGCCAAGAGACGTCTTCGTGCAGCTCGTGGAGAGTCCGGCATAATAGATGTAGCCGCTCGATTTGAAGAGATGAGGAATAGGTCATTCACATACCTCCAGACACCGAATTCAGGACTTATAGAACTTGACGAGGCCCCGCCTCTCCAGATTGATCCCGACGCTCTAGATACAACTTTACACATTTCAGCAATGTTCAACGCCGCGCCCGTAAAAAACATTCAAACAATGCGAAAAACCGTTGTAGACGGATCCAACACAAGTGGTTTTCAGAGAACCAGTCTAATCGCCACAGGGGGAAGATTCGAGGTCGATGACGTCGAAATAGGAATCTCGGTAATCTGCCTCGAAGAAGACTCTGCAAGAAGATTGGGGGAAGAAACCACAGATAGGGGAACCGAAGTCACCTACTCTCTAGATCGTCTCGGGATACCGCTGGTTGAGATAGCAACTGAACCAGACATAGCATCGCCCGAACACGCAAAGTCGGTTTCCTCATTCTTAGGTAGGCGGCTTAGGGATACTCGTAGTGTACGCAGAGGGTTGGGAAGCATCAGACAAGATCTGAACGTCAGTATCGCCTGTGGCGACAGGGTTGAGATCAAGGGTTGTCAAGATCTTGGATGGATACCCAGGATAATTAGATCAGAAATGGCTCGACAGATTCACTTTTACCGACTATCAAACACCCTCAGAACCAATCATAACTTCCCTCTTTTGAGCAGTGATAGAAGAATGGATGACTCTTCTTTGGAGGCGTCAATTAGGGAGGATGTCCATCGAATCATCCCAGGCAGGGTCCAAGATATCTCTGAGATCATGGATGGGGTCGAATCAGAGATGATAACCTCTGCAATGTCCACTGGATCGAGCGTAATGGTACTAGCACTACCCGGTCTCGCAGGCCATCTCGGAACCAAGGAGAGAGATGCAAATGGCGCACAACTCCCACGTCTTGGAAGAGAACTATCAGGCGCGGCTAAAAGAGCCGGAGTACACGGCATCATACACTCTGATGAACTTCCAGCCTATGGTCTCGAAATAGATGATGTCGACTCAATACGAACTCGACTATCATTGGAAAATTCTGATGCGTTTGCGATTTGTATCGCTCCTTCGTGGCAGGCAGAATTGGCATTGGGCGCTGTTGCAGAGCGTGCAAGAATGGCCTTCCTGAGAATCCCTCAGGAGGTTAGGAACGTCGTCATCAGGAAAGGCCAACCGGATGATGGGACCACGATGCCAATGCGACCTCTCCCTGGCGGTGCGAGAATGTATCCAGAAACAGACGTCCCTTTGATCGGTATCGACCCCTCAAGATGGACAAGAGCTGTTGATAGCATTCCAATGACATCCAAAGAGAGGTTATCCAGACTCTCTGAAACCGGGCTATCAGAAACTCAGGCAGAGGCCATATTAGGTGCAGAACTTGATGATCTTTTGATCGAGGCGGCAATCGAGGGATACTCGGACATTCCTGTCATTTCACCAAAATCTATCGCAACTGCACTTCTAGATCAAACTCTCAGTGAGGCATCAAGCGCTGCGAATATCGAGAAAGCCGCATTCCCCTTTAAGGCACTATTCCAGACAATTCTGGCACGTGACGAGGGAGTCATAACAAGAGATGGAGTAATCCCTATTTCCGCCCTCTTGGCGTCTGATAAGAATCTGCTTAACGCGCCATACGATGAGCGAATGTCCTGGATCGAACTACAAGCCGAAACTCTTGGATTCATACCAGCCGATAACATGGCAATTGAATCTGTAGTGGATGAAGTAATTTCAGAACATGCAGAATTAATCGAAGCCAGAGGCCAAGCATCTATCGGACCACTTATGGGTGTGGTAATGGCTAGGCTAGGCGGGGCAGCCGACGGCAAGGCCGTGAGCCAGATTCTGAGACAGAAAATCGGTTAATCTTGGAAATAATATTTTCCGAATACCGGATTATCAACTAACTTCTTAGACCCGATCTGGTGTCTTTAGTTTCCATGCTTGCCAATTCTAGATTAACTCTGACCATCACACTCCTGATTGTAACCGCATCCGCTCTTTCTGGATGTACCTCTGAAACAGATCCGCTTACTGAGGATGAAATAGGCGATTTGAGAGTAGTTGTAACTTTGGATTTTGTAGGCCAGGGCGATCAGACAGCGAATTTAGCAGACAGACTTGATGAAGGAAGCATCACATTCGATCCGATTCATGTGGCACCCAATGTCACGGCATACAGAGTCATGGAAGCACTACAACTCAGGGAGAACTTCACCATCGATGTAACATATTACGTTGGAATGGGTGCATTTGTTCACACCATCGATGGTGTTTCTGGAGCTGAAGACTGGTCCACTTACTGGGGCTTCTATCACGAGGGGGAGATGGCTGATGTTGGAGCATCAAGCTTTGAGATAACCTCGGATACCAATCTAAGTTGGATCATCACTCCCGCTTGATTCTCGAAGTCCTTTCTGCCTTTTCTCCAAGAATGACTATGAAGCATCTACCAGAGGCGAAGATATGTACGACTTTCACAACTTTGCATTGACACCCATGCAAGATTTGATCGTCAACATCACAATTCTGTCTTTACTGGTGCTTGCAATCCTGAGAGCAGAGAGGCGGATGGAGACCTCTAGTCCATTTGCAATTCTAGCAATAATAACACTATTCTGCGTCGCAGGGAGAATCCTATTGGACCCAATTCCCAATGTCCAACCAGTGACGGTTACTATAATTCTAGTTGGCATATTCTATGGAGCACCATGGGCGATTGCCGTCTCAGGCATTGTCGCACTCAGCACCAATATGATCTTCTTGGGCCATGGACCATGGACTTTATTCCAAGTCATTGGATGGGCAACCGTTGGAGTGGCCGGCTCGATCTTCGCTGAGAAATTAATCGTAGATGGCCGGATAGCCGTGGGGAGACTGATGGTCTTAGCAGCAGTCTCCGCATTCGCATTCGATTGGATAGTTTCCACAAGTATACTTCTGAATCACGACTTCTCGACCTTACTGACATATTTGGCCAATGGCATCGTATTCGACATGTATCATGCCGCTGGCAACGTAGCATTCGTCGCTTGGCTTGCAAACCCCTTTTCCCATCTCATGTTACGCCATAAGATAGCGTCCAGCGGTCGAGCGGTGAGCGAAGTTGTCACGAACTGATGAAATCACAATGGTCATAGTGACCCGTAAAGACCTACATCTTTCCAAGGGAAAACTCGCAGCACAGGTTGGCCACGCTGTTATGGAATGCGCACTAAAAGCAGACCGGGTCATTCCAAAGACTCTTGAACGATACCGTAAGGAAGGCGCTAGAAAGATCGTTGTCGCTGTCAAGGACGCCGATGAGATGAAGCGGCTCTACGGAGCGATTTCATCAGTCGGTATCGTATGTCATCTGGTCAAGGATGCAGGACACACAGAGATCCCCCCTGGAACGATGACGGTCATGGGTATCGGACCTGCTCCAAGGGACAGCATAGACGCTTTCACGGCAGATTTGCAGCTGGTTTGAAGCATAGGAACGGTAACATATGGTTGCATTTGGTGAGTGGCGTGGTTCAGCAGATTCAGATCGATGCGGATCAGCAGACAACACTACTCAGTAGATGCCCAGGCCTCAGAAATATCATTCAATGGCTCGATTCAATCGATAGAAGACCAGGTTTAAGCGAGCTCGAATCGAAATTATCCTCTCAAGAATTCGAAATCAGCGCCTTGAGAGATTGCATAGGATCAACCCATGACGGATATCAGAGAAATGTGATAAAGCGAACACAGCACTACGAAATTGTCGCAATTTGCTGGAGGCCCGGCCAGTTAACCCCGATCCATGACCACAAGGGCAGCGATTGCGCATTCTTGATACTCGAGGGCGTATCGACAGAGCGCATATTCGAGATCGATCAACTCGGAAAGGCCGTACATACCTCCACAAGACATTACTCGCCAGGGGAAATATGCGCTGCAGAGGAGCCTGATATCCATCAAGTCGTTAATGAGCAGGAGTCCGAGCTAGTAAACCTCCACATATACACGCCCCCGTTGAGCGAATTCATGATTTACGCGCCCGCAGAGTGATCAGACTCCTCTTTGTACCTCTCATACACCTCTCTGAAGAGTGCAACGTCTGACTCATATGAATCCGGCAGTAATGGCCCGAAGGAGAATCTGAAGAACCGAGAATACGGGCTCTGATAGCCAGGATCTTTTGAGTGGGGCCTGTCCATATCGCAGTCACTGGCGCACAGAATGGCCGCTCCGTGTTTGAAAAGCCGTTTATTCAACTCACTACTGGTCATACCTTCAGGCAATTCGAGCCAATGGTAGAAACCCCCATCTCCCGTGTAAACGCTCAAACCCATGTCTTCGAATGCCTTTCCATAACGTTCGCGTTGCCAATTGTAGTGCTGCTCTACCGCCTTGCGCGCCTTCTGAACTCTCTTCGGCTCAAGGAGCTTGACGGCATAGTGCTGTGAAGGATGACTAACCCCTCCCATCCCGAAACTCGAATAGTTTGCCATGGTCTCGATATTCGTCTTGCTTGCAATGATCCAACCCACGCGAATACCCGGTGACTGAAGCCCCTTCGTACAGGCCCCCGCGAGGAATATATTGCTCGAGTCAAGGTCTCTAACAAACTCAATCCCGCTTACCGATGGGGAGTGAAACATTTCATACGCTTCATCAAGTAAAAGTCCGTTTCCGGGCTCTTCAGACCTCTCTATCAGATCCTTCAACTCATCACCCCATCGAGTTTGACCGGATGGATTCTGTGGGTTTGAGATGACCGGCATCAAACCTACTCCATCAGGAATTCCCGAACGATCGAAATAATCTGAATTTTTGGGATGGAAATTATTCTCTTTAGTATATGCAACGGTTTCGTAAGCGGTATTCGTCTGAGTTAGTATGTCCAGATAAGCTGGCCATTCTATGCTTCCAATCCTTACTTTTACATGTTCTTTGAGGAATGCCATAACCGTGTAAATACCCGGCCTTCCCCCTGCAAAGACCATCACGTTATCTGGGGTGATTGATGAGCCGTATTGTGAATTATAGTACTCCACAATCGATTCTCGCAACAGGGGGTGCCCCCAGGCTTTAGGGTAGAATCGATCTTCCCATGTTACTTCGACGCTATCGGGAAGAGACGGACCGCCAAATTTGTCAAGTGCCCTAGTCAGCGGAAAACCTTGCGACCAAGGATGCGTTCCTTCAGCACCCATGAACTCTCCAAAGCTGTCTTTGAAAGCGTAGAGCGTCTCATATATGCCCATGGGAGGGCAGTTATCTGAGAGGAAGAAATGAGTTTTCGCTACAGATTTTCCACTATCCACCATGTCCTCGCGAGAAGACCGAGATAAATCATCATGTCCCCCTTGTAGGAAGCTCAAAACCATATAATTTTCACACGAACATCCTATTTGGTCGAGCCAATCCGGTGTGACGTGAGATACGCTGCCAGTGACCGAGTTGACCTCAGAAGCGACACAGTCACACAACCAACTCCAGGCATGAGGAGAGCAATGGCTGAAGCCGACGTTGGCGATGATGTATTGGGAGACGACCCTACTGTAATCGAACTCCAGAATAGATTAGCGAGACTTACCGGTAAAGATGCCGCTCTTTTCGTTCCGTCTGGAACGATGTCCAATGCAATATCAATCAGAGCACAAACAAGCCCAGGGGATGAGATAGTAGCAGAAAGATACAGCCATATCTACATCTACGAAGGTGGAGGATATGCAGCATTATTTGGATGTTCGATAGCACTCGTCTCGGGTGCCCGAGGTATAATGCGTCCAGAGGATATCAAAAACTCGATC
>Ga0181422_1000783_pt1 | contig 10404 bp, 18 predicted proteins | sample 45SPOviralmetaG_FD_130147 | JGI IMG/M metagenome (GOLD analysis project Ga0181422, IMG submission 130147) | Marine viral communities from the oligotrophic San Pedro Time Series (SPOT) site, San Pedro Channel, CA, USA - 45 SPOT_SRF_2013-07-18 | ecosystem: Environmental > Aquatic > Marine > Strait...
ATCCCCCTCCTGCTGCACCGCTTCTTCTTTTGTACTGTTTTCATTAATCATTTTTTAACTCCTGTTCCATACTCTCTTCCCAACATTGTGCCATTTCCTCTATTACTTTCCCATCCGCATACTCCAACGCACCCCCCCATTGCTTCACCGCTGCAACAACAACATCCCGATCAGCCTTTAGTTCATCACTCGCATACTTCAGCGCATACCCAATCTGCTTCACCGCTGCCAGTACAAACTCTTTATCAGCACGCAATTCCGCACTCGCATACTGCAACGCATACCCCCACTCCCTTACCGCTTCCATCACCACCCCACGATTAGCCTTCAATTCCTCACTCGCAAACCGCAACGCTGCCCCATTCTGCCGCAACGCTGCCAGCACCACATCACGATCTCCATGCAATTCATCACTCGCATCCCGCAACGCATACCCCTCCCGCTTCACCGCTTCCAACACTTCTGCTTTTGTACTATTCTTATCAATCATTTTTTACCTCCAAAATATATTATTAACAGCCGTTCGGTACTCTATACGCTTATACCTTAGCTGGAAAGCAACAGGTATAATATCAATGTATGTAAATATATTGTTATCAATCTCAAAATTCAACGCCTGTTTTTCTTTCTGGTTCAAATACTCAAAACCATAAACCCTACGCAACTCAATATCCAGATCATTAATTGGAACGTCATGATAGTATTTTACAACCTTATCCAAAAACAAATCAGCATCACAATCAAGGTGGGAAAACGAACGCTCTTCAATCTCACCCTTATAATTTTTAATAAACTCAAAATAAATCTTGTCGATTTCTTTTTTGTTTTTGCCGTCAATTAAAAAACTATCGTCAAATAACTTTTTGCCATGTTTGGCATAAAAAATACCTTGACAAATTACCATTAGTTTGGTAATTTTACTTTGTATAATATTAAGAGGTGTCGGCATATCATCTGTTAATAAATTTTCACTCATTCCAATGTTAGCGTATATTGCTAAAAAATCACCATTATTCACTTTAAACTCCATTAACCAATCAAACTATAGATTGATTATACGTTATTATTAACAATCTGTCAATCAGTAATTTGTTTCTGGTCGCTTACATCTACATCAATAACGCCATCATCCTCGGCATCATTAACAGCCAGCACCTCAACTGTGATGCTTGACGGTAAATTGGAATCTTTGTTATTTGTATTGACATTTTTACCCCACCCGTCCTTCTTTGCCCCAGGGTGGTTTAAAACAACCATTTTAGCAATTTCAATGCGTGTTTTAGCATCTATTTTATCATCGTGGAGTTTCGCATATAAAAAATGCTTAGCATCAGAATACATTTTGCCCTCTGCTGCTATTTGTAACTCTCTCAAATACTCATTTCTGTCAATCTTAGTCCACATTGAAGCGTAAGGAATTAAAAGCTTTTGAGCCATTAAGGCAATGTTCCCATGGCAATCATCGATTAATAAAGCAAGGTCATCTATACTCATATTAGAAACTAAACGAGTGCGAGCCATATACAGATCGTGTTTTAAAGATAATTTATCTTTCTTGTCAAGATAATGTTGAAGCATCTTGACGTTTCTCAAACCTTTGATCTCTAAACCGTTCTCTTCATCCTTAACGAGCAATTTTACTATTTTCTCAAGAACCCCATCAGTTTCAAATATATATTGGTGAATACGCTCGTCTAACTCAACAGGGTAAGGCTTGTACCCTTTTAACTGCTTTTTTCTTATCTCAGCCTGTATCTTATCACTTTTCACCATTTTGTTTTTTAAAGTCTTTTTGTTGATACCAAGCTCTTTAGCTGCTTTTGTATGGCTCCCCTTGTGCTTGACAAGGGCATCTATTACAATCTCATCTTTTAAATGTTGTATATCTGGCCTGCTGTACATTATACGTTATTATAACAAACATATTGCTATCTTAATCATAAAGCCAATGCAAATATAAAGATTTAGCTACTTTTTCAATCTCTAAATCTTTCTTTGACTGCTTAATTACAGTTCTTTTAGGCTTTTTAATTTTATTTAAGGACTCCCCATCAACCTTAAGCCTATACTTGGCCTTTCTGATTTTATCTGCAACCGATTTTATTTGATAATCAATATCAAACTTCAAAACGCCTTGTTTAATAACGCTTTTTTGCCGTTCATGTTTTAAAAATCTATACTCATCTTCTAAAACCTGAATCTTATTTTTCAGCTTTTCAATACGCTTTGGGTCATTTGCCTTAATATATTCTATTTTCTTTTCCATTTATTGATCCACCCCAGGGAACGGTGTTGGCGGTACGGTATTGTCTATTAAACCCAAATCATAAGCTGGATCGCCAACAGTTATAGATTGATTGGGGTTCTTGTCGCTAAACGGGTTATATTGCTTTGTATAATCGTATTCTGGCCATATTACAGTTGCTGGACGCTCTGGCTTGCTAAAAAATAAATATAAAAAAACAGCAAACGCTACAATTGTAGCTGCAATAAGAAAATTGGACAATACTTTAAACCGTTTGATTTCTTTTTTAAATTTTTCGTGGGCATTGTCGTTATCAAATTCAAACTTGTTTAATTTTCGATAAAAATTATCACTTAAATTATTAAGTTTTTGCCCTGTAACCGATTCGTTTTTTAATATTTCAGATTTTATATCACGGTAATTTTTACGAATTTCTTTTTTTGCATTTTCTATAGCCTTAACAGGCTTTTCTAAGTCCTCTTTTAAATTAGTTAAATCATAAGACTCATCGTCACGCACCTTAAAAATTAATTTTTGCGAAGGTGTTTGGTCTCCAACCAATGGCGTGTATTTTACTGATTCGCCCTTTTTATTTTCTTTAGACTTATTCATAATCAACAGAAACTTTAATATCTAAATACATTTCAGCTGCTATTTTTTCAATTTCATTTTTTAATTGCTCAAGATCGTTCACTGTTTCCAATTCTATTTTAATCGTTGGCTTTTTAGGTAAATCTGATTTATTATCCTCAGCAATGTCATCACCCTCTATACTATCATCTACATCAAAGTCAACGTGCAGATCATCAATCGAAACATCCAACTCTTCCAGCGTCACATCTAATTCTTCTATCCACTGTGTCAAAGAATCTTGATTAATAGGGTTTGACTTGGTATTAAACACCTCTAACAAGTATTTAACAGCAGTTTCCCTATCCGGCAAGTCAAGAAACACAACAGGCAATGTATCTGGTATATCTGCCCCCTCGCTTTTTAATTCTTTTAACAAATCCATTCTAAGATGGCCATCAACAGCATATAATTGCCCATTGTCATCCCAGACGTGTATTGGTGAAGCATAACTATTTTTTAAGATAGACTGCTTTACCTTCTCGCTATGGTAATCGTTTTTCAAATCCATAGGCTGCAGGTCTTGGATGCTTTCCCAAGGCACCCTTTCCATTTTTTTAATTTTTACATCAATTTTCATGCTCTAACCGTTAAAATCAAAATTGCTTTCTTGAATCCCATCGCTAACTGGGGCTATTCCCTCTTGTTGTTTTGGTGGCCATATTTTGTCGAATTGATTCACTATTATTTTAGGTGAGGTTCGTTTTACCCCATCTTTTTCCCACTCATCAATTTGTAATCGGCCATAAATAACAACCTGCTCGCCCTTCCTTAGAAGGTCAGCCACTAATTCAGCAGTTTTTCCGAACGCCACGCAATCAAAAAAATCGGATTTTTTATCTTTTGACATCCGATTGCAAGCGACTGCAAATGGTATGTACGCACTACCAGATTGTGGGTTGATTTTCAGTTCATCAACCCTAACAACTCTTGCCAATCCCATTACTTGTATTCCTGCCATACTATACTCCTTTTAATACTGATAACAATGATTTTCTAAAGCAAACTGATAATCTGGGTCATTTTTTAAATCTGGACTTCCACCAAGTTCAAACGCCCAATCTAAATCATCTCCTGAAAATGGTGAATTAATTTCTTTTATTTCCATAAATTACTCCTATTAATAAACAATCAAACTATGTTTTTATTATACATTGTTAAAAACAACTTGTCAAGCATCAATTCTACCCCTCTTCACTGCTATACAAGTCGTACTCGTTTGGGTAATGCCACTCTTCCCATTTTTCTTTGATTTTTTCTGGCGGGAAATCTTTAGGGCTTTTTATCTTAAAATAATCTGTGTGAAACTCTTTACTTTTAAACATCTGGTCTACTTCTCCGCATTCCCGTCTGGGGCGTATGCAATACCGAAACGGTTGCCCAAAGTACCCCTGTAACTCCGTGACTAAAAATTCATCACTAGCCGATACAGTCACGTCCCACAAATCATCTGGTACTCGAGTGGCTAATAACCATTCCCTTTTTTCTGCCAGTTCATCCAAATAGCCCCTATTGCATCTACTTTGTAAATACTCAAGCGTCAGCTCATCTGGGCAACTAGGCCACACGGTGAATTGCCTCCGTGCAACCACATCCCCACCCCAATACATCGTCCTGCCCCGATACACCGTTACGCACCACGCCCACTCACACTTTGTGCCTAGTTTAGCGTGTACTGAGTAGCCCCCATCCACATCAAACTTAACCACGGCACCCCAAGCCAAGGGTTCATTTTTCTTCTTTTTCTTAACCCAATTAAGCATTGTTTTATACCTCAGTTAAAGACCTACGTTGCAAACATCACAAAAATATCTAGTTTCGCCGCTTGGCATTACATGACCAACAGCCTTTCCATTACAATCGTCTTTTTTGCATTTTTTATGGGCTTCTGCTTGACCACTTGGAGGTTTTGTAGCTGGTTGTTTTTTAGGCACATACGCTTTTAACTGTGGCTCTGTATTGTCGTGAAAATCAGCATCCTTGGTGTCATCGATTGCGAACAATGCATTAAGCGCATACTTTCTGGCGTAAGAACTAGCTGCCCCTGTGATCTGTTCATCTGACATACCTTTTTTGTCTTGTGGCTCCCTTGCCTGTGCAGTAGTTCTAACACTTGAGCCACTTTCTGCGTGATATAAAACAGCTGTTGTTTTTAAATATATTCTACCACCAATCTCAAAAATGCATTCATCATCAAAAACAACATAACATCCATGTTTATGCAGGTGTGGTTTTAAAGATGCAAGTATGTCCTCGCACGATCTGTATTTGTATTTACCAAAACTATTATATTGACTTTTTTGACACTCTAGTTTTGACTGAATATCAACCAATGCTATACCTGCTTTATTATTTTCCATTATTCACACTCCATTAATTTTAACAATTCAATACGCTTATAAATATCGTTTTTAAGCTTGTTTGACATCATGGTTTGACACAACCCACTATTTTCAATACCAAGCAGCTGGCACAAATCATCGATAAAACACTCATAATCATCAACAATGCTAGAAACATCTGAGCAACAGTTTTCAAGCTCCTCTGTAACATAGCAATCATAATTTGCAACTTCTATCATTTTTTTTACTCCTATTAAAACAATCAAACTATGTTTCTATTATATACTGTCAATAACAACTTGTCAAGCAGGAAATGTATCAATCATCTTATCAATGTATGCCCTAGCTTTTTTCAAGTCCTCCAAGCCGTTTTTATATTTGTATCTAGTAACATACTTAACCACATTGCCGGACAAATAGCACATGTTGTTAGCCACTATGTAATCCCAAGGTTGAATACCCCCTTGCTTGTAATGGCTTGGATTTTCTGGCGTATCACTCATGACTTATCCCCCAAAAGAACCGATGTTGCGTTTTTAAAAAAATTATCAAAATAGGTCTTGTCAACCCTATCAACCTTCTTGCTTTCTTTCAAAAGTTTCTGCTCAACTGGGACTGGCGATTTCTCTAGTTTTATCTTGCCTTGTAAAAAATCGACATACAGCTCTCTTGCTTCATTATCTACCCACTGCCACTTATCAATACTGGTGTTCTCAACTTTTAAATCACCAATGCATTGCTTAATCGTGTATACATCATTATCCATACCACGCTTGTTTGTCGCCTGAGATTTAAACCGATTCAAAAATTCAATAATACGATTATGATGATGCTCAGTAACCAATTGCCGTTGGATTGAGTAAATATCAGCTAACTTAGGCGTGTATTTTGATGTTTCGATATGCCTGTTTAAAATTTTATCCAAAGAACGCAAATCTATATTTCGCTTGCAGATATCATCTGTGAGGTAATTGATTTTACGCTCCTGATCTTCATCAATTCTAACCAATCGATCAAAACATTCAAATACCATTCGTTGTACCGCTGCTCTATCAATCATAATAACCAACGCCTACCAACTCAGCCCTTTTATTATTTGGCGTGACATTAATAATGCCTAAATTTTGACGTGCGTTCATCTCAGCTATCCGCTGATCAATCGACAACCCAGACGATTGTTTAGAATCCCCAATATCATTATCCAACCAATCCTCCCATTCCCCCATCCACGTTGAACCATGCTTAATATATTCACGCTTGATATTCAAATTAGAAATATACTGATTATACCGATCAACTGCTTGTATTAACAGTTCGTAATCCGATTTCTTTTTAATTTTGCTTTTAAAACGCTTAGCTGCAAGCGTCTTCCCCATTTTTCGTGGGTATTTGCCCCAAAAATCATTGAACCATGCTTTCTGATCTGGCTTTTCTTCTTCTGGCTTAGCAACCAAGCCCCCAAACCTTCCACACGCATTACACCCACAACCTTTACACTTTCCAGGTTTAATTCCCTCCGGCACTACTGCACGGTATCGGCAAAACTTAGTCCCATTTTTGTAATAGTCCTCTTTAACCAGCAAGCCATCCGTGGTCAATTCTTTCAATGCATCTAAAACAGAACGCTTACTGCCTGTCCACTCAGATATATAGCTAGATGAGCCGTTAAACCACTCGTTTTTGCCTTTTTTTGTAAATCCGTATATCAGCGCATACACGTCACGCTTAACGCCAGACAAGCCCATTTTTCGCATGAATGCGTAGATTTTAATGTAGTTATCGTTATCCATTATCCCAAGACCTCATTTTTAAAGATTAAATGGCACTGTGATATTCTATATCCTTCTTGCCCAAAAGGATCCGTTTCAGACTCAACAACCTGTTTTAAAAGCAAATCGTTTAAAATAACATTAACTGAACTCTCATTAAGCCCTGGGAGCCATTTAGCTATGTATTCAACGCCTCCTGTATACAAATGCACACGGTCTTGTGATGCTTCATGTATAATTCCGGCTACAATCATCTCCGCAGATGTTAAGTAATCACCTGCAAACTTTTGTAATAAAAAATCTGGTATAGAAACCGAATCAAAACCGTAATTCATAAAACCTCCTGTTTCTCAACAATCAAACAAGTCAGATTATGCAACATACAACCCAGCTTGTCAACAACCAATTTTATTTGCTTCCTGACACCAAGAAACCAATTTTCTTTTTTTTATTTTTTTCTTTTAATAGAATATATATATAAATTTATTATCTTAGTATTATATATTATCTTAGTATTATATATATATTATATATCTATTATATATGGGTGCAATTTCTGCACCACCCCCATGCAATCTATGCATAGCTTAAGTTATTCGGAAATTCCAAACAAGTGAATTAAGTGTTGACATATACAAACGTCCGTGTTATTGTAATAGTGTCTAGTAAATAACTCCCTGTTTTCTAGACACAATCAAACTAGCCAATGGCGGTTGGGAATTTATTGTCTTTAGAATAAACTCAAAATCAATATGTGCACCCCAATCGCCAAAGGTGACTAGTTATTCAATCAATTTCGTGACATCACGAAAACGATCTATTTTCTTTCGTATTTAATTGACTTTGTATAGTTTCGGTTAATCCAAGCCTGACAACTAACTTTACACCATCCATAATGGTTGGCTATCTGAATAATTGACATTCCTTTATTTTGCAGTTTTTGAATATTATCAATATTATAATCATATTTTGGTTTCTTAGGCATGGTTATATAGTAACACATTATCAATACAAATATAACCTTGACATATTTTTAAAATAACAATATAATTTTTTTAGTTTGATTGTATAATAATAAAAAAGGTATAAAATATGATAAACCAAGCTGAAAACAAAGTAAATTTTAAACTTATTCGAGAGTTGTTAGCCTATTGGGAAGATTGGGAACAAGATAACTTATCACTAATGCCTGTGTCTATGCACTTAAATGGAAAGCGTAAAGAATTGTCCAATGAATTACTTATCTTTGGCGATTTCTTCTATGCGCTATCGGTGGAGGTAACGCAATCCAATAAGTTTGCCTATGCTAGAAAAGATGAACTTGCAAACTTAATGAATGGGTTTATTGATAAAGATGGTGACTATTTAGATATAGACTAAGACAATTCGGCAAGCAAATCTTGAATTTGTTTTTTTTCAGAATCCGATGCAATAGAATTAAAATTTTCGTTTAAAGTTAAAACCCCGATTTTTTCAATTAATTTATCTTTTAGCCTTAAAAATTCATCGTTTTGAGATTTCTTTAATTGGTCAAGCTCATCTACTTGTTTTTGCTTGATATTTTGGTATTCTTTTAAGATATCCATATAATTGTTGTATGCATTGATTAATTCCTGATTATCCTTAATTTCTTTTAAGCTCATTTTTTTGACGTGACTCCTATGTTTTTTTTATTTTTATCTACTTTATATTCTACACCATATTCATCAAATTCTTTTAAAGCAATTTCGTCTTTTCTGTCGCCAAAGATCAAAATATTGTAGGTGCCGGACTGCTCACATACTATTTTTGCCCGCTTGCCCCCATCGATTACCTCACCCCATGCTCGCCCAAAATGCTTAAATGGGTTAGCCCACACTAAACTGTCTTTGTTTAGGTGTTCAAAATAATCAGGTAAGTCAATGTAATTGTCCCCCTCGTTGCAATCAATCTGGTACTTGTATATGTTACCCCCTGCGCTCGGGGTTTCCACAAAGTAATGGCGCAATCTGTGGGTGTCGGTCTTTGCTGGGTCTGGGTGTGCAATGTCAAATGAGCCTGAGCCTTTGGACATCGCCCCCGTAACATTTAAACTACCGTAAATGTAGGTATTCTTTGTGCCTCCGCCGTGAATGTTAAATCGCATAATTAAATCGTCACTATTCCACCCGTGCGGTACATGAATGTCCATTGCCCCATTGACAGTTGAGTATCCGCCCCCGGAGCTTCCATACGCATAGCCATAATACCGCATCCAATTATAAGTTCCGGTTCTAAACCCAGAATTTCTACGAACCTTAATGTGCTCATCTAGCACTATATGGCTTAATTCAGAAGTTCCCCCAGCATCAAGGTATCTTGACGAATTGTTTGAGTCAACAAATCGGGGGCAATGAAAAAAACCGTCATTAAGATCAAACCAACTCCATTCACCACCCATTTGATCCCACCCACCTGAAAAATCATCGGATTGGTTATTTAGATGGGGTAAAAAATAAGCTCGATTACTATTTACATGAATAGTAAATTCACGATTGCTGTCCGTATCATTAAAATGAATTGACGGGCTAGTGCCTCGGATATTAATTCCATCGTCACACTCAAAGCTGCCGTCAATTATAAAATCACCATTCTGACTCATTCTTGCCATTTGGGAATTATCGTTTCGAAACAGAATGTCACCGTCCCCAAGTGCATTAATAAATGTGTGAGAGTTTGTTCCAAACAAGAATCTATAATCATTTTCCCCATTGACCCAAACACCCCCATACCCTGTATACGACGGATGTTGCCCTATACTCACATCAACGTTAGACGTTGTCCCTGCCCTAATATTACCCAGCACCTGTAAACGCTCGCTAGGCTGATTTGTACCCACCCCGACTTTTCGAGTATAGGTATTTACAGCAAGGTCAACATTTCCATCGTGGTCTAAAAATTGAATTACACCGTCATTCGATTGCTTGATGTTAAAAGTCGATCCCCCTGTTGCGTACATCGTCAAACGATCGGTTGTGTTTGTTCCCTCTTTTGCTCTAAATCTCAACCCCCCAGCTTCGTTGTTTACGCCTTCAATTACAGCCTTTGTAGCTGGCGCACTATTTCCAATACCGACATTCCCGCCTGTATCTTGTAATATGACTGTACCACTTGAATTTCCAGAGCGTATGTACCAATCAGCGTTAGACCCTGCGTGTATATATGATCCGTTAGGTGTATTTGATTTGGTGGTTTGTAACGCCATGGTATTTCCGGAACCACCTATTAGATCAAATTTTGAAGATGGCGCAAATGTTCCTATACCGACATCTCCTGCGTCCGATAGTGTAATTCCTTGGGTTCCTGAATCGTCTAATATTGATATTCCAGCATTACTTCTGGCACGAATCCCCTCTGTCGCTAAATGCTGCCCGCTGTTTTGGGTAAATGAATCTCTCGG
>Ga0181422_1000784_pt1 | contig 10401 bp, 12 predicted proteins | sample 45SPOviralmetaG_FD_130147 | JGI IMG/M metagenome (GOLD analysis project Ga0181422, IMG submission 130147) | Marine viral communities from the oligotrophic San Pedro Time Series (SPOT) site, San Pedro Channel, CA, USA - 45 SPOT_SRF_2013-07-18 | ecosystem: Environmental > Aquatic > Marine > Strait...
ATCCATAGTAATGAATCATGTATTTAATCATTTATGGTTCTGTTATACTTTTTTTACTACTTAAAGGAAATAAATCAGTTATTCTTGTGGTATATATATAGAGTATTTTTGTGCAAGAATAACCACTTTTAGAAATCATCTACACTTTATCCAACATTTTAGCATACTTGCTTTTACATGGCTTAATCGGTTCATCTATAAACATTGGTTCTGCTATATCATTTTTTCTATATTTTCTAAGTTCCTTGTGATACTCAAGAAAGTTATCATTATATTCGTATATCTTGTAGTTCTTTTTATCTTTCCTATCCCTTCCAACTTGTTTAAAATAATCATAACCATACAACTTAGTACCCATTGAATATAACACTTTTTTCACTTCATACACATTATCTAATCCTTTGATTTTGTTGCGTGGCTTGAATATCCTAAGGTATTCATCGTATAGTGCGGTCTTATTCACTGGTGTAATACAGTCATCCATATGTTTGTCGGTGTGTGTTTCTTCTTGAAACTTTTTATAAAATGCTATCTTGTTCTTGAATGATGTATCTTTTATTATTTTAAAGTCATTTGTTTCTTGAACCTGCTCTTTTAATGTTTGTTCGGTTGATTCCAATAAATGGCATACATTAAAATGTTGTTGAATCTTGTTCTTACTTGTCAGTAGGTCTGCGTATTGTTCCACTTTATCTTGTGGTATCTTCAATATTTTATTATTTTTTTCTAACATGTTTTTTACCATCTTGTCTTCCTTCTCATCATTATTAACATCGATTAAATCTTGCTGTATCATCTGTTTCAACTCTTTCTTTTCCAATCCTCCTTTTTTATATTTCCGTCTATCATCTGTCAGAACAAATCCTCTTTTTTCCAACATTCTAACAAAATGCAATTTATTATTTGTTTGATAGCATTTATTATTGTATGTGTATTTGCTATAGAGATATATATAAAATTTTGATATGTCATCATCAATATCATCATGATAGTCAATCTCGTTGTCTTCGGCTGTAATATCATCCCAATGTTGTTTAAATGTTTTGGTGAATTCGACTTGTCTATTTGACATAAATATATAATTTATATCTATTGGATTTCTACACCGTGACATCTGCTGGTACATCCCATCTGCAGTTATAGTTGATGTTGTAAATAATAAAAACACTCTGCGTTTCATCAATGAATCTATACCATAGATAACCTTAGGAGAATATATAATCTTTTTGTAATCATCAAAATTAGGGATAATGTCCGTATCTTTTGTGATAAATAAAATTTGATCATCTTGTAACTCACGTTTTAATTTTTCTACAGTAGTTGATGCTTCATCACATGCTACAATATATTTATCTTCCTTTTTGATTTGTTCTAATATCTCATCATATGATGTATATTCATTTGCTTTGACATTTGCAAACTTATTATAAGTATTTTCAATATATTTATAATCTTTATTAATAATCGAAGATAGGAATTCAATACACATATCGGTTGTGTGTGCATCGGTTGCGATTACTTGGTGTGCTTGTTCGAGTATTTTTTTTAATCTCAAAAACACTGATATACGTATTAATTTTAATGTGCTACTTGTTAATAAATGTTTAATAATCGAATTAATTTCGTCCAAAAAAACAACATAATTTTTATAATCAAAGTTTCGTTTTATGCATGAAATAATTGATTCTAATTGTATTACAATATTATCATCCTGTTTCAATCGTGTTGATGATTGATATGTGCATGTTGGAATGCCGTATAAATTAAAAGCCCTATGTTGATCCTCGGCCAATGACACACGACTAACAATTGATAATAATCTCAAATGTTTTGTATCTTCATTATCTTGCAATGACTTAAAATAACGTTTAATAGTAGTTGTCTTTCCTGTTCCTGTATCGGATTTAATAACAATCAATTTATCCTTTTCTGTAACAATATCGCCCAAATATTCTTTATGGATAACTTCGTTGGGCTTGATTTGGTGGCTTAATATTGGGCGGTATTTGTAGGGGTCTATATCTTTACCAAATACTTTAAACACATTGCCAATATAGTGCCTATCTTGGCTGTCCCATATTTTCATATTGTTGTTATAGTCATATTTTGGCTTGTGTTGGTTGATTGCCTCCCATTCATTTTCCATATTAAGATATTTCATGGCTCTGGTAAATTCTAACCATTTTGGATATTCCGTCCAGTAATCCTCCTTATGACAAATCTTTTTTATTAATTGTAATTTATTGTAATCATTAAGATGGAACTCATATTCATCGCAAATTTTATCTTCATACCTGTCTTTGTTTTTCCTTTGATATACTTCTTTTACAAAATAATCATAAATCTCAATTGGCATCGGATTCACTGGTAAGTCATTGAGTTGTTTATATTTTCGTCCATCAATCCGTGACCCTGCTCCTACTACGTAGCGGTTCTCGTCGGATAGAATATCAACCCATCCCGCTAATGTTGTTCTAAAATCTGGTTCATGTTGAAAGTAAAGGTGATACCCACCAGACGGAGTCTTAATTGCCCTTGTCATGTCTAGATAATTAGGAAATTTACTCTCAAAAAGCATCTTTTGTTCTTCGTAGCCGTCCTTATAAAAATCCAAATCAATGACAGTTATATTATTTTTCTTTCCACATACTATACCGTATTGCTGTTTAGGTGTTTTAGTGAACTTTTTTATTTTACGGTTCCATTCGCTGGTTGGTTGTTTGGTGTTCTCAAACAGATTAAAAGTAAAAAACTCTTCTAGATTGGGATTATAGACCCTTTCTCCATTATCAACAACATTAAAATAACTTTCCATATTTAACTTTTTAGACATTTTTTTTATTATATATATATAGTCTATATATCTTTAACCCCCTTTTCATGCGTTTACTTTTTTCTTAAGTTCTTTTTTTAGCATTTCCATCTGCAAAGTGTCTTTATGAATATTATCATACATATTGTATGTTGTGTATAACGTTCCAATATTGGTACCTCTATAATATGCCAAATCATTTATTCTATCAAATTGTTTAGTATCGATATAGTGTCTCATCAATATTTTGGCTATTTTTGATTCACCCAATGAATGTATTGAATATTTTGATGCGAGAACATTAAGGTATCCATCACTGGCTTTTTGTCCTTGTTTAACTGGTATCAAATATGAATTATCTCTTCTATCTAATATTTTCATTTCATTCAATAAATCGCCGTCCTTAACAATAATATGTTTTTGACCATATGTGCTTGCTGTTTTGTAATCCTTAATATAAAAATTTAGTTCCTTTTTGCGTTGCTTTGGATTAAAAACGATTGTATTCTCAGTAATCTTTTTTGGTTTTTTGTATTTTATTACCGCATTTAGATCACGATTGCGTAAGCCATATTTTACATGAAAAAAATTAAAGATAAATGGTAATCCAGTCCCTTTCAACTTTTCCAATTCATCGACCAACTCAGTATAAGATATAAGCGATTTTGTATATTCTTTTGATTTCATCTTCCGCCGTCTTACAATGTCATCTTTCAAATTTTCTCTCATGGTTTCAATTTTTTTGTATGGTTTATCAAATGCTCTTCTTATTTTCAATATTAAAAATGCTTTGTTTGATGTGGTGTTTGGGTTATCAATTTTATCTAAAAATTGCAGTATTTTGGTTTCATCATCATCAAAAATATTAATATGTTTCGATATCGTTTTATACCGTTTTTCATATTCTTTTATACTTTTAGGCGACAGTTTGTCTCCTGTTGTCAAAGATTTCTCCAAAAAAAGGTTAAATACTTCTTCTTGGGATGGCATATTTTTTAATGTTTGTTTGGTGGTTGTCATATACTTTAATAATATATATAATTTTTATCCCTTTAAACGCTTTTTATAAATTGAACCGTTTTTTATAATCTTTTATACTTTCTCTCAATGACTTCTTATTCCAAAGTATCCAACGGCTCAACGCTCCCGCCGTCATAGGTGCGTCCCAGTTTTCATTTTTACGGTGGCGATCTAAATATCTCTTTTTTCTTTCTTCATCATGATGTATTGTATAGTTTTGATGTCTCGATGACCCAAAGTGTGTTTTTTTTGTTTTACCATCTATTTTAAATATTGCGGTGTAACGTTTGCCTTTTATATCGGAATCCACTATTTTAATAAGTTTCATTATATATGTATATCATAAAATAAATAGCCACAATAGCAAAAAAATAATATAACAAATGTACAAACGGCTTTACACCACAGGCGTGTACAGAATTCTTTACAATTGTCATTATATCGTCCATCGTCTTCATTGCGGAATTCTATAATATATACTTCTGGGAAATCATTCATTCTAATATATATATATATATTATTATTAAGGTGTCCTATCATATTCGGTTAAGTTGCCTAAATAAGTTGCCATAAACATAAAGTCATTTAAATCAAATGTAGAAGATGTTACCACAGAACTAAAATCAGTTGTGTTACCTGCATTTATAAAAGTCTCAAACTGAATTGCGTCAGATGAACTTAAAAATAATTTATTCTCATATCTTATCGTTCCAACTCTTCCTAATTGGTGGCGAACATAAGATGATTCTGTACCCTCATTAATTGTTGTGCCATTTAGCGTCAGTCTCACTATGGGATTCACACGATTAGATGAATTGTTATTACTGAATTGACATGTCATAATTATATGCCATAGACCATCTAAAACCAAATTAGGGACAGTAAATGTTGTCGGCGTATACGTTGCATCAACGTAAGCATTCCATGTAATCAAATCGGCATTTAAACCATAAGACGCAGTTTTAACTCCAGTTCTCAATATGCTAAGGATATTGCCACCGCCATAAGACCCTGATGTTAAACCCTGACCCGTTGCGTCTATTGCTCTAATTGAATCCGTATGACCTATTCTTATTGTATAATTTAATGGCTGAGATATTGCATTATTTTGACCATAAAACAATGGCTGTGCAACTGTGATTTTACTACTACTACTTCCATTTGTCAATTCGGTGAAAAGCAAATTAGTTGTTGTGAGTTGGGCTAGTGATGGATTATATTGCAAATGCGTTGATTGAGACAGTTTTCCGCCTGTTGTGCTATCATTAAAAACAACGGGATAATTAGCATCAGTTGTAAGTGTCTGTAATTTACATTTCAACTCAGCCAAACAATTTATTAAATCATCTTGTAATATCATTTCAGTTGTTCCGCTAAGACTAAATGATATAGTGCTACCACTTTGGTTTTCAATCTCATTCACTTTGAGAACATTTTTTACTTCTGTTGCTGTTCCAATAGATAGTTTTTCACTTCCTCCAATATTGAAGTAAAATGCATTATCACTGCCTGTGCTGTCGTTGATTCTAAAAACCATGTTATTTTCAGCATTTGTGTTTGATGAATCTGTCTCAGTGCCTCCTCGTATCGAACCCACATATGCTCCTCCGTCTTTTGTTAACAAAATCTGGGGACATGATGCTTCAACAGAATTATCTGTATCTGCTATAATATTGAGTTGAGCGTTGCCATTAGCCCCTCCGCCACGATTGATCTCAATATCATAAACTTTAATCCTTCCTTCATTAGGAATAAAAAGCAACGGTTTCGCTGTCTGGGCGATTCTGAACTGTTTACTACTATTTAAAAATGTTATATTCAATTCGTCTAATGTAGTAGCATTCTGAATATTATTTATTTTCAATTGTGAATTGACATTAATATTACCTACTTTCATTTCGTTACCGCTTGGGTTAAATGTGAATTGCGTAGGCTGAGTATCAACATGTAATAGGTTCGTGGTGGCATCATAAAACATAACTTGAAAAGTATCATCTTCTAATGATGTTGATGGTAATTGGGCATAACCCGTTAAGGTTGTATTGAGTGCGGTTGTTAGTACATAATCGCTTAATGTGGTGTTCAATGCGGAAGTCAATACATAATTGCTCAAGGTTGTATTGAGTGCGGTTGTCAGTACATAATCGCTTAATGTTGTATTGAGTGCGGTTGTCAGTACATAATCGCTCAAGGTTGTATTGAGTGCGGTTGTCAGTACATAATCGCTTAATGTGGTGTTCAATGCGGAAGTCAATACGTAATTAGCCAATGTAGAATTCAAGGTTGTTGTCAGTACATAATTGCCTAGTGTGGTATTCAATGTTGTTGTCAATACATACGTATTAAGAATAGTTTGCAAATCAGTGCCTTTATAAGTAATATCACTTGCGGTTATTGTTCCCGTTGACGTTAAGTTGCTTATTGTTAAATCTTGTATTGATATATTTGTAATGTTGGCATTTGTTGCATTTAGAGTTGTAGAATTCAATGTTATTATTGTCCCTGTTGTTGCAGAAATAGTCGTAACATCGATACCCAAAAGTGAAAGTGATTCAATTGTGAGATTCGCACTACTATAACCTCTAATAGATCTACTCATTATTATATATAGTATATAAAATATTATAGTATCATATGGCTTTGACTAAAAAAGCAGAATTGTATAAAAATGTAATAAGTTTATGTATTAAGTTAGATTTGTATTATGAACTTCAACATTATAGATATACAACAACAAATTACTGGGAATTACAATATAATTTAATAATAAAAAAGTTCATTAATCGTCATCTTATACGAAGGCAAATATTATATAGATTACCATTTAATGTTGAATTAGAAATATATAAATATCTGTAAAACGGTTATTCTTACGGTATATATATAGAGTATTTTTGTGCAAGTATGACCACTTAATCAAAATTAATAGTATACACACCTCTAGATAATTTCAATATTTCTTTATTTTTCTTCTTAGCCTCTTTGGCTTTTAGTTTTTTCAATTCTTTGTTATGACAGTTATTCAATATTTCAATTATTTCATCTGGAAACTTATTGAATTTTTTGGAATAATATTCAGAGGCATCATCAAAATCTAATTTATCCCAATCAATATTATCTGGTATTTGCCCATCTGCGATATATGGGTAAAAGTCTGTTATTTCCATGGCAGGGCCCCATAAAGAATCATCTAAATAAGGGGTTTGCGTGTCACTGGAAGATTCCATTATATAATCTATAGATTTTTTTATTTATATATAACCACGTGGTATAAAATAAAATCTTCTAAATATATATAATGAGTTTCAACGACATTTTAGATACAATAAATGAAGAAATCAATAATGAAGAAGCCGAGCCACAAACCGTTGTTGACACAAACGAAAAACAGGACACGGGAGAAGACACGCAAGAAAATGAAACAAGTAACAGTATTTTAAAACCAAAAAAACGAGGCAGGAGACCATTGACAGATAAGCAAAAGAAAGCGTTAGAAATTGGACGACGCAATCACCAGTTACGTATGGCTAAAAAGAAAATTGAAGAAATAGAACAAAAACAAAAAGAATTAGAAGCAGAGGACAAACCAGCCAAACCAACTAAACCCAGACCAGAAAAACCCAAAACAGTTATATATGAAGAAAGTAGTGATGATGATGATCAACAAGTAGTTATTGTCAAACGTAAGAAGAAAAGGAAACCAAAAAAAAAAATCATATATGAAAGTGAAACTAGTAGCGACGAATCCGATGTAGAGCAACCACAACCAATGGTTAGACAACAAACCCAATATCCACCGCCTCCGCCCGTATATACGTATAGAGGGGGCATGTTTCGTTAAAATATTTAAAAAAATATTATTTTCATATTTATATATGCAAGGTTGGATTTATAAAATAATTGATAACACCAAGACTGTGTCTGCTTATTACGGTTCAACTGACAAGCCAATTGAAGACCGTTTAAAAAGACATAAACACGATTTTTCACGATATACAAAAAACAAAGAAAAGTATAAAAGGTTATACACTACATCTTTTTTAATTTTAGAACTTAAAGACTACGCTATTGAAATTGTGGAAACAGTAACATATACCGATCCTAAAGATTTGGCAAGAAGAGAATTACATCATATACAAAACAATAAATGTGTTAATAAAAACAGACCCGCCCAATTTGTTAAAGAAAATAAAAAAGCATATTTCCACCAATATTATATTGATAACAAAGATAAATGGAAGAAAAAATATAATATTAATAATAAATAATAATGTTTAAGACAATTCCAAACAATATAATACAATACTCAAAAGTAGCAATGACATGCGATAAACAACTTGCTAAGGATATTCCAGACCCTCTCCCAGAACAAAGCGGGTTTCTTATGTTGGTTGTTGGTAGTAGTGGCTCTGGGAAGACGTCTTTCGTTATCAATATGATAAGCAAAAAATCCAAAAAGGGAAAGGGTAGACAGTCATTAATTCATTGCTTTGATAAAATTATTGTATGTTCTCCCAGTTTAAAAACCTTAAAAGAAGATATTTTTAAAGATTTAGATGACGGACAGAAATACCAAGATTTTGACGATTGTATGAATGACATATATGACCACATGATGGAAAGCGAAGCTAAATCTAATTTAGACCATGAAGAAGACCAAACAAATCTTTTAATAATAGATGACTGTGCCACGCAATTGAAACAAAACAGACAAAGAGAATTAAAACTTGTGTCACTGTTGCAAAACCGTAGGCATTTAGGTGGTGGCGGGTTATCATGTATTCTAATCTCTCAAAAATACAACATGATACCAACTGGAATTCGATCCAATTTATCTCATTTGGTGCTTTACCGTTGCAAAACTCTACAAGAAGAAGACACCATAGTAAATGAAGTATTACCAATTGATAAAAAAGTATCACGGCAACTTTTTGACTTTGTTTTTGATAAAAAATATGCTTTTCTGTTTGTTGATATGACATTATCTAAATCCAACAAACTAAGATTTTTTAAATGTTTTGACCAAATAAATATATAATATATATTAACAATGGTAAATCCTTGGGTAGAACATGTCAAAAAAAAGGCTAAAGAACTTAACACTTCATACGCTTGTGCAATAACTTTGAAAGAGGTTAAAGACTCTTATACAAAAAAACCAAAACCAAAAAGAGCCGTAAAACCAAGACGTAAAACAGAACAAAAAAGAATGGCTTTAGAAGATATTGATGTAACAGTCAAAGATGATAAACCAAGTAAAGAAGATATAGAAAGGGTTAAAAATGCAATAGCCAAATTTAGGAAAATGAAACAAGATAAAACAGTAAGTGAAGCCAAAAAGAAAAAGATTCAATCAGGACTCAAAAAATTAAAAGATTATATAGATAAGCAGACGGCGACTATTAGATTTGAGAAACAAAAAAAAATGGATAAAGAAATTTTTGATAACCTAAATGAACGCAGAAAGAAAATAACACAGGCTATCAATCAATTGGATGAAAAACAGTTACAAAAATTTAAGAATCTGTCTTTTGATAAAAAAGAAAAATTGTTTAAAGATGCAGATATTGTTATTGCTTTTACTGACAAAACATTTATTGATAGAAAGGTTGAAGCCAAGGAACGACGCAGGGATCGATTAAAAAAAGAAGCTGAGGATAAAGCAAAATTAGAAGCAAAAAAGCAAGGTAAGAAAAAACCAAAGGTAACTAAAGAACAATTAGAACAGTTACAAAAATTTAAAAATGATATTAAAGATTTGCAAGATGATGAAGAACCTTTTAAAATATTTGGTTATCAAAAAAATCAAGACTTGGAAGAATTAAGTGAAAGTCTTATTGAAGATATGGGCGAAACATTCCAAATACAAAATGTAGCCGATACATACGCAGAAGATGATCTAAAAAATACAGATGTAATAAAGATGATAAATGAATATTTGGAAAGTGAAGGACAATACGGCGAAAATATAGATAAAGAGGTTAAGCAACAATATGACGATTTATCCGACGATGATAAAGTAAAATTAACTATTATCACTGTTAATAATTTATTATTTGGTAATGAAATACAAAATATTGAAGCATTACGTTCACTATATGTTCCCAATTTATCCAAACATTTTAAAAAAAATTTAAAACCAACAGCCAAAAAGTATGAAATATCAGGTTTAAAGATATAGTGGGTTAATAATTGTTAACAATGGGCAAATTACAACAAACTGGGATTCCAACGGGAGACAAAAAGCAGTATCAGCGTATATATAAACGCAGATATTATAAAATAAGGCGTGCTAATCTTAGATATTTATTTTGCAACATATGCGGAGGCAAATATACAAGTGAACATGTCACGACACATAAAAATATGAAAAAACATATAAGAGCAGTAAAATATTTAGAAGAATATGATGATTTCGATGTGCCTTCATTTGAAAATTTAGAGGTGTATTTCTGGAAAGATTAAAATATATAATAATTATATATATAATGGTTGAACGCAAAACAAAAAAGACAACTAAAAAGCAGAAGCAGAAGCAGAAGCAGAAGCAGAAGCAGAAGCAGAAGCAG
>Ga0181422_1000787_pt1 | contig 10392 bp, 12 predicted proteins | sample 45SPOviralmetaG_FD_130147 | JGI IMG/M metagenome (GOLD analysis project Ga0181422, IMG submission 130147) | Marine viral communities from the oligotrophic San Pedro Time Series (SPOT) site, San Pedro Channel, CA, USA - 45 SPOT_SRF_2013-07-18 | ecosystem: Environmental > Aquatic > Marine > Strait...
GGGCCATGTCAAGCTTGCGAAGTTCGTTCCCCATCAATTCGCCTGCTACACACGGAAGCATGCTGGAGAAACCGACGATGGACGGTGTTGAGCGATGGGCGCAGGCAAAGGCATCGTTCACATAGAGGTCGGCAACGCTTGAAAGCCGTTGAACCAATTGTGATTCCGCCATAGCATTCATGTCGCCTTGGACTGAAACTTCTTCCTCGTCCATCCGGATGTTGTTGAGCATCAAAAGGTCGCCTGATTCGAGTTCTTCGATGGCGGCCATGGCTTTCTCTCCGTGAATGTCCGCCACCCACTTGACTTGACGGCCAAGCAACCGCCCCAACTCCCGAGCGTGGCCTAAGGTACTGGTGAAATCGTCTTTGCCAGGACGTGATTGGTGCGCCATGATGATGACTTTGGCTTTCACCAACTTCTGCAACGTGGGGAGAATGGCTCGGATGCGAGTGTCATCAAGAAAGGTCTTGGTCGCCGGATCCAAAGGGCTGTTGATGTCAACGCGAAGCAACACTGTCTTGCCGTCGACATGGACGTCGTCCAGGGTCAAGACCTTGGCCATTGGTCAACCCAAGGGATTTCGGTTTTTCATTCCTCCCACTTGCGAAGGGGGTTTTCATCCGACCATGCGGTATCGGGAAAAAGGTCCCAAGACGCGCGTCTCCGCCCGTTCAAGGGCGCGAAAGGTCATAAGTCCTGCGAAACCCTTCGCCGTCATGGCCGATGACGCACGTGAAAACGGGGCACCACTCGAGGGTGCACGCCGTCGAGCGAGCACGGCGACCTCTGCGTTTGGTGTCTCGCGAAGGGAAGGCCACGATGCGACCACCTACTACACCAGCCGGTTGAACGAGGGTCTTGTCAATTCACGCGATGTCGGGCCCGCAGAAACCTGTCCAGAGGAATGGAAGGACAGCGTGCTTTGCCGCGACGCCCGCCAACTCCCGCTGCCCGGAAACTGCGTTCATTTGGTGGTAACCTCTCCGCCGTACAACGCCTCCAAGGAATACGACGAGGACCTTTCATTGAAGGAATACCTCACCATGCTCCACGAGGTGTTTGCGGAATGCTACCGCGTGCTTGCTCCTGGAGGTCGGATGGTGATCAACGTCGCCAACCTTGGACGCAAGCCGTACATCCCATTGTCGTCTCACATCAACATCATCATGCACGAGATTGGCTTCTTGATGCGTGGCGAAATCATTTGGGACAAATCAGCCAGCGCAGGATCGTCGTGTGCATGGGGATCGTTCCAGTCGGCATCAAACCCATGCTTGCGAGACGTCCACGAATACCTCCTCGTGTTTTCGAAGGGGGATTACAAACTCAATCGCAGCAAGAAGGAACGGGCTGAAGGGCGCCTTGATACCATACCCAAGGAATCCTTCATCGCCCATACCAAATCCATCTGGTCCTTTGCCACCGAGCGAGCCTCAAGAGTGAACCATCCCGCACCGTTCCCAGTTGAATTGCCAAAACGTTGCATCGAGATGTATTCCTTCACCGGTGACGTCGTCTTGGACCCGTTCAACGGTTCAGGCACGACCTGCGTGGCAGCCAAGATGCACGGGCGTCGCTACATTGGTGTGGATTTGTCGCCTGAATATTGCAGCATTGCAGAAGAACGCTTGGAGGCCACTCCAGCACCAACCCTTGACGACATCGCTGTCTAATCGTCGACCAGACCGTTCCAAAAGGTTCCCGATGGTTCGTTTTCTTCACCGTTTTCAATGGATTCCAAAGGTTCGATGCTTGCTGGTACGGTGGGCATGGGTGTTGGCTGAATCTCGGGAGGAGCGGGCATGATGAACACCGTTTCCTCCTTCTTGGGCACTCCAGCAAAGCTTCGTCCAACGACCACGTATCCCAGGATACCTAAACAACAGAAGCAAGCCCCCACATCGGCGATAGCGTTGCCAAATGCGTAATCCGACATGTACTCCTCGAGGTCACCCTCCACTGCAACGACCGAGACCCAATCGCTTGATTGATACGAATATTCGCCGGGCGTCAAATTGAATCGGTATTGATAACTCTCTGGATCGGACCACCGATCACAGGGTGTTTTCTCCACCTCCACCAGGTGGCCTTGCAGATCTTCAAGTTGGAAAAAATACTCTTCACAATTGTCTTCCGTTGTTTCTGTCAGGAGAATGAAGGTCATGCCCTCATGGCTCTCATCAATGGTGAAATTGTCTCTTTGTTCATAACTGAGTTCCGTGGCACCGGATTCGGTGAACATTGCACCAACTGCCAAGAAGAGAATGCTGAGAAGGATGAGTGCATATTGGGCACGGGTGTACCACTTTCTCCCGTCCATGAGGCTGCATGCCAGCTCGGGGGTATGTACTTTCGCGTTCAAGTTCTGGACGTTTATTCCTCGCGCTTTTCAGCGGTAAAACCTCGGTATCCTTCCCCATACAATTGCAATTCAAAGTCAAGCGAACCATCGCTTGAGAACGCATCACTGCCCTGCACATCTGCAGTTAACTTAAAGCTCCAAACGCCATTGTGAGGGTTGAAAAACCGTATCAAATCGAGGAAGGTTTGATTGTTTGGTGCATACTCATCCATTGGAAGGTAAACATCGCCATTGCTAAAGTCTGAGATATACCCTCCATTGCATGCAAGCGTGCCAGAGGTCTCCATGGCTTGAGTGTCAACTCCTACAGGAGGGGAAATGGTGAATCTGACGCTATCGGGCGAATCCGATAAGATGGACGTTTCGCCTTCGTAGCACACGAGGTAATAAGAGAACCCAGTGGCGTTTTCGATGCCGAGTGCTTCCGTATCAAACGCGTATTGAACGGTTTGGTCGGCCTCGAGCGTTCCCGAATCCATCATGGACTGGGAGGGTCTATCGTAGAAGAGATTCCACTGATACAACGCTTGAGGGGCCGACGAGGATCCATCTCCGAGAGCGGACGGGGGGAATGAACCGAGACCAGAAATCAACAACACGCCAACCAAGGTCGCCACGACGGGTTTTGCTGCCCAAAGGTCCCGGTCAAACATCGGCTTCGTTGGTTCTTCTTGGTTGAGGCGGTCAATGGCCCGTGGCACACCGATTGAACAGATCAGTCCGAAGCACAGCCACGAGAGAATGGATGAAGCCCAAAAGCCCCAAGAAGGCCCCCATTCCATGTGAGCATACGATGTGATGAACGCATTGCCATCAAAGTCAAAATCGGTGTTGAAACTCTCCCCAGCAAACAGGTCTTCTGCTCCGAGGTGAACGAATGTGTTGTTGAGGAGGGGTGACAAGGTTCTGAGGTCGTCTTCTGCCGTGCGAGTCATCGCCTTCTCAAAGTCCGCTGTGGCGCTAAAGCTCATCACGAAAACGAGGGCGACCGTGAACACAAAGCCGAGTTGTGTCTCGTCCAATTCCAAACGTTTCCGAGCCTCAGGGACCCACCTGCTTATTCCCCATCCTCCGAGAAGAACGCCCATCATGATCAAGGGCCATCGAAGTTCAAGCAGAATAGGAGCCATATTGCCCAATTCAAACTTTTCAGTGTATCCAGAAAGATCTCCCTCCTCTTCCCCTCCTTCGGCGAGGAACAGTCCAGTATCGTTGGAGAAGTGCACGTAGAAGGGGCTCATCGTCCATCCGAGTTCGTGGGTTGAATTGGTGTAGACTTCACCAACATTCTCGCTCTTGACCCAAGTCTGATCAACGCTGTACCAGGGAGCAACCATGGCCAAGACAATGGCGAGAGCAATCGCACCAAACCAAACATGTGTTCGGTCGGTGGTCAACCAATCCGGGACGAGGTCGTCAGGCCAAACCGGGAGTTCTTCGGTGTCTAATTTTGGACTGAGTGTTGACAACCCTGCAAAGGCCCCAACGGCGGCGACCAGCATGCCGAAGACGGCCAACCAATACATCCAACTTGGTCCCCAGTCCACGGTGAAGACCGTTGTTTCGGACGGCTCCATGACAATCTTGCCCCATGCCCCTTCGTTGATGGAGACCACATCTTCATCGGGGTCATCATAGAACGATTCGAGCGTCGAATCAATGCTGTCGCCAAATCCACCTTGGATGTCTTTGGCCAGCAGGAAAAACAGAACGGCCAACACGGCCATGGTCGCCCCTGAAATGGACCGTCGCGTGATGTTCGGATGGGCCTCCAATTCCCGTCCACGCGATGTGAATCCAATGATGGCCATCAGAAGAATCAGTGTCGTGATGGTGCCTAAACGGTCTCCAACATCGTCAGCAACATCTTCGATGTCGTCGATGAAACTGTAGCTGGTGTAAGGGATGGTTTCGGTTGTTTTCCCTCCAAAGGGAGCGAACGTTTCGGCCAAATCGCTTTCGTATTCTTCAGCAACCACGTGATCTGGATGAAATGAAAGGTCGGATTCGGCGGTGACCTCATTTGAAACCACGGTTTGCTCGTCAAAGGTCGCAAAAGGTGCGAATTGCATAACAGCGACCAGAATGAAGAGTACGCACGGCGTGATGAATGATGCCCTTTTGCGAAAAGGCAGAAACCGATCCAGTAGTTCCATACGATAGGTGATTATGGGGCCTTCCGAATAAATTTTTTTCCAGCAGTCCATGGTTCTCTCTCGCCAATTCCGCCGATTGGGTTTTGAACAGCCGCCGTTCACCCATAGACATGACCGTCTGGACCCCGGCCGATATCCTTGGTCCGGACGGCGAGGATTGGCGAGTGCCGGCCTCTGAACTCGCAGCCCGTCAAGAGCGCCTCGGTGCATTGTTGGCCGAAGCGGGCCATCCGGGCGCGTTGATCCAACACCCCATCGATCTCTACTACTACGCAGGAGGCCGCCAAGACGGCTCCTTGTTCGTGCCAGCCAAGGGCGCAGGTGGGAGCGAGGAAGCAGGCGGCGATGGCCCCGTGGCGTTTGTTCGTCGCTCGCTTAGACGAGCCGAATGGGAAGCAGGCGGCGATGATGCCTCTCATCGTGTCGTGGCGTTCCCACGCTTGTCGACCTTCGCTGAAGTGCTGACCAAAGCCGGCGTCAATGATGCACCTGGTCTACAATTTGGAGAATCCCCGGGAACGTTTTCATCCCGTTTTGCAAGCGCTCTTTCTCCACTGGGCCATGCCCCCGACATCACGGGCGTGGTCCATTCACAACGTGAAATCAAATCCGAATGGGAACTTGAACAAATGGAGGTTGGCGCTTCGGTTCAAATGCGCATGTTCGAAGCCGTTCAAGCCATTGGAGGCGAAGGTGTGAGCGAATTGGACATGGTCGCCGCCGCCGAGGCCGTGAGCCGAAGCGAAGGCTTCGGAGGCAACGTCCAAATGCGCCGCTATCCGTTGCAGTGCGACCGTGGCGTGATCGTAGCGGGGCGCGCAGGAGGCATCCCTTCGTTCTTCGACTCCGCTGTTGGCGGTACCGGCCCCCATCCTCTTGGCGGCATGGGTTCAGGATTCAATCGAGTCAAGAGCGGTGAACCGGTCTTGGTTGACTTGGTTCACGCCCACCGAGGGTACATGGTGGATGCAACGCGCATGTTTGTTTCCGGACGCCTCAACGAGACATGGCAACAACGTCTTGACGATATGGTGGCCGTGAAAGAGGAAGTGGTGGATGTGCTCGATCAGGGACTTCACTGCAGCCAAGCCTGGGAATCCGGCCACGCATTAGCGGTAGAGTTGGGCTACGAACATCATCTCATGGGCACCCACCCCGACCAAAGCCGCTTCCTCGGCCATTCGATTGGTTTGCAACTCGATGAATCTCCAGTCGTAGCAGCAGGGTTTGACCGCCCACTGCCTGTTGGAGGAACCATGGCGATTGAGCCAAAAGCCGTGTACGCAGAAGGCAGCATTGGCAGCGAGGACACTTGGGTTCGCGATGAGGACGGGATGCGACCAATCACGGCGGACGGTGCTTTGCCATGGGTGATGGAGTGGGATGCATGACACAAGATTCGCAAGAGGAAGAGGTCTGTGAGAAGACCAACGGATGGACGCACGAGGACGTAGGGAAGCGTATTCCAAAGCGTGAAACGCCCAACGGGACGTATTTCAACGAACTCGTGGTCAACGTTTTTTGCGCTATGTGCGGGGCTGAATTCATCGGACCATCTCGCGAGGCGGGGGGCTTCCTTGGAGGCCATGAATGCCTTCACGCTTGGGAGTTCAACCAAGCGATGGGACGGGGCGACGGCCTGACGGAATGAGCCAACGCGAGCCACCACAGTGTTCAAGGGCGGCGGGAGTGCCACCCCCAACATGGTCGCCAAACCCTACTCCACCAGCCATATCGCAGCGGTATCGGCCCATTTCACAACCATGCGCCTTTCAGGGGCCGTCAAGGAGCGCCTCGTGTCCCTGCTTTGCGATGAGCTGGACCGTTTGGTTCCTCGAATGGAAGATGAAACGTTGAGCCAAGACCCCGAAAGGAAAACCCTCGACGACCCCCGCCGCAGCCGTTTGAATTACAACCGAACGCGGGAATTGATGATCGACCGCATCAGCAAGGTGGATTCCGTTGGTTCAGCCGCCGTTCAGGCAGGCATTGACCACCTTGAACAGCATCTTGCTCAACTGCTTCGTCATGCCTCTGAAGCGGCTGAGCGGGACCGCGTCGCCACCATCAAGCCGCGCCATCTCGATCGAGCGCTTCACAACACCCAGCCAAGCGAAGAGGATGGCGAGGATGATGTGGTTGAATCGGGCGCTGCGGAGGATTTTGTTGCCAGCCAAGGTGCAGGATTGCTGACGCCAACGGCATTGCTGTCCATGGCCCGCAGCATCGCGAAAATGACGGTCACCAAAGACGCTCTTGACGAATTGCTCTACCTCTATGCTGAGGTGCTTGAAGACTTGGAAGATGACATCCGAAAGCATGCCCAACTCGGGAGCAATCCCGTTCATTTCATTGAATCCATCAATGCGATGAAGGGCATGATGACGCTGGGCTGGATGCGCTCTCGACTGACACGAGCTGCAAACCATGCACGAGCGCGTGATACGAAAGTCATCGAACTCCAAGACATCATCAACAGTCAATCCTACACTTCGGAGTGATGACATGGACATCGTTGCGCTGACCGATGCCCAACGGGTGCTCGGCGTTCCTCAACCGACGCTTCTCATTCTGGGTCGGCCAACCTGCGATGATTGCCAAGCCTTCTACAGCCGTTTACAGGATTGGGAATCGCCCGTCCCTCTCGAGGTGTTGACGCTCAACCTCAGAGCACCTGAAAGTGATGCGTTTCGGTTCGCAAACCCTTGGGTTGCCGTTATTGATTTCGTGCCGTTCAATGTGCTCTACCACAACGGCGAGGCGGTGGATCAGTGGTCCGGTGGCGACATGACTCGCCTTGAATCAAGTCTGTCCCGTTTGGCGGTGTGAGGGTGCTTCTCTCTTCGATTCTCATTTCAGCCCTGCTCGCTGGCGTCGTGGCAACGGCGGTCACGGTGGCCATTGAGAAGTGGGGCGGTCTTGTGGGTGGTTTGTTGGGAACAATCCCCTCCACCATCGTTCCTGCGGGCATTGGCATGTACCTTGCAGGCGGAGAAGAAGAAGTGGTGGTCAGCATGGCGGTGGTGCCGCTTGGCATGTTGCTCAACGCATTGTTTTTGGGAGGATGGCTGGTGCTTCCTCGTTGGTTCTCCAAGGCTTCTCATCCGCTTCTTATGACCTCTGCAGGAGCCCTCGGCTTGTGGTTTGTTTTGGGTTTTGCAGTGTGGTTTCTCCTCCAAAACACGGTGGTTGGGATGCTCTTGACCGAACAGGAACTTGCAGCGGTTGGGCTGGTCCTCCTGATGTTCATCGCCGTGGCGTTCAATTGGCGCCCTCAGCCAACACCGAAGGGAACAAATGCGGTTTCGAAACTCGTTCTCTTGGCTCGAGGAAGCATGGCGGCCCTTGCCATCGGAGTGGCCGTTTGGATGGCTGGGCTCGGTTTTCCGCTCTTGGCTGGATTGGCCAGCGTTTTTCCAGCGATTTTCCTCACCAGCATGGTCGCCCTTTGGCTGGCACAAGGCCCTTCTGTCCCTCAGGGAGCGGCAGGTCCAATGATGCTTGGTGGAACAAGCGTTGCCGTGTACGCCAATCTTGCCATGTGGTCGCTTCCAGCCTATGGTGTCCTGCTCGGGTCCGTCGTGGCGTGGTTTGGCTCGGTGCTGGGCTGGTCAATTCCGGCGTTCCTCGTCCTTCGACGCGTCCACGCCCGTGCGGATTTCAACGGTTGAGGGCGCGGTTCCAACGAGGTGCGGCTGGGACGTCGACCACGTGAATTTGTACGAAGGTGACTCCCTTCACATCGCCTATACGCTTGCGCAAAGCATCGAGGTCCAGAAGGCAACAAGGGCAATGCGGCCGAGAAGGTCGCACGGTCAGGTTCACTTCACCATCTTCTGCAACATCGACGTGTTGAACAATTTCCAGTTCCGGATAGGGGCGAACATCGTGGGGATCTTTCCAGGAGCCAAGCAACCGTGCCACTCGCCGCTGAAGCGCCACGTGCTTCCTGCCCATGGCCAACCCTCAGTTGTCGTCCTTCACCAAGGCTTCGGCTTCATCGAGGCGCATTTCAGCCAAACGCCCCTCAACTTCAGCCAATTCGTCTTGGCACCGTTTCAGCAAGTCCGTTCCTTCCTCGAACATAGCGAGTGTCTCATCGAGGTTTTTGCCCCCACGTTCAAGTTGGCTCACCAAGTCTTCCAGTCGTCGCAAGGCTTCATCGTAGGTCATCGTATCGTCGGTCATTGTATCTCCTCCTTTGTCTCTATGGTGTGAATATCGGCATCCGCTCGTCCGTCAGCGAATTGCAGGCGGATGGTTTGTCCCTGCTCCAAATTGGAGACATTGGAAATGACGTGCCCCTCGTCGTTTTGGACCATGGAGTACCCGCGTTCCAGCACCCGTTGAGGATGCGCTGCTTGCAGGGTGGCATGGAGCCGTGCCAACCGTTGGCGGTGGTGGGAGAGGCTGGTATCCATCGTACGCTGGAGTCGATTGTTGAGGGCCGTCAACCGTTCTTTGGCGGTGAAGATGCCTTTGCCAGGGGCATGGCGCAGTTGGTTGGCAAGAAGGTTGAGACGTTGACGTAACTCACCGATTCGCCGAACCACAGCGGCGTGAACCCGTTCGTCCAATTCGTCATGAAGTTGGAGCAAGGCATTTCGATCTGGCACCAAGCGTTCAATGGCGTTTGATGGTGTCGAGGCTCGAACGTCGGCGACCAAATCAGAGACGAGGTGGTCTTGTTCATGACCAACGGCAGAAATCACGGGTACCGGGCTTGCCAAAATGGCTCGGACCACGGGTTCGAGGTTGAACGCCCAGAGGTCCTCAGGCGAGCCACCGCCCCGTCCAACGATGACCACGTCCACCGGGGGAAGATCGAGGCGCTGCGCCACATCGGGTTGAGCCAGTTGCCGGGTGATGGCCAAACCACGTACGATTTCTCGTGCCGCATGTTCGCCCTGAACAAGCACGCCGATGACGGTGGTTCGCATGTCAGGCCAACGGTTGGCCATCAATCGCTTCATGTCGGAAAGCGCTGCTGAATCGGTTCCTGTGACGATAGCGACGTGCTTTGGAGGGAAAGGCAACCGTCGAGGAGGGATGTCAAGGGCGCCCTCGGCCTTGAGGTCTGCCACGAGTTGGCGCTTCGTTTCCTCCATGGCACCAAGTGTCTGAACGGGTTGAATGCGAGCGACCACAATTTGCAACCGTCCCCGTTTTGGCCAAACATCCACGCTTCCGATGATGATCACTTCGCTGCCAACTTTGATGCTCGGGTCCACGCTCAGTCGTGCGTTGCGCCAAATCACGCAGTCCATTTGACCGTCGTTGTCTCTGAGCGTGAAGTAGACGTTGCCGTTGTGAACGCTCCACGACGAGATTTCACCGGCGAGGGCTTGGTGCTGAAACATCGGGTCGTTCTTGACCGTTTGTTGCACCAGTTGGGCAAACTGACCGATGGGCAATGGGCCCGTGGTCGTTTGGTGGCCCGCTGACATGGTGCTTCACGGGCGTCAAGGGTTCTTGAAGCATCGGGCTCGGTTTTTTTCCGGCAAGCGGTAGCGAACCAACAGGGCCGAACTTAGCCCTCTGATGCACTAAAACTTGAACAAGAGGTCTCCAAATGGAACCATCAGATCTAGACGGAAGCAGAGCCCGCTTTGCCCCCAAAGGTTGACGGGATGCTTCCTACGCATAGATATCCCCTCCTCGGAAGGAGGGGGATTTGCTCCATGAAGAGCAGGCGCCGATAATCCGGCGGAGTGGATGGGGGCTTCCTGTCCACTGTAGGGTGCGATATTTTGCTCGCAGTCAGGTCTCATCAGGATGGTATATGAATACTTCTAGAGAAGGAAGATGAATGAAGATCCCTCTGCAAGCCCTGTGTCTTCAATTGAACCAAAGGGAGCCCTTTGCTTACCC
>Ga0181422_1000788_pt1 | contig 10388 bp, 17 predicted proteins | sample 45SPOviralmetaG_FD_130147 | JGI IMG/M metagenome (GOLD analysis project Ga0181422, IMG submission 130147) | Marine viral communities from the oligotrophic San Pedro Time Series (SPOT) site, San Pedro Channel, CA, USA - 45 SPOT_SRF_2013-07-18 | ecosystem: Environmental > Aquatic > Marine > Strait...
AGTTTCATCGCATCTGGATTAGTTTATTCCTCAATGGGTTCATTAGGTCAAATAATGGTCTTGGCGACCTCTTACACATATCTCTCAAAATCAAATAAACGGTGTCCATACCAGTATCTGAACTAACACTTTTGTATCTGTTTTCTGTTAAATCTCTATTTAACCAATTCTCAGCATGGACTCCTGCTAAATACCCTTCGACGTAACCCATAACTTTTTGTTTATTGGAGTCTCTCATCGCAAATGAGCAGTTGGTGCTTCCCAACGACCCAATATTACCACCATGGGGGTCAATAGGAATAAACTCATCTTTTGCAAATGAAGAGTTGGTAGTCAAAATACACAAGCAGAATACTAAAATGAGTGATTTCAAATTTTGTCTCCTTTTAGATTTTTCGTTTCTTTAATTTTTTGCTATTCGTTTCACGGTATTCATCCGATATTTGTTCCAAGGTTTTTAGAAAACCAAGGCGACTCTCAAAAAGACTACAGTCGTAGGTTGCTACCGTTTCGTAATCAACTCTGTGTGTCAGCGACAAAGTGTACCTATCAAGAGTTAGGTCTACACCATCGATAATGTGACCATCTGCTGAACTCCTAATTTTGAGATGCACATTGTCCTCGGTTACCCAGTAATGGGAATCTTTTGATGTGAATATTGAAATGAATTCGAAGTTGTCGCCATTTCCATTCACATCACCTGTGTCTCTCGCAAACCATTCGTAGGTCTTTTCACTGGCAAACCAGAAGGCAACACTTTTTTCACTTGAATTATCTTCTGTGCAAATAACACCTTTTTGCTCAATAACCCCACCCCAAGTTATCGATGGCAGCATCGTTGTAAAAAATATAAATAAAACACTAATCTTCCTCATATTTTCTTTTAGCATGAAGTTGTATGTCCGTAAATTACATCTGTCTCACATGGGTAAACCCTCTAAGGACATTTTTATGAGACACTTTTATTGTCTCAATAGGATCAATCCTTGACATATGAGACGGTCTTCTTTAGGGTCTAGATGTAAAAGAGACAGTATAGGAGAAAATATTGAAATACGGATATGCAAGGGTGTCTACCACCGACCAAGATCTCACTGTTCAGATAGATGCACTCCAAAAAGCAGGATGTGAGAATATCCGACAAGAAAAGGTTTCTGGAACATCTGTTCAAGGTCGGGATGAACTAAACATCTTGTTAGAATTTCTTCGTGAAGGTGATGAACTGGTCGTTACAAGGGTGGATCGTCTCGCACGTTCTATTCGTGACCTCCAAAACATCGTCCATGATTTGAATGCGAAGGGTGTAACGATTTCTGCAACGGAACAACCTATCGATACCAAAACAAGTGCTGGGAAGTGTTTCCTCGATATGCTCGGAGTTTTTGGGGAATTTGAGACTAACCTTCGTAAAGAAAGACAGATGGAAGGTATCGCAAAGGCAAAAGAGAAAGGTGTCTATAAGGGAAGAAAACCCTCTGTAGATGTCCAGAAGGTTAAGGAACTGCATGATAGTGGAATGGGTGCATCCGCAATCGCAAAGGAACTTGGGATAGGTCGTGCGTCCGTCTATCGTGCATTGGAGGGATAGATAGATATCGAGGAGTGTTATTGATATATCAAACACTAGAAGAAGCGATAATCGCCGCAGAATGCATGATAGAATCTTTTGATGATGATTATTACGACCTCATCAAGAACCCCACCAGAGATTGGATCAAGATTACCGCAGTAGAGGGTGGAGGTTTTGAACTATTTGGTCATGGCGATGTGGTCAAAATAATTTGACTTGTCGATGCATAACAGTATCGAAAGAAGTCACCACGCCATTTTCTTAAACCTTTTCTTAGATTTTCCGCAGACATAAAAAAACGCACTCAGAGGGAGTTCTAAGTGCGTTTTTTCATAACGAGTTGAGGAATTCACTCTGTCAAACTGGGCGTCCTGATGTTCTGCGGATGAAATCCTTGTATTCATCGGGATAATCACCACCCCTCTTCCGCACTTCTGCCTACGCATCAGTCATGTTTGGGATTTGGGAGTGGGTCGTGGTGGTTCGTTTATCAAGGGTTGCGTACTCTCTCGCACGAATCTCTTGTTCTTTTCGTTGTTGTTCTCTGTTCAATTTATCTTGGTAAGGAACGGCATCAGTTGGTTTCATCGTATCCCCTTCTGATTCCTATCCATCTGAGCGTTCTGTTCACCCAGCAGTAATGTTTGTTGAGAAATCTCAGCAAACATCTTCACCAGCACCTTTCGTGCGGCAATCTCATCTTTTGATTTGATGTATTCGTTGCCGAGCGTGACGAGTTTCTTACCCGATGCGTCTATGCGTTGTTTGAGTTGATGTATGTCCATACCTCTGTTCCTTTCAGAGGTATTTAGGTAACTGAGATTTTATTTTATTTTTGAAAATAGGGTTTTGTAGTAAGATACTTTTATCAATATTTGAAACGTTCTAGAGAAAGTTTTTCATAAAAATGAGTAACTTAAAGCAAACTAAATTCACTTTGAATTCAGAAGAAGTAAAGAATGCAAAAGTTTCAAGAGATCATTTTGCAACAACGATTCTTGGGTGCAACACAGTGAATGGCAGTAAATATAAACCAAACCACTGGCGATATGACATTCAGGAAATTGAAACCTCAGATGGCGTCTTCATAAGTGAAACGGTCACAACTGAGCACATTGGAAAAAGTATTAGAGTTTGGAGTGGAAAAAATGACGTCGATATAGGTTGGATTTGGTTAAACTTAGTTTCAGTTGAAGGTGTGTCAGATGAACCCAAGTTTTATGAAATCCAAGAGGCACTGTCTCTAAATGTTCCTAATACTACCTGTTTTGTCTATAAAATAGAGTTGGGAAATGAGTGTTATGTTGGATTTACTACTCAAAACCCAGAGCAAAGATTGAACGGTCATATATCGAAGTCAAAAGAAGGTGGTATGCAAAAAATAAATAAAGCATTTAGGAAATGGGGATATATTTATTCCAGTTTTGAAGTTATCGGTGAATACAAGAACGAAATAGAGGGTTTGTTATCAGAAATTAGAAATATAGATAAATTCAATTGCAGTCTTAACGAAAACCTTGGTGGGCAGGGTAAAGATTTTAACATTGTTCCCAATAAGAATAACTTTGATGAAGAAATTTTTACCGTGCATGACAAAAATAGTATTTTGAATAGTTATTAATTTGTCTCATTTTACCTCAACTGAACCCCCTCTGACTTCATTTTGATATAAACCCACACCAGAACAGTCAAAGCGCACTGGTCGGTGATTGGTCGAGGGTCGTGCAAAATTTATCATGTGATTATCTGGAACTTAGGTTCTAAACCGTGTTTCTGCATATCATCGAGAAGGCATCTCTGAACTGAGGTGCGGATATAGTCACTCTCATTCACCCGAAATGTGTGACAAATTTCTTGTAAGGATTCCTTCACTGGTTCTGAAAACCGCACACTTCTTTGATATTCAAACTTCTTCATAAAAATAACTCCTTTGGTTGGTGTTCCGTTGATGCATCTATTTATGCGTCAGAACATCCGCACATTAGGGTTTCAAAGGAGTTCTAGGGGTGTTGAGAATGGTTAGAGGTATCAACCTACTGCGGAAGCATAAAACCTCTTGGTCGTCTTTGGTCGCAGTTCAAAAAAATAGGCGTAGAGCAGTCGGACTCTACACCTATTTCATCATTATTTAGGTACTCATGGAGAAAAGAGTTATCACCAGAACCAATCCCTTAGTTTTTCATCACTTGGTTCAATAGAAGGATTTGATGCATCCAAGTATTCTTGAAAATCCAGATCATTTCTAAATTTTTGAAGGTATCTATCAAACTCACGTTGTGGTGATAAATCACCACAAGTTTCACCAGTTCTATTGATATGTTTTATTGCAGTAGTGAATCCATCAATGAAGTTACTAATTTCTAAATCAGCAATCCAAATATCTGATTCATTATATCTGATCCTCTGCATAGCAGATTTATAATCCATGTTAGACTTGCATTAGGGTTGGGTTGAAAAAATTATGATATTTCTCAACATCAACAGAACTAATAAATGGTTCATCAGGACTTCTTGTAGTCACTTCCTCTTCGTCATGTATCACCCTTCTGGACTGCGGTAGATAGATGTCGATGTGATCCTGTCGAAAATCATCATCCTCCGATAATTGATTCCATTTATGAACCAACTGTCTCAGGTTGTTTGGCGTGTATGGATTTCCAACTGTATTGCGAACTCCAATGCGTTGGAGTGCCTCTGCAATCTCGTTGATGGTTGTGCATCCAAAGAAAAGGACGCATTTGCACATATCGTGAAATACGTCTTGGTTGTGTTTTTTGTTCTTATTCATATTAAATACTCCCTTTATGAATTCGGGAATATTTAGACATCCTGTAACCCCAATGAGGTTCAACAAGGGTATCGAATTAAAAGAAAGTCAGTTCTAACTAAGTGACCATTGGTCATTTAGTGAATTCGATCCACATCTGCCCACGTTGCAATGGATACTTCTTGTTTCTTAATTTGATTCTCTCTTCTCTTTCTCTGTACCGCTTCAGAACACTGTAAACGTACTGAGTACCCCACTTACTTCCACCGTGGGTCGTTATCTTCCTGTCATTTAGGAAATAGGCAATCCGCCTGTATCCAATACCTCTCTGATGAAGAGAATTTATCAGTCGATATATTTGGAATTGGTTTTCAGAATATCTGGTTGGGTTCTGTTCAGGTTGAAGATAATTGAACCTTTTGGACACCTCAAAAAAGAGGAAATTTGAGTACTCATTCGCCCTCGTAATTGTCCAATCCGAACTACTCCACAGTAACTGATTACTTCGGATTGGACAATTTGAGTCCGCCCCTGAATTCACTTGTTTTTTTTTAGGTTTCCCGACTGGCGCAGAAATGTCCAGTACCCCACTCTTCTTTTTATTTCGTCCTGTTTTGATTTCATAACCAGAGGACTTTTCTGAGGTGTCTTTGTATTCCAATTTGTCACCGACAATCTTCATTTTGAACTGGACGGTGATGTTGTGACCATACTGGATTTGTTTACCATCCCGATCCTCTTCAAACTCAGGTGAAACAATAACCTTGGTAATCAAACCCTCTAACCATTCTCTGGTCTTCTTAGGCGTTGAAGTTTTCCTATTAATAAAATCACCGTACTGACTTAACCAATCCAACCATTGTTTTCTCTCGTCCAAATCTTCAATCTCTTGGACAAACCTCTGATATTCTCTTTCATAGTGTTCTTTCTCGTCCTCCAACCCTTTTAGGATGAGGTCTACAACCTTTGGGTCTTTTCTCCCCTGTATCCTCTCAATCTCAATCTTTGCGATGTTATGGACAGTATTCTCCAAAGATTTGTGATTTCTGCGAACCTTGTCCTCTAATGATTTCTTCTGAATTTTTATCTCTTCATCGTCTGCAATTTTCGTTGCCAGGACTTCTGACTTAAATTGTTCTTTGAGTGATACGGAATCCTTAACAACTGACTTCACAAGTTTAACCACCGCCTTGTCGGTGAGACTTCTCTCACAAGACTTTTGATTGTTGCAATCATCGAGGTCTTCACCTCTCCACTTGCGAGACTTACTCACACAAAAATAAGTTTCGGTGGTCTTGCCCGATGGTCTCTTCTTCGATGTGGAACTCATCCTCAAACCACAACAGCACTCCAACAATCCATCCAATAGACCGAAGTGTTTCTTGTTATTGTCTGAGATACGTTGGTTCTGTTGCAGTCTCTTCTTAACCTTGCGGTAAAGCGATACTGAGATGATTTGTGGGATTTGATAAACGTATTCTTTTTCGCTGTCCTTATCAAACCACCGTTTCAATCCAGTGTAGGATTCATTACCCAACATTTTTTGGATTGTTCCAACGTTCCATAAACCAGTTCTGGTTCGTCTGGGTGGAATTCCGTTAGAGTCGAGTTGGTTCTTTATTTCGATGGTCTGCATTCCATCTGCATACTCACGAAACATCCATTTAACCCACTTAGACTCTTCCTTATCAATCACCCATCTTTTGTTTTCATTCCTGTATCCAAAGGTCGGAGTACCACCAAGAAATATTGGAACATCATCAGAGTGATTTTCCAATAGGTGTCTCTTTCCTCTAATACTGCGCCGTCTGATTTTTCTACTCTCGTTCTCATCCATGATTTGTTGGAATGCATAGAGGAGATTCACCTCCTCTTTCTTTCCAAACTTCCATGGTTCAGAACTGTCACCCACCCACATCTGGCAACCGTATTTCTCCAAATACAGTGACTCAAATGTGATGTGTTCAAGTCTGGTACGGAATAATCTACTGGTTTCTACAATCCAGATATTTCGGACTTCTCCATCCTCAATGCCAGATTTGATTTCATCTAATTCATCTCTGACATTTTGACCCTTGGTGTTTTTAAGAGTTGAACTCTTTGCACCCTCATCGTGTGATCTAAGGATAAGTCCTAAACGGTCTGCGAGTTGTTCAGAAATCTTTCGCTGAGACTCCAATGAATGACCTTCGGTCTTCTGTCCTCTCGTGGAAACTCGATAATATGCGTCTAGGTACTTGTTCATAATTTGTCCAATCAATGCATTCAAAGTAACCTATTTTTATCGAAGAGTAAAATGATTGGACATTATGATATTTCCTGAGGTGTCTCTATTGCGTTTATAGATTAAAAAATGATTGTCAGTTTTTTGGGGGGGCGTGGCATCACTTACTTCTTCACACCACCCTGATTGAGAGTTGATGCAATCAGTTCTAGTTGCGATGGGTTGAGGATGCTCATTGCATCTCGTGCCTTCTCTTCGCTGTAACCAAAGTATTGTCTCACAACGGATAGATATTTGACGGTCAGTGCATCCTTCTTTTTCTTGGATTGTGCAACGTACTTCACGTTTTTGGGTAGGGAATGGAGTAAGAACTTATAGTGTAATTCCTTATCCATGACCCTCTGATTTGCAGCATTCAGAATTCCCATTGCAGATTCATCGTCACTGAATAACCCTCTTTGAATCAGGTAAGGAGAATATGAACTTGGTTTCTCATCGTTCCAAATGTCCTTACCTGTAGTCTTAATCGTTGCGATGTATCTACTGTAGGTCATCAACACGCAACCTCCTTAAACTGACTCACGCAACGCACAACGCAAGATAAACTCCTTGCCGCCAACACAGAACGCAAGATTGAAACCGTTGCCTTCGATTGACGCACCAACACCTCCATATGGATTCTGGTCAGTGTCATCATTCATCTCATCTTGCATCCGTTCCATTGCACCAAAGAAATGTTCTCGCATCTGGAACAACTGATCTAAGGTGACTTCATCAGTGTGATTTTCTAAATTGTAACTCTTCATTTTCTTTTCCCTTTCTTGGGGTTGTTTCGGAGGAGACTCTCTCCTCACTTTCTTTAATCATATTAGCGCATTGTTAGTAGGATATCGATTTACCTAATATATTTGTTTTTATTTCGATACCCTATTTGTTTCAAATTGTTATGCGACCTCCTTTTCTAAAATTGGTAAGACATTTTCATATCCAATGGTGTTGTTCTGACAGAAACGAATCCAAGAAAGTGAAACTTCAAGCGTTGTATCGTATACATCCTGTGGTTCTTCGTTTTCCGCTGCCCACTGACGTGGATGCATACTTGCGTATTCCTCCATAAAGTCCTCAATTTCAATATAGTCATACAGATCCAAATGATCAGGAATATCCATGTTTGAAACTGAGAGACACTCAGTCACTTCCACAGTTCGCATTGCAAAAAGGTCAACATCAATCTCACCGTACTTTATGAGGAAATCCTTAATATCCCCACTTGGGATGGTCTTTCCAAAATCGACTACCTCATCCGTTCTCCAATAAAAATTGGTCGATGGCGAAAGCAACTCAGCGTAGATCCGATCAACATTGTATTCATCGATTTCACGATCCTTTGTTCGCATATTGTGAAGTGATGCAAAGGTGCAAATCATGTGAAACTCTTCCTTGGTGTAAGGGGTAACATAGACCCCATTTTCTTCTCTTAAAATTCCCATTTTTCTTCTCCTTTCTTACGCTGCGTTTCTCATTTCCATTTCACTCTTGAAGGTTTCAAAACCAACTAATGAGTGGAACAATTCCATTGGTACATCGAGAGTCAGAAAACCATTCAAGCAGTTGTCGGTGTTAACCTCACAACGAACATGGGGTTCACACTTCACTCCCTTCTTATGTTCGTGGATCATGTGAGGAATGAGTGCGACATTGGTCTTCATCCCCCTCCAACAAACATCTGTGCGAGCATTCATTGACTTCATCAATGCAGACTGAAACACGTTCCATTCAAGGTTGCGATTTAAGTCCTCATTGATTGACGCATTGTTGATTTCCTTCAACGTCCTGAGGTTTACGATCTTAATTTCCATTTTGTTCCTCCTTCTTGGTAGCGGGGTTGGAGAACCCCTTGGTTTGTGAAGAGACTGTCTCCTCACTTTCTATAAACATCTTAGCAACAAAAATGTATGGTATCTATTTGACTGGATTTATTATCTTTAATTCGATACCCTATCCATAACAAATATTTTCAAGACAGATGTTGTTTTCACGCATTTGTCTCCGAACATTACGGCGGTGGTTCTTTGCCCACCGAGAGCATGAAGGAGACACACCCATTGAGACTTGGTTGACGCATTCTTCACCACACTGGTTCAACATTACCCAACGAACCTTCAAATGATTTCCTTTCTGGATAAGTTCCACAATGTTGTCTAAGGCGATTTCTTTAATCATCTTCACCTCGTTTTTAATTTCTTTCTTCATCTGTCTCTTTCCTCACTTTCTATAAACATCTTAGCAACAAACTAAGATGGTATCGATTTGAGGTATTAGATTATTTTTAATTCGATACCCTATTTTTTTCCTAATTAGATAAAATCTCCTCAATTTCTTTATACATTTTACTGTGCTTACAGGGGTATCGCTAGATGACAATTATCTGTACTTGAATTCGATACCCTCTATAATGATGATAGTGGAGATAAATGAATGAAATCAGTCAAACATAAGTTCAAAACAAAAACAGAAATTACCGAACATGATCTGGCGACATACCATTGTCTGATTGATGGTGTCGTTCCAGAAAAAGGAATTGAACTTGTTCATTCAAGGGAAGTTGCGATGGAGAGTGCAGCGAGGCGTTCTCACCGTGATACCACTGTTTATTCAAGTGAAGATGTTTCCCACAATCGTGCATCTTCACGCATCAACTCAAATACAGGACGCACACTTGCAAAAGGCATCCAGTTATATCGTCTGTGGTTTAGATACCTAAAACTGGCACTAGAACTGGAAGAAATGAAGGTTTCTCTGGTTGTGAAAAATGAGTTCCTCGACAGGTTCAATAGAGGTGTTCCCAAAGATGTAATGGATAGGAATGCGAAACAATTTGAAGAAAAGAAAATTAAGGGAAAATTGAAAAAGTCCGAACATACTGGTGGAACTCACGAGGCAACGTGGCGACTAAAGGTAATCCAAAAGGTAAAGGTCAAAAGGAGTGCATATAAAGGTTGGGATTTAGATCAGGTTCTGACTGATACTTTTGACGACTGGTGGAAAACTCATTCCCATCTCTTTGAGGGTTATATGCCAACAATTCTCAATTCAAAGGATGATTGGATTGATAACGATGATTTCTTCTATGTCCGAATAGACAGAACTTCTCAAAGAAGAGATGTCCAGGCGTTCTTTAATGATGAAGTGTCATCTCAGTTGAAGGGGAAAACCAAAGGTCTGTTCAAGGTTGATGGAAAGAGTCCAAGGGTGAGTGTTATCCAAAACAACTACAATGCACTCGTTCTTTCCTTGAAAGGATGGACACCAAAGGAAATTCACAATCACAAGAATATATACAATCGCAGAACCGATGAATCTATAGACAGTAATCGTGGTGACGGTCTTCGTCCAAAATACTCATCTGACAAATCATTAGTGTCGAACATCTCCAAATCTAAACGAATTGGTGTGTTTCGATTAATGGAAGTGTGTGAGGGAAGGTTTGGGAATTCACCAGACACTAATTGGTAGATGCGAGTTAGAACCAAGGACTGTCATAGGTGTAAGGACGCAAAGGAAGTGCTGTATCGGTGCCGATACCAAAAGTTGAAGGATTGGGTGTTCTTATGCGGGAAGTGTCTGACGGACGTTAAATCACGATTTGAGGACACCTACCAATACGGTGGCACTTGGAAGAGTAAGAAGAAGTAACTTTCCCAAGTTTCATCGCATCTGGATTAGTTTATTCCTCAATGGGTTCATTAGGTCAAATAATGGTCTTGGCGACCTCTTACACATATCTCTCAAAATCAAATAAACGGTGTCCATACCAGTATCTGAAC
>Ga0181422_1000796_pt1 | contig 10350 bp, 14 predicted proteins | sample 45SPOviralmetaG_FD_130147 | JGI IMG/M metagenome (GOLD analysis project Ga0181422, IMG submission 130147) | Marine viral communities from the oligotrophic San Pedro Time Series (SPOT) site, San Pedro Channel, CA, USA - 45 SPOT_SRF_2013-07-18 | ecosystem: Environmental > Aquatic > Marine > Strait...
TAATTGCACAGCCATAGCAAAGACTAGAGCAACAGGTATTTTCATATCAGCCATAATTACCTCTTAAAGAATTTCTGTACGCCTCTGACACCAAACGAGGCAGAGATTGCGATACCTAAACTGTAAAAATACCAGTCTGGTGCTTTAGAAAGCTGTTGAAAGCCACTATCTACCCAACCCTCAGTGCCTGGAATAAACGCCAAAACAAGCGGAATAGACAGAACAATTACGAACCACTCGTCTTTCCAACTTGATTGAGAGCCTTGCGCCATGATGCGCTCCCAGTCAGCCACACTTGTTTCTTTACTAAGCATTATCTTAGCTTTTGCCTCGGCTTCCGTAAGTTTTAACTTTGCACTTGCAGCCTGTGCTTGAGACTTTGCATCAAGCCAACTGCCCGCTAAACCCGCAATAGGTCCGATTATAGACTGTAACATTACTTTTCCTCCATCTGTATACTGGTTTTCTTGGTTTCAGCCTTTGCTGAATAAGCATTAAATCCCATAAAAGCTGCGACCACTCCAGAAGCTGCTATAACATATACACTTGCTATATCTGTTATCAAACTTGCCGCTTTGTCAAATCCAAGCACTGAAGCAAGCAGTATTATAAACGGGTAGATTAACATTCCCATCAAAGCAAAACCTGTGAAACGTCGCTCTGCGTTACGCTTCAGATCACGATCAATCATTTCCAATCGACGATCTTCCAAAGCTATTTTATTCCACTCTGCTTTTTCTATAACACCGTTATTATTTAAATCTGCTTTATCAAACTCTGTCATTTCTTTGACCTCGCATACGCAATCGCTATTCTCTTTTCCCGTGTGATTATAACAACTTTACCAAATTTGTCATATATTATGTATTTTCCGCGCCGCTCGACTACAATCACAGTTCTATTTTAATACACACAACTTTTGATTTATCGCTTGTGACAAGAACTTTAGCCTCTTCTTTTGCTAATTCACACACTTCTTGCTTGGTGTAGCTCCCAATATGATAGTGCTCAAAACCACCTGTTGCTAACTGAACCCACAGTAAAACCCACATTCACCACCTACCTTGCTTGCTACCCCAAAGATAAAAAAGACCGAACAATAAAGCAGCACCAATTCCAAATATAACAAATCCTATTGCAAAGTTAATTATAGCATCTATTTGCTCTTGCTTGCGGTAAAGCTCATCTTTTCTTTGTTTTCTCATTTGTGCCTCTATCTGTAGAACTTCTTTCCATGCGCTAGGTCCGTATGTCCAAGAAATATGATCCTTAATTTCATTTCTCATTTGTTCCATTTTTTTCTTATTAGCAAAAATCTCAATCGCTGTTTCCTCGTCAGAACCCTTAAACGTTTTCTTCCAAAATGGAGGATCTTTTTCTCGTTTTTCTATTTCATTAAAATCACTAAAAGCCTTGCCCCAAGTAGACAGTTGGCTTGTCATATCTTGAAAATCACGACCTGCTGCAACGGCACCCTTCAAAGCTTTGAACGCCCCTGTCGCTAGGGCAACACAAGATACAGGGTCCATATCAGGCTTCTCCTGATATAGCCTCTGGTGCAGTTGCGAAAATACGAACGCCTTTTGATTCAGATCCTGTCCAAGTGTTACCACATTGAGGGCAATTACCGTCTGGATATGATGCAATTTCTTCGGGAGTATCAACCGCATTATCACAAGAAGCACAGTGAATTAAGTCTTGGCTTGTTGATGGCTTCCATTTAGAGCCATTTGACATAATAAGAATAGTATCATCACTCATGTTATTGTCACCGTTACTGTCCCCACAGATCCTGTTGCACTAGAACCACGAACATGGGGAACATTTGTTCGGGTTATTTTTACAAAACCATCTTGCTGAAACAAAGCTCCAGTTTCAAGTCCAGAATCATCTGTTTGTAAGTCAGTTAATGTAAGCTTTGTAGCCCTTTCCTCGCCTGGGTTCTGCTGTTGTTCCATATATATAGCAAAACTTCGCGTTAAGTTTGCAAAATTCTGTTGATCGTATTCTGTTGGAGGTACAGCAAAGAAGGGTAGAATAAGGTTTCTGGACACTATCTTCTCCCATCAGGCCGTATATCCAACCGTGGAGAGCCAAGCCGCCAACCAACACCCGTTGCTGTTGACTCAACTCTTACTGCAAAGCTACGGCCTCTAAGTCTAAGATGTACTTGGTCGGTAAACTGCTCAACAGGCACTGATGCTGTTTTAGTTACAGCACTTGATGTTGACTGTAGATAATTACCCCCAGGGAAATTTCTTGTTTTTATAGTTATATTTGCAGAAGGACTACCTGCGGTAGAGCCTCTAAACGTTAAATCTGGAATCATTCTACGAATGAATGCAAATTGTTCTCCATCGCCTATGTCAAGTTGGCTTGATTCAATATACGCAGTAATTGCAGACCCATCGTCATCAAATCCAGACTCTTGAGTGTAGAGATAATTGTTTGGCCCTGCTGCAATTGGGTTGTCAAAGATACCACGATCCATCCAAAAGCTCCTAGCAAGTGCCCCATAATACCAAACCTTTTGCTCGTAATTGTAAACTACATATCTATCGTTATTGTCGCTGCTTGCAGATGGATAGAACCACCATACCTCAGAGAAAGCTGTATTAGTTGCAGCTACAACCTTCTCTCGTTGTAGTAAGTTAAAGTCATCAAATACAAAATCTCTGACAGAACAAGGCAGTCTTTGTACCGTACCACCGTAAGTATAAAACTCTTTCAGTCCCATCCAAAACACGTTGTCTTCTACAGCTACAGCCGATAATGGACCCATGGTCGTAATGTTTTCTGACACAAGATTTACACCGAATGTAAACGGTGGTCCTAAGAACTGCATGGCATATAAGGACTCGTCAGTGTAAACCAAGATTTGTTGTCTTGTTTCTACGGCTGCAACGATTTCAGAACCAGATCCCAATCTTAATTCACCCGCAGTGTTTGCTGCTGTTGTAGCCCAATCGGTTAAGGATTCTTGAGATGAAAAACGTATTACCAAAGGATCTTGAACCCCTGGATTGGCCTCTGGATCACAACCAAAAGCAATTATGTGCCTGTCTCTATCTGATACCATGATCTGTTTGGCAATAGTCGGTGCGCTTGTAGACCCTGCAAGAGAATCTAAGCTTAATGCTCTTGCCGCAAAACCGCTTGTTTTATCCCAATAATATATGCCCCCATTACGCACGTTGATAAGCAGATCTTCACCAAAGTTATCATGTGACCATATACGCAAGGTGTTTGTAACAATCGGTGTGGTAGCCGCTTGACCCCAACCGTTACGGCCCCAAGTACCAACACCCCAACCTGCACCTGTTGCCGTTGTATCTAAACCAACACTTACTTGATAAGTTCCCACTGTAGAACTGCCGCCGTTTCCTGAGTCTGATCCACTTGCGTTTACCAAGCTAGGAACTAAAGCTCCGTTTACAGTTATACTGGATATAGTTGTGCCTGCGGCACGAGCAGCAATCTTATAACTATTAGTGTTTACTACTTCAGTAACATAATATTCTTGATTTAATACTGCTGCTGTAATGTTGCCGCCAAGAGATGTTGCCCCACTAAACGTTACAAAATCATTAACGACTGCCCCATGATTTGTATCTGTTACTGTAATTACAGACGATCCGTTGGTCGCGGAAAAAGTTACGTCACCCGCAGATGTTGTGTTTCTTATTGGCGTAATATCATTAAAAGCACCACCGTCTTGGTTAATATAATATTTAAGAGATGTACCAACGCCAATGAGTCGGCTATTATCTAACGCCACCCAAGGGTGCATAGCTCTCGCCGTGCCTAAATACGATGCAGTTGTAAACTTCTCCCACCCACCAATCTTCTCAGGCATACCAAAGCGAAAGCGTACCTTGTCTACATCAAACCAACCACCCTCATTAGTGTAAGAGGTAGTCTCTCGATTGACACCTGGGCGGAACTGAAGCTTGGTTAATGGCATGTAGCATCCTATGCGTTAAGTGCGTCTAAATCGTCCCAAACACGTTGCGCATGTGCAGCCGCGTCAAAATCCGTTGTTGCGTCTGGATCTTCTTCTGTTGGTGCAGGATCAGTCCAACTATTCGCTGAAGCTTGTGCCGCGAGGTAAGTCTGTAGATTTGCTTTAGATGTAATCTCTTCAACCGCGCCAGATATATCTGCGCCATCGTCTGATATACCAATCATTATCCAATCTCGTGGACTAGCAGTGCCACTGTCTGCAACTGGATACATACCACCTGTTGACTGTGATACACCAAACTTTAGCCAAGTTGGGATCGTACCGTCTGATTCAAGTCTATACTTAACTACTTTATGCGCCATCTGTATTGTCCTCTATCTGTGGAGTGTTAGTCAAAGATGTTCTGTCCATGATATCAAAACCACGACTGTTTGCAAAGTCTGTTGGACAATGCGCCCACTTTTCTGCACAAGCCTCTAACCACTGCACTGTGTGATGATGCTCTGGTGCTTTGCCCTGTTTAATAATCTCGTTTTCCCAATTTAAATATGAAAACACCTCGGCTTGTGCTTGCGCTGCATTGATGCCTAGATCAAAGATGTAAATAAGGTTGCCCTCATCTATCTGACCATTACGACTTCGGGCTGCATTCAGTGCTTGCTTCATGCAGGTCATGATATGATATTTAACTTCTTCTAACTCATAGTCTTCTTCGGTAAGCTCATCCTTACCGATCTTCTTCATCAGGTTGTCATACTGATTGGTAAAGAAGTTTAGCTTTCTTACTGCGCCTTCTACATAGCCACGAGAGCTTGCCGCTTGTGCTTGTTTTTCGTTTATCTTTACCTCAAGCATTTCACGCTCAAGATCGTCTGTCTCAGTCTCAAGTTTACGCTCTAGCTTCTTGAGCTTTACTTCTTCTTTCTTCATCTTAAAGTAGCCCTCTTGCAAGGCTGCTTTGGTCTTTTCAATCTCAGCCAAGCTATGCTTGATAGAGCGTATTGGCGTAATCGCCGTAACATCGAGCGTCACGCTCATCATCTGTGAGTGAGACTTATAGAAGTTACTAGATGCCTGTGCGATTGCAGGGGCTTTTTCCTGTATATTTGCCAACATAGATTTGTATTCAGGCTTCGCTTGTGGAAGCTGAATGTTTATGTCAGGCGTAGTTAAAGCTACTTCTTGCGTTGTGTCTTTGGGCATTATGATGGCTTTGTTGGTAGTGTATGAGTATGAGGCCAACCAGAAGCATCTGGCAAGTCTCTGAGTGCTTGACGGTACGTTGCCCACTCTGCTTTCTTTTCTGTAGTCAAAGCGGTATCAGCCATTTGTGTCCAATCAGATTCTGCCAACAGTGTTGTTCGGGTATACCTTGCACCTTCGGCAGCTTTTGCATCTACATTAGCACGATATGCTGTGGTTTGTGCGTCAACCGATTGTACGTTGCCATCCTCGTCTGTGTATTCAGTAAACACTGGCCCAACTGAATTGACCGTCATCCAGTTGCCATCAGAGTCTTGTTCTACACCAGAGCGAAAACTAAATTCATAAGGTGGTGTTGTGTCTGCTTGAGCACTTTCCATCACAGGATCTGCACCTAAACCGTCTAGTCTTTCTTTGGTAAGCGTTGGTTCTAAAACAGGTCGGGTTTTCTTATGCATTGTGCGGAAGGTTATTTCCGTTACCACCTCGCCTGTTTCTCTTATTCTTATTAGTCCCATGACTAAACTCCTTTATGTTGCAATAGCGTAGAAGATGTAAGTTGAACCGTTTTCATTTGTTAATGAACTAACACCTGTCAAACTAAACCCTGCTGAATATGGGTCTATATAGTCTGCTGCATTAACTTGAGCATCTGTGGTATTTAAATATAAATAAGGATCATTACCTGCTACAATTCCTCTAGCAGTATCAAAAAGCGTCCAATTGTTTGTGTCATTTGTCCTTTTAATTAATACAAACTTAGCACCACTAGAAAAACCACAGTCAATGTTTAATGTAGACCCCGTGCCAGTATAGCTTCCCACCTTCGATATACCTGCCAAAGTAGCGAAAAGATAGGCTATGTAAGTCTTACCACTGTCATTAACAGAACCACCTGTTCCTACAGAAAATACGCTAGAAGTTGGTGCAGTATCATTCCAGATTACATCCAAATCTACAGCAGCCGCTGAACTATTTACCATTAAATAATGAGTAGCTCCTGTGCCTGAGTGGTAGACCATCCAACCATGACTACTGTTACTTCTAGATTTAACCCAAATCATCTCAGGTGCTACACCAAGGTTATGACTTATAGTTCTATTGCTTCCTGATCCGTCATAGCAAACAACGTCAAAATAGCCTCTGGCTCTTTTCCACATCCATGAGTATACATTTGAGTTTGTAGATAGCGTTTCACTATCCCAACCATCCATAAAGTCAAATTCAAATACAGAATTGCTTGTCTCTGCATTTTCGTTATTTGTGTTTAATGATCTTTTCAGGTTTACCCTACTGGCAACGGCCCAATCAGCCGTTGAAGCAACATTTCGTGTTAATGCAAAATCTACAGGAAAACTACTGTCAAACAATGGAGGGTCTTGATTAACCTGTGTATCAATAGCAAAAACCTGACTTGAAGCGGTAGGTGCAGCTTGAGGTCTGCGTATTGCTACGTAGATATTAGTGTTACCAACCTGATTATAATCATCACTACCCCCCTTTGCTATAAACCCTGACTCATGCACAGCTATTCCTGCGGCTGGACCTAACTCTGTCTCCGCAGCAGCTTCTATCTTTATTCTTTCAGATCCATCAATACCTGTTGTGGGCATACCACGCATGTTGTCAAAAATTGTCCAGTTATTTGAATTTACAAGTGGCTTTGTGAGAACCCACTGTGCTTCAAAACCTAAATCAATATTTTGATTAGACCCAGTACCATTATAAAACCCACATTTGATAATATCTTGGTCAGATGATGGCCCAAATTCTCCGTCATTATTGTTGTGTGCAAATAAGTAGGCCACGTAGGTTGATCCATTGCCATTCACACCACTGTTCGTACCTACAGTGAATACAGAGTCAGTAGGAGCGGTATCGTTCCATAGAGTAGCATTATCAATCTGTGCATCGGTGCTGTTTCGTTGTAAATAATAATCTTCTGGAGAAGAACCGCCATTTAACCCTCTATGATATACATGCCAAGCATCAGAACCGCTAGTAATTTTTACCATAATCATACCTGGAACTGATCCAAGGTTATGAGCCACAGTTCTTGCGCTTCCTGTCCCAGTATACGTCACGATGTCCAGGAACTTAGCTTTTTTCCTAAAAGTCCAAGAGACGTATTCATCCCCATTAGTATTATTAGAGCCATCTGAACCAACAGTAAAACCATTAGAATTAAATGATGCCATTTGAGTGGCATCACAATACTCAGCATTAGTTGCGTTTGGCTTTAATAAGCACGTAACTCCCCTAGCACTGTCATGTAACGAGTGATTACGTGGATCAGATCGACTTTTTGTCCAAACCATCCCCCCTTCGCCACTAAGGTCAATGTTGTTGGTGATCGTTTGTGTAGAACCAGTACCTTTATATAAGAACGTTGAAAAAACGTTTTCTACGCTATCAGGAAGGTTCCCAACCGTAGGCCATTTTTCTTTCTTCTGTAGCTCTACAACTTCGTCTATTGACCACACCCCTGGAGCAGAAGTTGTCTGTAGATTATTAGCAGGCTCGACAGCCGTGGCTCTAATTATATTTGCCTCGTATCGTTTATCAGACATTATGAAAGTCCTCCGTGACCAGATGATGCGCCTGCGGTATAAGAACCCCCTGCTGTAAGGTCTCCAAAGTCTGTAGCGTTACCAGTGGAGGCAATGGTTACTTGGTCTATTTCTGTTTTATTATACGCTGAAGATGTTCGTCCACCCATTGATACCCCTGTTATTTTATTCGAAGTAGCACCCATATAAGCAATGTCTTGAGTCATATCTCCAAAGTCTGTGGCGTTACCCGTAGAAGCGATAGTTACATAGTCAATAACGTTGCGCCATGCAGAATCAATACCGCCAAAAAACACCCCTCTTGTAGAAGAAGAAGTTGCATCTAAAGCATATCTCCCCACAGTAAGATCGCCAAAATCTGTAGTGTTTCCAGTGGAGGCAATGGTAATATATTGTATTTCCGTAGAATATCCTGAACCTGTATAACCTCCAGAAAAAAGTCCTCTTGTAGTGCTCCCACAAGAAGATGAGTTAAGGCCACTTGCTGCTGCGCTTAAATTTCCAAAAGTAGAAGAATTTCCTGTGCTTGCAATGGTAATGTAATACATTCCTTGTTTTCTAGAACCATCCCATCCTCCTGCAAAAACCCCTCTTGTAGAAGAAGAAGATGCCCCAAGAGATGCTGCGGTAATATCATAATTACCAAAATCCGTTGAATTTCCTTCTGTGGCAATAGTTACATACTCTATAGTGTTAGTATATGAACCACCTGTCCAGATGTTAGCATATACTGCTCTTGTGGAAGAAGAAACTGCCGCACCCCCTTTTGAAACAGCACTTAAGTCTCCAAAATCCGTTGAATTTCCTGATTTTTCTATCTCAATAAATTGAATAGTGTTTATTACATTACTACCATTGTCACCCCCAAATAAAAGACCTCTAGTGGGCACAAATGTAGGCCATCCCGTTCTATTCTGCATCTGCGTTGTGAGCGACCATACACCTTGATAATTTGGCATTATGAAAGTCCTCCGTGGGCATTTGATGTTCCCGCAGAACCCGCACTACTGTCATCTAAACTACCAAAATATGTGGCATTCCCTGTGGATGCAATTGTGACATAAGACATGATTCTATTACCTCTACCAGTAGTAAATACTGCTCTAGTTTTGTTTGAAGAAGAGCCTTGCCCATTGTCAGTTTGTGTTAAGTCACCAAAATCGGTTGAGTTCCCTGTTGAAGCTATAGTTATATATTCAATTACGTTTGATTGAGAGTTCTCCGCGCCCCCCGCGTATAAACCTCTTGTGCCACTTGAAGCAGTACCTTGACTGTAGCCAAACGCTCTGCCAGTAGCCAAAAGATTACCAAAGTTTGTGGAGTTACCCGTTGAGGCTATGGTAATATACTCCATACCCGCAGGGTTTCTGCTTGAGCCGCCTGCAACAACTCCTCGCGTTGTATTAGATAACCCAGATTGCAAAAACTCATTGTTGGTTTGAATGTCGCCAAAATCACTTACGTTTCCAGTTGAGGCAATGGTTGAGTAAGCGATTCCATATCCGCCCGATGGATTAGAACCTGCACCCGCACCCCCAACCCATACGGCTCTAGTGTCGTTTGATAAAGCGCCGTAATAATACCGCGAATTAATATCATCCCCAAAAGTAGAAGCAGTTCCACCACTAGCCCAAGTCATGTATGTAATATCTTTTCCAGTAACATGAGCGCCAAAAAGAATACGAGTGCTATTTGCGGCGCAGCGACTGTAGCTAACATTAGAAGCTCGTGCATCTCCAAAATCGTAGGCACTTCCTGTGCTAGATATATTATACCCAGTTACACGATTGTCCCCGTCATATATATGAATAGCGTTAGCAGGGGGAAGCGCAGGCGTAACACTTCCACTCGCATCACTAGGCGCTGAATACCCAAACGCATTAATCGCCCAGACGTTAAACGTGTAGGCGGTGCCGTTGGTTAAACCAGGTACTGTAATCGGAGAAGCAGAACCAGACGCAGCTTGACCTGCCGCAGAAGAACCCCCCGCCTGCACCCGATACCCAGTAATAGCCGCGCCACCTACGTCAGTCGGCGCTGTAAATGCAACGCTTACTGAAATGTTAGCTGCTGTGCCAGTTACCCCTGTAGGGCTGTCTGGTGCATTCAGCCCGTCTTGACCTATAAAGCCGCCTCTACCTTTAGCCATGTGCGACTCCTATCAGTCAGTTATTTGCTCGTAGCTTATAATAACTTCTAAATCGCTTGCTGTACCCGCAGTTGCAGTTATTGAAGTATTCTCTTCAAGATATATTGCGGTGCTCTTATCCAACACAATCAATGATGCGTCAGCAGGAACAGACACGGTTGCAACAAGCGAGTATGCTGTGCCGCCGCCTGACGCTGCGCTGTGTACATCTATAGTTATGTCACAAGCATTTGTTCCATCTACGTTAGCAACTTGGATCATGTTCACTTTTAGAACATTATCACTCGATGCTGCGTTGCTTAGAAGTGTAGTCTGTGATGTTGAACTCAATGCAACCGTTGCGGTTTTTCCTAGTATTGAGCTTACATTTACAATATTCGGTGCAGCCATATCTTAGCCTCCTTTAACCAAAAACAATAGCCATAGCTATGGCCTTACCAGTTCCAATTCCGGCACTGCCAAAA
>Ga0181422_1000800_pt1 | contig 10324 bp, 8 predicted proteins | sample 45SPOviralmetaG_FD_130147 | JGI IMG/M metagenome (GOLD analysis project Ga0181422, IMG submission 130147) | Marine viral communities from the oligotrophic San Pedro Time Series (SPOT) site, San Pedro Channel, CA, USA - 45 SPOT_SRF_2013-07-18 | ecosystem: Environmental > Aquatic > Marine > Strait...
AAAGAATCGCCTCAATCAGAATCGTACTGGGGAAATGTAAATCCAGTAGGACCTCGAAGTATGTATGATGAGTCAAAAAGATTTGCAGAAGCAGCTACTCAGGCCTACATCACCGAATACTCAGTTAATGCAACAATTATTAGAATCTTCAATACATATGGACCAAATATGCAACTAGATGATGGAAGGGTTGTAACTAACTTTATAGTCCAAGCATTAAATAATAAAGATATAACCGTTTATGGAAACGGACAGCAAACAAGATCCTTTTCTTATATTGACGATACTGTAAGAGGGCTATTGAAGGGATTGTATTATGAAAAATCAGATATTTTTAATATCGGAAACGATAATGAAATAACGATTCTTGAACTTGCTAAAAATATTATCAAGCTTACTAATTCAAATTCTAATATTGTAAATAAGCCTCTCCCTAAGGATGATCCGATGCAAAGAAAACCCGATTTAAAGAAATCTCAATCAATACTTGGATACAAAACACAGATTGACTTAGAAGAGGGACTACTTAAAACAATTAATTGGGTTAAAAAAATAATAAACTAGAAATAAGGCTTTAGTCTTTCTGCAAGACTATTAAGAGAATGATTATCAAGGTTATGATTAATTTCACAAAAAAAGATTTCAATATCCTTATTTGTCATAAACGATAAAGCATTTATTTTATTTGTAAGTTCAACTTCATTATTAAAGTAAAATTTTTCAGCATATGATTCATAAATATCGTCGAAATCTTTATTGTGATAAAAATTTAATATTCCACAAGAAAGTGTTTCAAGTACTGATTTATCAAAAAAACCATCACCAGCACTGTTAAAGCTGACATCATAATCAGCTATTTTCAATGGCAATTGATTATGATTTATTTTTCCTAAAAAATTAATATTTTCATAATGAAGATATTTTTTTGATAAGGTATCAAAATAATCTTTATCATCAGAATTTAATGGTCCTCCAATTATATCTAAATTTTTATCTTTATAATTTGATTTTAAAAAAGCATTAATTGATATTTCAATATTTTTTGATCTTGAAATTCTTGAAAGAATCAAAAAATTATGTATTTTAAATTCATTTTTCGTATTTTTAAAATTTTTTGTGTCAATTGCATGACCAATAACACTGACTTTATTAGAGCTGAATGGGAATGAAGATTTTGATGCTGTAACAACATTTTCAGAGAATTTATAAGCCGAATAAAGGATAAACTTTTTTAGACCAAATGAAGGTCCAGGGTGTGTAAACCATAATGTAGATTTTATTTTATTTTTATTTAGTAACCCTGAAACTATAAATAAAGATATACCAGACATATGCGAAAAACATCGACTGTAATTATTAGCTTTTGTTAAGTTATTTATTTTTTTGTATAGATATATATATTTTTGTAATTTATTTTTTGAAGTTATAGGTCCATAAATATTTACATTTTTTGGTAATTCTGGAATTTCACCTAATCTGAGTGTAACCACATCAATCTTATTATATATTTTTGATATTTCCTCAATCCAGCTTGAAGCAAAACCTAAAGAGGTATCTTTTTTATCAATAGCTAAATTTAAATATAATAAGTTATTCTTCATAGAAAGATCTCTCTATATTTTTCCAGTTATACAAAAATTTCCCTTTTCCTGCTAACTTGTTGGCAAGCTCAAAGCTATCTTTTGCAAGTTGAATTTGAATTTCATCATTTTGAAAAAAATTTCTTAAGCTTAAAACAAGTTTATCAATACTTTCATGTTCATAAAGCATAGTTCCTCCAACTGTTCCAAATGGTGTAGATATCCCATCAATATCACTAGAAATACTAGGTAATTTACATAACCCACTTTCTATTAATACTCTGGGTAATCCTTCAAAACTACTTGCCATTAATAGAACTGCAGAATTATTCATTAAGTTAGCAATTTCTTCTGGAGTTTTTTTTCCAATAAATGAAACATTTCTTAGGTTATTGTCGTTTACATAATTTAAACATTTGTTAAGATATTCTTCGTTTGGATGATCTCCAACTATTAAAAACTTCCCCTTGTAATTGAATGTTTCTATAAATTTGTTATAGGCTTGTAGCAGAAATAGCACTCCCTTTCTGGGAATCACATTACCGATAAAAAGTAAATCTTTTCTTGATCTCTTTTCCTCTAATGCATAAAAAGTTTTATAATCAACCCAAGCTGGAAAGATGGAAAATTCTTTATTATATTTTTTTGCTATTTTCCTGACTTCCAATTCGTGTACACCTCTAATAAAATCACAATTTTTATATGAAAATTTTGCAATTGATTTAGAAAATGTTGTAATTGTTTTAGTAAAATAAAATTTTCTTTGATTAAGCAAGAGATTCAAATAATTGCCGTGATGCTCAATAATTAATTTATAATGTAACTTTGTTACCTTACGCATTATTACAGGTATAAATGCAGAAATAGGGTCTTTCGCGGAAACAATATCTATTTCTTTAGATTTAACAATTTTATAAAATTTTACAAAATTAAAAAAATAAAATTTTAAGTAATTGACATAACGGTTGTTCGATTTCTTAATGTAATAAATATTTACATAGTTATTTTCAATATTTTTAAATTTATTTTGAGATATTATGTAAATATTGAATTCTTGTGATAATTCTTTGAATTTGTTCAAGTCAGATGTAGATAGTTGTTCACCATAATTTGTAGTACCGTACAAAAGTAAATTTTTCATATATTTACAATTTCTAGGTATTCTTTGAAGTTTTTTTCTTCATCAAAATTTTGATTTAAGTAATTGAAAGCATTATGTTTTTTAATCTGGTCATCTCTTGGATTATTTGAAATTGTATTGATTATTTTAATTAATTGATCTTGTTCTGGTTTAAAGTTATTTTTAAGATCCCATACCCATCCATTTTTACCACCAAGAAGAATTTCGTTAGTTCCCCCTATAGGTGTACTGATGATTGAGAGATTATGACTTATTGCCTCAAGTATCACATGTGGTAATCCTTCGTAGCTTGATGCTTGAATATATACACTGGCTTTTTTATAGTAATTCAATAGTTCGGGTTTTTTTAATTGACCTGTAAATTCTATTTCGTTTTGTAAACCACAATCTGCAACAAGTTCCTTTAAATAATCCTTATCAGGACCACTTCCTACTATATAGTACTTAAATCGCCCCCCTTCATTTTTATAAATTTTTAATGCATTAACTATGGTAGGTATGTTCTTCCATGGCGCTATCCTACCTACTGTTAAGAATGTAAAAGGTTCTTGTGATGGCACTATTTCTGAACTAGTCGATTTATAAATTTCTGTTCCATTGTAAATTACTTTTAGATTTTTCTTTTTCACCCCCCATTTATGAACAATTGTGGATAAGTGTTGTGATGGGGTAATTACTAGTTTTGCTTTTTTTGCAGTCCATCCACGTGAAAATTTTGCAACTTCTAGGTGTAGACCGTGCTTTTTATTTTGAAAATCGTCAAAAGATTCATTTATTAATTTTTTATTCATTCCCCTTTCCCAAGCCCAATCTCCAACAATTTTTCTAATCACTTTTTTTCTTAAAAATAAGTTAGCAATGTAAGACTCCATGGGTAGTCCATTTACAAATAACAAATTAGCATCACGACCATTTTTTAATATAATAAAAATTGTTTTTAACCATCTAATTAGAAGATTTTGATGCCTTGATATTCTTACTACCTTGTATTTTTCCACATCTTCACTCTGAACATCTGTTAGACAAACAACCGTTACTTCATGACTATTATCGGAATATAAATTAGCTATTTTTGGTACAAAACTAGCTGGCCCACCAATGTCTGGCGGATATATTCCAACAATAATTAATATTTTCAAGAATTTAGTTTTTTATATCTTATAATCTCTTCAACCATTTGAGAAATCTCCATAGATGGCTCGTATCCCGTTGCTTTTACTATTTTCTCAATAGAAGGAGTTCTTCTCATTGGATCCTCAAATTTTGTACCGTATATTTCTTCATGTGATTTATATTTAATCTTTGATTTAGATTCTGCAAGTTCAATAACAAGTTTTGCTAGATTGTCTATTGATATTTCTTCCGTTTGCCCAATGTTAAATATTTCACCATATAGTTGTTTGTTTGCCAACAAATAAAAATATTCTATAACATCATGTACCCAAGTAAAAGATCTTGTTTGAGCTCCTTCGCCGTGAACAATTAAATCTTCATTTTTTAAGGCTGCTTCCACAAATTTTGGAACTACCATTCCATAATCAGATACCTGGTTTGGTCCAATTATATTAAATAACCTTACAACTATAGGATTTAAATTTCCGTCATTAAACTCTGAAAGAACTAAAAATTCATCAATTAATTTTGATGCAGCATATGACCATCTCAACTTAGTTGGCGGGCCTATTAAGCTTTTAGTATTTTCTGTCCAAACCTCATCATTTGAAACTCCATAAACTTCAGATGTTGAGGTAATAAGAATTGGCAGGCTATTTTCTTTGCAAGCTTCAATCATTATATGAGTACCTTCAATATTGGTGAGAAGGGCTTTACTAACATTATCCATTATGTACTGTACACCTACACCTGCTGCTAGGTGAAAGCAAAAATCATAACCGGAAAGTAAATTGTTTAAATTTTCTAAGTCCTCAATTCTCGATTCTACAAATTCTACCTTGCTTGATTCACTTTTGAGTTCATCAAGGTTTTCAACTTTTCCAGTAGAAAGATCATCAATTATAAGAATTTTATCCGCACCCTCTTTTAAAAGTTTCTTTGCTAAATTTGATCCAATAAAGCCTGCACCACCTGTAATAACAACTTTTCTTAAATTATTTTTCATATTCATATTTAAACTTTACATTCCTCAATTCTTCTTTATATTTTTTGTACCAAGTGATTGTTTTATCTAATCCTGCATCTAAATCAACTAATGGGGTCCAACCAAGTTTTGATTCTGATTTTTTTAAATTAGGCAACACAATATCTACATCTCTAAAAGCTCTTTCTTTAAAATTTATGTTTGCTTTTGAATCAAGTTTATTTTCAATTTTTTCAATAACATTATTAAGTGACCAAGTTTTATTTGACCCAAAGTTGAAAGTTCCACTTTCTTCATAATCTATTAATTTATTTAAACCATTTACTATATCTGAAACATACGTGAAAGATCTCTTTTGTTCACCATCACCATAAATTAAAACCTCCTCGCCGCTTTCAATCCAATGTATAAACCTTAAAATTGACATATCTGGTCTACCAAATGGCCCATATACCGTGAAGAATCTTGGGATTTGTATTATGTGTTCATCGGTTGACAAAATATTCTTCACCATTGTTTCACCAAATTGTTTTGTAGCTGCGTAGATTGATGGTGGATCTACTAATTCATCAACGTCTTCTGTTGCCATTTGCGTACCAGTGTCACCGTAAATTGATGAGGTAGAAGCAATTATAAATTTTCGTACACCCAATTCTTTTGAAACAAAAGCAAGATTAGTTGATGCTGTTGTGTTGTCTTCAATATATTTCTCAGGTTCCAAATAACTTTGTCTAACACCAGCTCTTGCTCCTAAATGAATCACAGTTTCAATATTGAGAATTGAAGTTGACATTTTCTCCAACTCTTTTTTTTCTGATAAATTTATATTAAAAAATTCAAAATTTTCAAGTTTATTAAGATTCTTAAGTCTTAACTCTTTTAGCTTTGGATCATAAGAATTATTTAATGAGTCAATCCCTATTACCTTATATTCGTTTTGAAGCAAGCTTGTAAGATGATAACCAATAAAGCCGCAAGCACCTGTTATTAAAATTTTGTTCACTATTAAATTCTAACTCTTTTTAAGTATATCTTTTAGATATTTCTCGGTTCTATTAAAATTAAAGATATGCTCAAATTTCTAGGCCACGCTGGTTTTCTATATGAAACAAAAAACGAATTATTATTAATGGATCCTTGGATGTCTAGAGAAGGAGCATTTGATAATTCATGGTATCAATTTCCTCCCAACCATCAATATGGAGACAAATTAAGGAACCTATTAAGTAAAACTGATAAAAATATTTATATCTATATTAGTCATGAACATAAAGATCACTTTGATATCCCTTTTTTAGAGACATTAGAACTGAGTAAGATAAATTTTATTACACCTAAATTTAGAAGAGACCATGTTGCTTCTGTTCTTAGTGAATTAAATCCACTTTCAGTTACAACACCTATTGACTCTGAACTTGTTGAGATTGGTAATTTAGAAATTAGACTATTCCTAGATGATCAAGAAATTGTAAGGGATTCTGCACTTGGCTTGTTAGATAAAGATACAAATTTTACATTTTTAAACCTTAATGATTGCAAAGTTTACGATAGAGTTGATGAGTTAAAAGAAATATATGGAAGTTTTGATATATTTACATGTCAATTTTCAGGCGCTGTTTTTCACCCTGTTTGTTATGACTACAATGAAAAAAAATATACAGAAATTTCTGAATCAAAGGTTTACGGTAAATTTAACAGTGTAAAAAATATACTATCCGTATTCAACCCGTCACTTTATATACCTGCAGCAGGACCACCTGTATTTTTAGATCCAGACTTAATTGATATAAATTTTCAAAAAGTAAACATTTTTTCTAGTCCATTTTTATTTAAAGATTTTTTAAGCAAAGAACTTCCCAATTTAAAAGTTGAGGTTCCTGTTCCGGAATCATCATTTAATTCTGTACAACAAAAGATAGAAATAGAGCATCCAGTTTCAGATGTTAAAGCCATGTTCGATAAGAGTTTAATATATGATTATGCAAAAGAATTTGAAAAGATTTTTCATGAAAGAAAAAATAAGTTATACGATTTAATTGATGTTCAGCAAAAACTTTTTGAAGAGCTTAGTCATAAATTAGATGGTTTCAAAATTCAGGAAGAAATGAAAGCAATTTTAGAATTCTCCATACAAGAACTAGAGTCATCTTCTATATTTATCGATTTTAATAGCAGTAAAATTTGTATTGATAAAGATTATGAAGCTGACAGTTCATTTATGAATTATAAAATTTCAGCTTCTGTTTTTGATATTGGCAGATTATTAGATGGCATTTGTAATTGGGAAGATTTTATGCTCTCATTCAGACATAAACTTCACAGAACACCTGATATATATCAAGTTGCTATAAATGGATTTTTAACTATGGAAAAAGAAGATGTCCCTTCATTTGTTGAAAATTTGATGAGATTACAAAATCAAAGAGAACGAATTACTGTTGAAGCAGGAGGAACACTTTATTCAGTTGATAAATTTTGCCCCCATCAAGGAAGCGATCTAACTACCCATCAGATTGAAGATGAACGATTTTTAATTTGTCCGAAGCACCGTTGGGCTTTTGATTTAGAAAACGATGGCAAAGCCATCAATGCTGAAGGTTCAATCAATGCAATCGATTTAGACGGTGATGGTTCATAAAAAAATTGTCTTATAACAAATCATCACATCTCGTAATTGTTCCAACATACAACGAAGTTAAGAATATAGAAAAGTTTTTAGAAAAATTACTTAAATTTGATATTTCCGTATTAGTAGTTGATGACAATTCGCCAGATGGTACTGCAAAAGTAGTGAGTAAAATGTCTGAAAAGCACAAAAATATTTATTTAAAAAATAGACCTGGAAAATTAGGTTTAGGTTCTGCCTATAGAGATGGTTTTACTTGGGGTTTAGAACACAATTTCAATTATTTAATCGAGATGGATGCAGACTTTTCACACAGATTTGATGACTTGGGCAAAATATTAAGCTCTTCTATGACCAGTGACGTGGTAATTGGAAGTAGATATATTAAAGGGGGTGGTAGCAGTGGGTGGGATTTTAGAAGAAAACTACTATCAAAATACGCAAATTTAACATCTATGATTTTATTGCGATCTAGGGTAAGAGATATGACAAGTGGCTTTAGGTGTTACAGTTCTAAATCTCTCGAATTAATTGAGTATTACAATACTGCGACTAACGGTTATTCATTTCAAATTGAAATGACTTTGAGATCAGTTATAAAAAAACTAAAAATTTTAGAGGTACCAATTTTATTCATCGAAAGAGAGTTAGGTAATTCAAAAATGTCACAAAACATAGTCTTGGAGGCATTATCATTTTTAATGAAGAACGGAATTAGAAGATGGTTAAATTTAAAGATAATGTAATTAAATTACAATTTATTTCACTACTTATAATTCCAATAGTTCCTCACCTAGACTTCTTTCTTTTTTTACACCTAGACGATATTCCTGTTATTTTATTTATTTTCCTATCTATTTTTCAAATATTTTTCTCAGATCAGAAATTTAAGTTATTTTCAAATACATATTCAATTTTAGTATTTGTAATATACATAACTGTTCAAAATTATTTTATAAATAGAAATATAATTTTTAGTGACAATCTAAGATATACATTTTATTTATTTGTTTTAATTTATGTTTACCAATTCTCAGACAAAAAAGTTATTGAAAATTCTTTAGTACCGCTTACATTATCTATTTCATTTTTCTCAATTTTTGCATATGTTTTTGAATTTAACTTAGGGACAGATTTGTATGATTATTGGAATATTGGTTTAAATTTAAATGAATGGGGATTTACAAAAGGCAGGGTTAATGGCTTTCAAGCTGGTGGACCAAATGCTTTAGGTGCATTGATTGCTTGTTTAACTATATTTTCAGCTTTAAAGGTCAAAGGTAATTTAAAATACTTAGTAATTTTTTCTGGGATCCTAGGGTGTTTTTTTACCTATAGTAGAGCCGCATTTTTGACTCTTATAATATTTTTGACAATAGCTTTTTTAATTCGTAAGGATTACAAAAAACTACTATTTATTCTTCTCTGCCTTTTTATTACATCTTCATATGGCTTAGTTGATAGATTTACATCTGAGGAGGAAACAGATGGTGTAAATGACCGGATTGAAATGCAGCAAACTACTGTTAATAATTTTAGAAATCAAAATGTAACAAATTTACTTATAGGCTATGGGTATGGCAATATTGCAATTGTGAGAGATGAAATTAAACCTGTATCTGAATTTTCACCAGATCTTAGACCCACAGGCCCTCATAATTCTTATTTATATATAATTTTGAATTACGGAATGGTAGGTCTTTTATTTTTTATCTTAATATTTAGTAAAGTAACTCTTGATTTTGTAAGAAATTTTAATGATTATATACAAAGTCCTAAAGCTTGGTTTATTTTAAGTTTTTTATTCTTGTCATTAACGGGTGACTTTATACAAAATCATTCAATTTCAATTCTTCTTTTCCTTTTATATTTCCTACTTGAAAAAGAAATGATCGAAAAATGAAAAATATAAAAATACTACATGTTGTACCTACTTTAAAAAAGGATGGTGCAGAGGTACAGTTGGCTTTACAAATGAATCATTTTAAAAATGTGGAAACCGAATTATTTACATTTGATATTTATAAAAAGGGTAATTCAGTTCAAAGTGACTTAGATAATATAAAAATACATTACAGTAAAGTTTTTAAAATTTACTACTTATACAAATTAATTAAGAAAAATAATTATAAAATTATACACTCACACTTGCCAATGTCTGACATAGTTGTTGGTTTTTTAATATATTTTGATAAGAGTATAAAACATGTTATTTCCATTCATGCTCAGTATGGAACAAGGGAAGGGGAGAATAGGCATAAGTACAAATTTTTTAATTTTTTCTGGCGGCGCTTTCTCAAGAGATCAGATGGAATAATTGCAATATCCAAAAAAATAAAATTATGGCTGGTTAATGACTTTAATATTAACGAAGAAAATATAACAACTATTCATTATGGAGTAAAAGTCAAAGATAGAAAACAAAAAGAATTTAATGGAAATGTTATTGGTATGGCAGCTAGGATTTTGCCATGGAAAGGTTGGGACAAAGTACTTGAAACTTGTCATTACTTGAATCAAGCGGGTGTTAATTTCAAACTAAATTTAGCTGGATCAGATGATGTCGGATACCTAGATGAAATAATCAAACTTATTAATAGGTATGAACTTCAAGACAAAGTAACAATTTATGAACATTTTCAAGACATTGATAAATTTTTTAAAGACATTGATTTATTTTTGTTTCTTACTGAATCAGAAGGTTTTGGATTAATAGTTCTTGAAGCTATAGAAAACAATGTAGCAGTTATTTGCTCAGATATTTACCCATTAAGTGAATTTGTATTAAATAGTAATAACGCACTTGTTAATAGAGATAATACTTATGAAGTCGCTACAGTCATAAAATCATACTTTAATGATGATGGTAACTTGCTAAA
>Ga0181422_1000803_pt1 | contig 10319 bp, 13 predicted proteins | sample 45SPOviralmetaG_FD_130147 | JGI IMG/M metagenome (GOLD analysis project Ga0181422, IMG submission 130147) | Marine viral communities from the oligotrophic San Pedro Time Series (SPOT) site, San Pedro Channel, CA, USA - 45 SPOT_SRF_2013-07-18 | ecosystem: Environmental > Aquatic > Marine > Strait...
ATCTGGGAGAGCGCCTGATTTGCATTCAGGAGGTAGCAGGTTCGATCCCTGTATCCTCCACCAAACGGTCCCTTCGTCTATCGGTTAGGACACGTGGTTTTCATCCTCGAAAGAGGGGTTCGATTCCCCTAGGGACCGCCAGCAAGGAGTATTAAGTATCGACATGGAAGACTTTGATTGTATAGTAGCAGTTGGTTGTAGCCACATGTTTGGTTACGAACATGAATCCACGTTAGGTGGAACTATGCCTAGCACAGACACCTATGTAGATCATCTTGGAAAACACATGAACTTACCCGTGTACAATTTCAGTCAACCAGGCGGCTCCAATCAAACAATTCTCAGACGCTTGTGGGTTGCTTTAGAATTCCTATCCACAAAACAATTAAAGGCATTGTTCATTCTCCAATGGACGTCTTTGGAAAGGTACGAGACGCTTGCCCCGGAAACGATCTTTAACACAGAGGATTGGCCTTGGTTGAGAACACAAGCAGAACTACACAAGGACAGCGGATCCGACAAACTGACAAAATGGACACACGACTTCTATGGGCTGTATGATAGCAAGAGTCTTTTGTATGAAAGTTTGAAAAGTATCAAACATGCCAACCTAGAAGTTAACAATTCAGGACACAAAGCGATCAATTGTTTGGCGCACGGATGGAATCTCGATGAATACGAATTTGCAAACCTTCCTGGCTATGTATCATCTGACAGCATAAGTTCTGATTCTGTTTACAGTGAGACACTGCGTAAATGGTATACAGACAATGGATACACACTCGACGAAACACTTCACAAAGAACACAAGGTGGAGGCATATAGGAATCCGAGTGTTCACGTCAGCAAGGACGACATAATTTTATCTCTGTTATGGAAACAGATAAACGATTATAAATGGTGGTTTTACAATCGAGACTGGACGTTTGGTCTAAAAAAATATTGTATAGAAAAAGGATATCCCCTCGCTCCACACGGTCATCCGTCGGAGAGTGCCCACAGATCGGTATTCGAAGACATGATCGAGGATAACCAATTCATTAATTTATGTGCCCGTAGTTCAGTTGGATAGAATACGAGTTTCCTAAACTTGGGGTCGGAGGTTCGAATCCTTCCGGGCACACCATATTCCAAAATAATTAAGTGTATGACACAAAAAACTCCTTTCTGTAAAGTTCCTTTCTTGGTTGGATTCACGTCCAAAGATGAGAAGTTCAGGGATTGTTGTAGCAAGGCACCATACATAGACAGTGATGCAAATCAGAAATTCGAAGATTGGTGGTCCAGTAAAAAATTAAATGATTTCAAACAACAGTTGCTTGACAGCGATGAATGGCCTAGTGAATGTTTGAACTGTAAGAAAAAAGAAGATCAACTAGGACATAGTTTTAGACTCGCAGTCAACAAATGGCCAGAGACCGATTATAGGTATCCCCGTGCATGGAATATAAGTTTTGTGAACACATGTAACCTAGCATGTTGGACTTGCCATGAGGATACAAGCAGTACAATCTTCCAACACAAAAAACGAGCAGGCCTCATAAACGGAAACAACACCTACAAAAGCAAATTCGAAAGAAGATGGCCAACACTGCGAGAAAACATATTGAAAAGTTATGAGTATCATGAGAATGTTACCCTCACTATCTTAGGGGGCGAACCACTTTACAATCCAATCGTAAAAGAATTTCTCAAGGAGTTGATTGATAAAAATTTGGCTCCACGTACGAATTTAGAATTCCATACCAACGGAACTCAATATCCTGATCGATTACTGCCACCCATATCTGAGTCGCCATGGAAGTACACATGTATCTTCATAAGCCTAGATGCGGCTGGCAAATATGCAGAATGGTTGAGGTACGGATGTGATTGGGATAAAGTTGACAGAGTGGTGGACAAGTTGAAACAGGCCGCTAACCTTGTTGAAATACACTGTGTATTAAGTGTGTTAAACATAAACCAGATCACTACCTTGAGAGAGTATGCGGATTCTAAAAATCTAAAGTTACGGATCAATATTGCAATTCAACCTGCCTTCATGGCATTGGAGCATTGGGATCTACCAGCAGATAGACTATTGGTCAATCCGATCAACGAGTCCTACAAGGAATTCTACGACATGGTAGGATCCAAACCTATCAAAGGTTCCAGTGAAAGACTCAAGGAGTATATAAGGAAGTTCGACGGAGTGAGAAGACCACTGTCTGACTTTGACGAGGACTTCTCCAAAACAATGAATTGGTAATTATGTTTTTCAAAATATCAAATAAAACAATCAACTGTAACTTTCCTTTCTCACAAATCAAAAGAGTCAACGATCTACATGTTGCCCTAGATAAAGGTTGGGTACAGCACGGAGATATTTTTTACAAAGGATATTGCATAGATCAACAATTGGAACAAAAAGTAAGGGATAGAGATTTTTCAGAACAGTCCGGCAACTATGTGATACTTGATTTTACAGATAAATGTGAAGTGCATCATGACGACTCTAGATCGTTCCCTATGTGTCACAATGACGATACTGTAACCAATCACAAGGACACTGCAATGACCGATGTTTGGTTTGATGGTACAGTACAATATCAAGATGGCAAATGGCAATTCGTGCATAGACCAGATAAGGTAATTGAACATCCTGCGGATTACACACACCTTAACAAAACACAATTGGTTGATCGTTACTGTGACTATCTGATCAAATGTTGTAATGGATTGAAAACAGATCTTCCTTTTTTCTGTGCAGACAGCAACGGCGGTGTCGATAGCATGGTGGTCAAGAGTGTTTTCGATTACTGTGGCAAAGACTACAAGATGGTCGTGGGAAATAATTCCGAACAAATGAAAAGTCTAGGATGGGGATATAAACTTATATTCGTAACAGACACTCCACACATACAATTGACAGGATTCTGCGGCGACGAACTTCTGTTGAGGAATCCTTTGTACGTGCAATGGTTATTGGATCCATACAACATCGATTTGGCAAACGAGTTTGACAAATATGATTACAGTTTCATGAAAGGGTTCTACAATAAAAATTATAGGGATAAGTGTAAAAAACACGTTGGAAAATTTTCAAAGTCCGACAAGGCCTATGAGCACACAGCCAATGTTGCTGTAAATGATTTCCAGATGTGGCATGCTGGAGAAACAATAACGTTCACACCCTTCAGGAACATCAATATGGCGTTAGAGTGCTTCCGGGCCGATCCTGACACAATGCTAGATCAAGTGATACATGCAGGGGTCAGCAAAGAGATTATCAAAAGACTTAATCCAAAGAACACGGCTTTGATCAGCAAATACAAAAACGATGTTCCATGTTGATTGCCTATAATTATATTTGTGAAGAAGTTTTATTCCATAAAGTTGAAACAGTTCAAGGAGAACATTCCGCCAGCATTGGCAGAGACCATGTTATTGGACGAATCCAAACTAGTGAAGTACCTATGGAAACACAAGGCATTGGAGTTCCGGTATCCCAAACACAAAGGTAGGTTGGATCTGTACGCAGACGAAAAGTATCTCATTATGGGCAAACTGAAATATCCCACAATATTTGGCAACGGGAAAAGGATGGGCTTCATGGAACTGTACATAGTACACAGGCTCAACCAGAGAATGAATCTTGCGAAAGGTAGCACATAATGAAGTTCGGTCATTACACAGACAAAGGCCTGCCCGAATCTGACATAGGATACAGATGCCCGAGTTGGGATCCGATGCCAGAGGGCAAGAAAAATGTAGTGGTCCTAGGATGCAGTCACACCTATGGTGTGGGCCTCGAAGACAACCAACACTGGGTACATTTCATATCTAAACACAAAACAGACAGATTAAGATACTGGAACCTGGGACAGCCCGGAGCCAGTGCTGACAAGATTGTCAGGATACTACACGGAACAGAACAGTTGCTCTTTCCGGGAATAGTGATTGTGTGTTGGCCTCTGTGGCACAGGAGAGAACGTTTAGACGAGTATCCAGAAAGTCTTACTTCGGACAATGAATTATTAAAAATAGAAACAGAGCACACAGACAAACAAAATTTCCTAAAGAACGTGTTCCATGTGGAGAAGTTCGCTGAGAAGAATCGTTGCAAGACATTTCATTGCTTCGCTGATGAGTCATACCAGGAACACATAAAAGATCTCAATGTTTTAAAAGATTACACCTTAAAAAATTGTTGGCCCTACTGGGACAAGTTCGAACAACGCGAACAGTTCAAGGAACCTAGCCTTGCCGCTGACGGCGAGCACTATGGGATAGAACATCATGAAAGATTTGCCAAATTGTTTTTAGATCACTTCGGACCCAAGTTGAGATAATAATCGTATACTGATATACCACGTAACGCATCTTGCTTCTTTATGAATGCTTCAAGTTGTTCACTGTTGTCTTCGCCCACGGCTATCTCGTTTGGCGACATGTGTTTGGCCAGCGATGTGAATTTGTTTGTGTACTTCACGTTCAACACGCTAGGCTGTTCCAGGAACGCCCAGTCATGCGGAATGTTTTTATTCTTTGCAAAGTTTATTATATCAGGCAAGTTCTTGATATTCAAACAACTCACCGTGGTCCAGAAGTCCAACTGCAACAGTTTGTACTTCTTTTGCAATTCCTGATAGGCATCAACAGTCTTTTTGTAGTTGTCCCACTTGATGGGCCAACGTGTGTAGTCATGCACCTTGCCTATTCCGTCTAGACTCATTGTCACTATCACCATGATGTTTCTTTTCAACACGTCTTCTATCTCTGATATCATCCTTGATCCGTTCGTGTTCATCCTCACTATCTTGACATTTTTGGGCAAGGCCTTCAGTACCTTCTTGTAGTTCTTGCTCGCGGTAGGCTCACCGCCGTTTACGTCAAACTCTATTATCCTTTCTTGCGGCAACTTCTTGAATACCTCGTGGTTGTCAACACGTGGGTAGTCTCGAGATTCCAGGCTACCAATCTTAGTGCTCAGTCCCGAATGACAGGACTGACATGCACTGTTACACACGTTGTCCAACACGCCACCAACGATAAGGTAATCATTCTTTACTGGATGTAGCATCTTGTGTCTTGTGATACTGTTGGTACGTATGCTCTCTCCTTTTGTTTTCTCTGAACGCTGGCACCTGAAACACTCCATTGGCCATTGTCCCTGCTCCATGGTCCGGCGAACTGAAGCCATCCAGTCACTGTGTTCCAGTTCCTCATAACTGTCAAAACCTTTTGCATTTATCATGTGTCCGCACTTGCCCACAGTACCATCTTGGTTTAGTCTAACGAAATGATCAAGCCTAGGACAATACATCTTTTGAATCCTTTAATATATCACCAAGTAGTGTTTCCGTCCCGAACCATTTCCCTAACTTGGAGTCAGGCTTAACGAACATCTCTGGGTGTGTGGTTATTTCTTTCTTCTTGAAGTCGCCTGTACGATAATCTTTTGCAACCCTGTGGAGCGAAGTGAACGTGCCTATGTCGGTCCACGGTCTGAGCGTCACTGTGCCTCTATAAAATTTGTATAAGTGTAACAACCAAATGTGTTGTGGTGCGAAGTGTTTGTCAACAAGATCATCGGTCAACACAGAATTAATAACCTGATCTACGCCTACACTGTGTTGTCTGCTGTATTCATTCACACCAGAAGAAAATCTTTCGACTGGATCTCGAATCAAGATCTGGATGTTGTGACAATTTGCTATTTCTTGATTGCTGTAGGATTCTTCTTTGCTGGCAATCAGGCTCGTCGAACCATTACGGAATATGGGAAACACTGTTCTGCCACCTACGGTTATCACTAGGCAGTCGCCCGTCAACAACGTGTGCCACTTCTCAAGCATCTAACACTCCATACAATTTTGGAAAAACTTTCTTACAACTGGTTCCTCGCCTCGTGTCTCTGATATCCGTCTCTGTGAAAAATCTATCTGTGTCTTTACGCCACTGGGTGTTCTGGTAATAGGTCAATAAATTCTCGTAACTGTTTTTAAGATATCCTGTTGGTTTGTCTTCCAGTCGTCGTTCAAGTATGTCATACACGTGCCTCACAGTGGCGTCTGGGAGATTAAGTGTGTGAAGATATTCAGGCGTGTACAAAGGACCCGCAATAAAACTGTTATCATTGAATCCCATTCCCTTGAAATAATCTATGCAATCAAACATAGATTCGTAATTCAAAATAAAATGTAGCATGTTAAAAGAAATCTTATGATTCAAGTTCTTTATGATTTTGAGATTCCCAATAAAGTCTTCCCACGATCCGTGATGCCTTATGTAGTCGTATTCCTCCTCGATTGATTCTACACTCACTGTCCAATGAAGATTGGGGAAAGAACACAGCAGATCAAATATTCCTGTCTGTGTTGTGCTTAGATTCGTGTTTACCCTTACTGTGCATTCCGGATTCTTTTCTTTCAACAATTTAAGAAACTCGAAATTTTCTTTCATCAGCATGGGCTCTCCCCCGGCAAGGTATACGTTTTTCAATTGTGCAATATTTTCAAACACATAATCTTTAACCTCTTGCCTAGACTCGGTTTTTGATCGAACCTTTACTCCAAGTTCGTGTGCCCACTTACTGCTCAAGGATGCATCACAGTACACACAGGCTTGGTTGCACGAGTTGGTCCATCGGAGGTCCACGTGGTGCAATGAAAAGTTGTCCTTGTCGGAGTACAGTCCAAGGTCGGTCCTGGCTCCAATCTCTTTGAGGTAGTACAGTCTACTGCTTATGCTTTCCAGGTCGTGCCTGTCTGTTTCCTGTAGATGGCATCCCTCACAGGCTCTTGGCTTCTGATCGGCAAGCATTTTTTCCTTTATTGATAAATTTGTTTCACCACCCAGGATTTCTTTGATTGGTGTGGTGTTGATATTGCCTATGCGTTTTTTAGATATGACACAGTTCTTGACCCCTCCGTCAGGTTCTAACAGGAATCCCGTCCACGGGATCACGCACATGCTCTTATTTTTGATTAATTTTTTTGCGTCCATGTAGTATGTTTCTAGTTACCATAGCGTTGATCTTCACTGATCAGAGTAGGGCACTCGATGAATCTGTCCTCCACGGAGCCATCATCCTCCGCTCTGATGCGTTGCAGTACCTTCTCTAGTTCGTCCTTGTACTCCTTGCTGTCCCATATGTGTTGGCTCTCAAAATCCCCCATCACGCTCCAGTCTTGTATTTTGTTCAACCAAACACGATCTGCACCGAATTCTTCAGCCATATCTATCATGTCGTTCATCTCGTGATAGTTGTCTTTCTGCACAACGAAGTGCATGGTGAATTTGAAGTTTGACACTTGCCTGAGCTCAGAGATACACTGTAGACCCTCTTGTATCTTTTCCCATTTGCCTCCCAGCCTCAACTTCTCGTAGGTGCTCCTGCTCGCACCATCTATGCTTACGCCCAGCTCATCGAGATTGCCTATGACGTGTGGCACCTTGTGATAGAACTCTTTGAACATCAGACCATTGGTGAGGACCGAGTATTTGATGTTTTCCTTCCTGGGCGTGTGTTCCATGAAGTGCCTGTAAACGTGTGAGGCGAATGGATCACCGTCGGATCCTATGTGCACCTTCAACGGAGTTTTGCACCTGTACAACCATTCGTTTATCCTGTCGGCCAGTCTTATCCCGAGCCTGTATTCAGAACCTTCCTTGTGGAATATCATGTCCTTCCTACAACTCGGACAACGCAGATTGCAACTGTCGTCGATGGCGAGTCTCAGGTTCTTGATCCTGTCTTCTGGCACACCCTCTTCGAAGAAGTCGTACTCCCCGGCCAGCAACCACGAACACTGTCTGTTGTTGCAGTACCTGTAGGATCCGTCCTCGATGCTGTTCTGCAGGTGCCCACGCACGGCACTATTGTTTATTATCTCATCCAATGATTTGACCTGTAGATTGCCCAGGCTCTGGGGCAACCATGACGTGCATTCACACGCATAGCATGATCCCCGCTTGTCTATCAGCACGGTGTCATACGGTCTGGGACACCTCTTGCCTATCTTGAGATCCTTGCGAGTGTCTATGCGGTAGTGGTCGAACAACCTCTGGTCTATCATTTGTCGGGATCAGTTATCATGTCCAGCGTCAACGGTTGTGTCTCGTCTGGCTTCTGGGTCGGCATCTCCTGTGACTTCTTCCTCAGCCTCCGCTGTTCACGTTCATGCTGTTTCTGTAATTTCTTTGCACCTCTGGTGTTCTTGTAATCGTAGTGTATGCCCATCGTGAACCTCCTGTTGCTACCCTTAATTATACACTACAGCGACCCTGGTGTAAACTCTTTTGGTAATAAAAGTGTGTAGTAAAGGTTGCATTTGTGATAAATATGTCTTACAATCCAGAGCGATCGCTAGGCCAGTGGTCGCATTTCAATCATAATAGATCAGGAGAAAACAAATCTATGAAAATGACTAAGAAAACAATGGGTATAGGTGTGGCTGTTATAGCCGCTCTTGTTATCCTATGGTCTGTGCTTAAACCAGCACCGGCTGAGGCGGCTGAAGTGGGATTCACTCTAGGCGCTGAAAGAAAAATCGAAGCAGAAACTAATGCTATGTACTTGGACACTAATTTCGGTGAAGTGCTTGGCATCGACGTTACCACAGGTGTTAACTACACAGTGGATGACGACATGGACGCTTCGTTCAGTTCTTTCGAGTTAGATCTTAAAAAAGGCATCAAGGACAACATCGAAGTTTACGCTAACAGCGATTTCGACGTGAACTTGGACCACACAGAAACTACAGTTGGTTTCAAAGTAAAGTTCTAGTTTAAGCAACGTACAGTCGGTCAGCTCAAGGGCAGGCCGGCTTTACGCTTTTTAACGCTTCGCGTTATTTCTTAACTTACGCTATTTTTGGTAATTTACGCTTTCGCTTCGCTGATTGCTTTACGCAGTTTGGTAATATCCGAGTCGAAGTTGTTCTGCATCAATTTGTCAAATACCCATTTGTCTCTGTTGAATAATCCAGGCTTCCTTAATCTTGCACCCGTTGGATCTTTTATCTTCACACACTTGATCACCACGCCCTCGAGGAATATGAATCTATCGATATTCATACATAACTCTCCTGTGTATTCGTCAACATTCCAATGGAAGAATGCTGGATTCCAATGATAACCTAAAGCCTTTGCCCATTCCTTTGTTACGAATGGCTGTGTGCAAGTATTGTAGGTGTGTTTACCTCTATCGTCATAGGCCGCGATTGCAAATATACCGTCGGGATACAGGTTCTTGCAATCTTCTATCATCTGATCCCAATTCTTTGTTTTGAATTGTATCTCATCGCCTGCTAACATGTAGTAATCAGCATCTGTGCTTTCCGCTATAAAGTTCCAACTGTACACAGGACTTTGGTCGGGTCCGACTATGTATTGAACTGACTCTCCGTACTTGTTTTGCATTTCATTTAAGTATTCCAAATAAACTTTTAGATCCGGGTCATCGTCATTTATATAATATTTCACAATCACATTTTTTGAATTGTATGCGTTGTCTAGGATCATTGATACGGTGTTTTTTATAAATCCAGGACGTCCTCTTGATGGAATACAAATGCAAATCATATCTTTAAAACTGCTTCGATCATTTTAGAGAAACCTGTTTCTCTTTCTTTTGGTGTCATGTTTTTATCTTTGTATTCGAAATGGTCTGAAACTGTGTTTACTGACAAAGCACTCCTTTCAAACTGTGAAGCGAGTGTATACAATATATAAGTTTCCATTTCTACTGCCAGGGTGCCGTATGTTTGTAATTGCTTCCACCAATGCTCGTTGGGTTGATAAAAGTAATCATTGGAAACTATGCTTCCGACGTGTGCCGACGGGCAGTGCTTCAAGAAGTCTGTGAGGAGTTTGTGATCAACGCTTGGACTTATTTGGAATCCGTCTACTAAACTTTTACCCATTGAACTGTCTGTGCTGGCCGTGGTTGCCGCAACTACGTCTCCTACTTGCACGTGTTTGGCTATGCCTCCGCAACTGCCTACTCTGATTATTTTTTGCACATCATAAAATTTGAAAAGTTCTGTGATGTAGATTGCATTACTGGGCATTCCCATTCCACCAGCCTGCACTGATATAGGCTTTCCGTTGTGTGTGCCTGTGTATCCTAAACAATTTCTTACGCTGTTGACCAGTTTGGGATTTTCAAAAAATGTCTCCGCTATCCATTTTGCTCTTAACGGATCTCCTGGTAGTAACACTGTGTCAGCGTAATCTCCCGGCTTTGCTTCAATGTGTGGCGTCATAAATTTCTTTCCAACTGCTTACCCTACGTCCTTCGTATTCTCTGTTGTAAGGCCAATCCATCATGTAGG
>Ga0181422_1000806_pt1 | contig 10312 bp, 9 predicted proteins | sample 45SPOviralmetaG_FD_130147 | JGI IMG/M metagenome (GOLD analysis project Ga0181422, IMG submission 130147) | Marine viral communities from the oligotrophic San Pedro Time Series (SPOT) site, San Pedro Channel, CA, USA - 45 SPOT_SRF_2013-07-18 | ecosystem: Environmental > Aquatic > Marine > Strait...
AATTAATATGGCGATGTTCAAAGCATTTAAACCTGAAGCAATGAATAAGATTGCAGGGGCAATGGGATATACTGGTAACATGGATTCATTCCAGCAGTATATTGAACAAGACCCAGCACGTAAGGCACGTATGGATGGCTTTGTAAAAGCTGCACAGACTATGGCTAAAGGTGGTATGGTACGTAAGATGGCTACTGGTGGCTTTGGTCAACCAATTAATTTTTATCAGCCACAACAGGGCGAAACGCTAACTAGAACTACAGATTCTATGCAACCATACGCAGCAGTTGAGCCAGTAACAGGCGGTGAGTATGCGTTTAAACCTGACGGTACACGTGTAACTGTTAAGCAAGGATATTTTGACCCACGTTCACAAGCACCCGGTGGTGAAACAGACGGTCCGGGTTTTGAACAAACTGGTTCACCACTTGGGCCGTTGCAGGGCGTACTAGGCAATCCAGATATACCACCCCCTTCAACTACAAATCCACCTCCCCCTGCACAACCAGCACCCACACCTGCTCCTGCACAAACAGGTCCAGCTACTATAGGTGAAGCTACTACCCAGCGTATGTACGCACCGGGATTACCTACAGGTACAGTGACTACTGCTTCTATGACACCAACAGGTCCGGGTCAAGAGGTACAGCAAGGTACTGGCGCACTTACAGGTGCAGTTGCAGTGCCTACAGCAATGGCGCAGACAGCCACAACTACCCCACAACAAGAGTCACAAGCAAATGTAATGGACGCTACTTTAATGAGTCCCAAGGTAGATGCAGCTATGAATGCTACACAGGCAGCACAAGCTACCGTAGACCCCCGTGCGCAAGTCTTAGCGGCCCAGCAAACAGCATCCAGTGTAGGTAATCTATCTGCTGCACAAGGTAATGCCACACTTATTAACAATCCTGTACAGCGTAGCATACAAGCAGGTGAACTTATCAATGGTGCTGCTGATGCACAGACTGCTGCTACCTTTACTGAACAGATACAAGCAGCTACCGCTACACCATCTACACAAGCTACCGTACAGGGTCAGCTTGCTTCTCTAACAGCTAACTTTGATGCAGCTAACCCACCAGCGTGGGCAGCAGGTGCTATGCGTAATGCTACAGCAGCTATGGCGGCACGTGGACTAGGTGCAAGTAGCCTTGCTGGTCAGGCCATTGTACAAGCTACACTAGAAGCTGCACTGCCTATTGCACAAGCTGATGCACAAGTAGTAGCACAGTTTGAAGCACAAAACCTATCTAACAGACAGCAACGTGCTATGTTATCTGCACAGCAACGTGCGCAGTTTATTGGTCAGGAGTTTGACCAAGCATTCCAATCACGTGTACAAAACTCTGCACGTATTGGTGACATAGCTAACATGAACTTTACTGCTGAACAGCAGGTACAGCTAGAGAACTCTCGTGCTGCTAATACAATGAACCTAAACAACCTGTCTAACTCACAGGCAATGACAATGGCAGAAGCATCTGCGCTGGCACAGATGGATTCATCTAATCTTAACAATCGTCAGCAGTCAGCAGTACAGAATGCACAGACATTCTTACAGACTGATATGGCTAACTTGTCTAATCAACAGCAGACAGAATTGTTCAAAGCACAGCAGCGTACACAGTCTATGTTTACTGACCAAGCAGCTACCAATGCTGCGGCACAGTTTAATGCAACAAGCCAGAATCAAACAGACCAGTTCTTCTCTAATCTTGCACAGCAGACATCACAGTTTAATGCGACACAGAAGAATGCACAGTCACAGTTTAATGCAGGTCAAGCTAATACAGTCAATCGTTTTAACGCTGAGATGAACAATCAGCGTGACCAGTTCAATGCACAGAACCAGATTGTAATCGCACAGTCTAATGCACAGTGGCGTAGGCAAATTGCTACAGCAGATACTGCATCAGTTAATCGTGCCAATGAAATTAATGCTGCCGCACTGTTAGATATATCCAATCAGTCTTATAGCAATCTATGGCAATACTATGGTGATACTATGGAATGGGCATGGACATCTGCTGAGAAACAACTAGACCGTATTAGTGCATTGGCTATTGCAGAACTAGATGCTAAGACTAAATCAGAGGTAGCCGCCGCTGAAGGTTCATCAGCCGCTGGTAGTGCTATCGGTAGTTTGATTGGTTCACTTGGTACTGCTTACATAGGCTCTAGTGCATTTGGTGGATTCTGTTGGGTAGCCCGAGAAGTCTACGGCAAACAAGATACTCGTTGGTTTGTATTCCGTGTATGGATGCGGGATGATGCACCTAGTTGGTTTAACAAACTATACTTGACACATGGCGAAAAGTATGCTACATTTATTAGTGATAAACCATTACTTAAATGGGCTACTAAAAAACTGATGGACTTGGTAGTAGAAAGTAAAAGGAAAAAGCATTATGTCCAGAACGTATAATCCTATGATAAGCGCGTACAACAATATGAATATTGATGATATGCCTACCGATACTGCTTCTGAAAAAGATACAGGTGGTATTATGTTACGTAAGAAAAACATGGATATTGCTAATAAATTAGATATGTCTCAACCTGCTATTCGTATGGCAGTTCAGATGAAACCTATTCGTGACGCAAGGAATAAACTCAATGGCGTTTGAAGAAGCTACCCCTAACTTTGATGCGCCTATACCCGGTCAGTCTCTTACTGCTGAACTAGGCGCACGTCCTTGGCAGTCTAAGCCACAGTATAGCACAGTAGATGAAGCTGTAGAATACTATATGTCACGTATGACTACAGAAGATTTTATGGACCAGCTTATTGATGTAATGGAAATGGGTGTGCCAATAACTAACCTAGCAAACTCTATGCAGTTAGCTAGTGTTATGGAAGGTGTACACACTGTTGATGTGGGTATGCTTGTAATGCCAGTAGTTATGGAAATGATGATGCTGTTAGGTGATAGCGCAGGTATTGACTATGAGACAGGACTAGATAATCCTAACAAGAATAAGGCTCGTCCAACTAAGATACTTAAAGTAACGCAAGCCTTCCAAAAGAAACTTAAAGAAGTAGACATTGACATGGATGTTGATGAAGATAAAGAAGAAGTTAAAGAAGAGTCTGGTGGCTTGATGGCGAGGAGAAAGTAATGCCTTTATTCGGTAGTAATTTTGCAGAAGGTTTTGCAACTGGCTTTGCCACGGAAACATCTAAGGCTATTAACAAAGCTGTAGACAGACGCGATGAAGAAGTAAGTAAAGCTAAAGCGTTTGCTATGAAAAGAGCAGAGCAGCTAGACGCAGAAGCTACTGCTAAAGATGCCCGTACTGAAAAAGCTATTGATAAGATGGCTGCTAAATTTACCAAAGGTGGTAAGACAGATTGGAATAGAGTTTACAGTGCTATGATGGCTGTAGATGGTGCTGACCTAGATTCATTAGATGCTTTGTTTGAAAACATAAAGAAGACAGAAGCATCTGGTCAGTCATTTAATATAGATGATGTATTCAACTATGCTGAAGGCGACTCTGAACTAAGCAAGCTAAGTAAAGATGACATCTTCCAAGCCTTACGTGCTGAGTACGCCGCACCTACTGTACAGTCAAGTGACACAGGACTGCTTAGTAAGATAGGTCTAGGTGCAGGTACAACAGGTGGAGAGAGAGCCACAGAAGAAATGCAAGGACTCTTTCCGGGTGCTACTCGTACTGCTATTACTGGTGACTATGGTACTACTACAGTAGACCAGAAGCCACTGGCTGCTGCTATTGAATACGGTATGAAGATAGCTGAGTATGAAAAGAATATGTCACCTTCTTTAGCAGAAGCCTATGCATCTACTGCCGCAAAGATTGGCAAACTAGATATGAACTCACCTACATATACACAAGATTTAGAGGAACTGCAAAAAGAGCAAGATAGAAATGTATCTAATATTGCAGCTTATACAAAAGCTACAACAGAAGAAACAACAGCAAAAGGTTCAATGACTGCCTCTGGCTTTGCTAAAGTTATAACAGACGGAGAAGCTAGTGCGCTTGCACTTTCAGGTATTAATGAAAAGCTAGGTATTTATACAGATGCTAGCGGTGAAGTTCAAAGAGATGGGCTAGTTAATCCACAAGGTATTGCTAGTGCTAAGAAGAGAGCCTTAGAAGGTTACTATGAAAAGCATGTAAGAGGACAGATGGATGGTAATGGTCAACTATCTTTCTTAGGCCAACAAGTAATTATGAATCGTCCAGAATTGAAAGCTATATATGACCGAATTACAGGTAGTGAGCCTACCACCACCACCACTACAGGTGTAAGTACAGGTGATACTACAACTGCAAGCACTCAAACAGATGACATCTTTACATCCCAGCCAACTGAAGGTTCAGATACATCAACAGTAGGATTTACACAAGAACAAGCAGCGAAACAAATTAAAATACAATATCCTACTGCTAAAGACCTTATTAGTAGTCCTAAAGGTATTAGTCAAATTAAAAAAGACCCCGCTAAAATGTTTGATAAGGTTAAAGAATTGTATCCTGATGTACCGCCACAAACAATACAAGATATAATTAATGAACAGCTTGTGTTGTCAAATCAACCTGAAGAGCAAGCAGAAAAAGAACCTGATTTTGTGTATCAAACTCCTGAACAACTTGAAGCGGCACGTCTTCAAAAAGAAGCAGATGATGAATTTCAAAGAGATATAGAACTATCCCAACTCGCTGGAATAAGATAGAATTTAGACATGAAAAAAGATGCCTTTGACACTTACTTTATGGATACTCCAGAAGAAGAAGAAGAAGAGTTAGACACTCTTGTTTCTGAAGAAGAAGTTGTTGTGCCTTCATCCACAGAAGATGATGCCTTTGACACTTACTTTATGGATACTACAGAAGAAGAAATTACTGCGCCTATAAAAGAAGAAACTGCTAGTGCAATCATAGAAGAAAAAGATGATGCCTTTGACACTTACTTTATGGATGCAGATGAACCTGCTGAACAAGACAACGAACTAGAAGACTTCACTACACCACGTAGCTTTGAAGAGTTTTCTAAAGACCGTGGCTATATGGAGAGCATCGAAGAGTATTCCGTTGGACGCTATGGTAAAGAAGGCGCACAACAAGAAGACGAAACAGATGAAGAGTATCTTGAACGCTTCCTCACCCATGTCCGTGGCTTTGAAACCAACAGTATATCATTACTTTCTACCCTAGATTGGGTTAGAGGTGCAAGCGAAGAAGAAAAGAATAACTTTGCTTATGCTTACAGCCAGCTTGAAAGAATGCCCGGCTTCTTAGATGAAGGCGGTGGTGATACATTACGTGGCTTCCGTGATTACGTAGGCTACTTTATAGTAGACCCCTTAAACCTTATCGGCTTTGGTGCTGGTAAGGTTGCTGCTACTGGCGCACAACGTGCTATCATACAAGTGTTAAAGACACAGGGTAAGAAGGCGGCTGAAAAACAAGCATTAAAACTGACAGCCAAGGCTGCTGCTAAACCTGCTGCTTTTGAAGTAGCGGTTGACTTTACTGGCGGTACGCTAGAAAGTATGGGCAGACAAGAAGTTGATGATGAGTTAGACCTTATTGATGAGGTTGATGTAGGTCTTGCCGCTATGACTGGTGGTGTAATGGCTGTAGCAGGTGGTGGACTAACTGCCCTTGCTACAGGACTGTTTGCCAAGAAGGGTGCGGCACGAATAATCAAAGAGTCTGAGGATGCCGCCAAACTAGCTGGTGAACGTGCTGCTGCTCGTGAAACTGCAAGGCAGATGGATACGGATTATGTATTTGACCCCGTCAATGGTCACGAGATACTAGATGAGATAGACCTTCAGCTTCTACGTGACCAAGTAAAAGGTGGGGAACTAACAGAGAGCCAGCTACAAGTAGAAATATCACAGCGCATTGCAAAGATAGCGACAGAAACTGTAGCTGATATGATGCGTAAGGGTAACATGGCTCCTGAGATTGAGAGTATGATTGCTAACAATGCAAAGGCATCAGAGATTGCTCGTGTTGTATTGTCAAGTGAAAACATTGACTCATCTGTACTAGACGGTGCTATTGCTCGTGCTGGTATGTCAACTAAAGACTTCCTTGATGTCAGTGGTGTAAGTCTTAGTGATGCCGCAAGAACTATGTCTTCCTATAGTGACTTAGGTAAACTGATTAAACGTGTCAATGAACTAGACCCTGCTATTGCTAAAGAGATTGATGATAAGTTTGGTAAAGAAAATGCCACCACTAGCGTCTTTGGTAAAGCACATGACTTGATGATGCGGCTTGACCGTGAACGCCGTGCCTTCATGGTTTCACAGATTGCAACAACAGCACGTAACGTAGCTACTGCAGGTATGCGGTTAGGTATGGAGAGTGGTGCTAAGTTTATGGAATCTAGCCTGTACCATCTTGGTAAAGGCATAGGTGCTGTAGCTAGAGGTGAAGCAAGCATCGAAGGATTCCAGAAGGGACTCCGTGAACTAGGTCAAGATACCTTTGGCACACTGTCTTACCTGTCTGACTATTCAGGTTCAAAAGAACTTAGTGAATCCTTACTGAAGTATAACCCACGCCTAGCACGTATTATGGACAGGTCACTTCAAGAAGTTGATGTTGACCAGAGTTTGTCACGTGGTGCTAGGCTAGTCAACACCCTTAACATACTACAAGACGGTTACTTTAGACGCGCTGTATTCAATGACTCAGTAGCCAAGCAATTACGTGGTGCTGGCATGGACGTAGATGACTTTGTAGGTACTGGCAAGGGTCTTCCTACTAGTATATTAGAACGTGCTGTTGATGATGCGCTGTCCTTTACCTTTGCTCGTATGCCGAAGGTTGGTGGGGATAGAACCGGAGATACTATTGGTCATTATTTCGTAAAGATGAATGAGGCTTTAGGTCCATTACCCGGCGTTGTAGGTGCGCCTGTAGGTACTGGTGCATTCCCATTTGCTAGGTTCATGGTCAATGCCATGCAGTTCCAGTTCGATTATAGTCCCCTAAGTACTGTAGGTGCTATAACTAATGGTAGTAAAGGAATATTCAGCAAGTATGTAAAGGGTATCAGCGATATTGTTGAGGTAGACGGGAAAAGCGTCAACATAAAAGAGATATTAACAAACAAAAGTAAATACACAGATGAAACTGTGCAACGTGCAGAAGCCCTTAGTAAGAAAACTATAGATACAGAAAGGCAACTAGCCAAGGCTCGTGAGCAGATAGGTAAAGCAACTGTAGGTACTGCCGCACTGTTCGCCGCTATCAAACACCGTGAAGAGAATCAAGATACCGAATGGTATAATGTTATGGATAGCGAAGGTAGAACTCTCGACACCCGACCCTTCTTCCCAATCTCACCATACCTTGCTGTTGCTGACTTCATTGTTAAGATGAAGAATGATACGTTAGATGAAGCAGGTATCAAGCAGGTAATGGAAGGTCTTACAGGCTCACAGATACGTGCAGGTGCTAGTGCCTACATGATTGACTCTTTCTTTGAGAACCTTGAAAGCGTTACAGGTGGTGAAGGTGGTGACATCAAGACAGAGAAGATGGCTGAGTATGTCGGTGGTTACTTAGGTGAACTCGTAGGTGCAGTCACTACACCTGCTCGTGTCGTTGGTGACATAATGGCACAGTTCGACAAGGAAGCCTTACATCAACGTGATGCTAGGCAGATAGATGGTGTGGGTGGATTTGAACGTGGTGTGTCAGCCTTTGAGAATAGCATTACTCGTAACCTGCCTAAGATACCGGGCTTGTTTGACGAAGAGACATCTCTTATTGGCGTATCATCTTCACAAGATATGCCTATCAAAGAAAGTGCATCACGTGAACGTCCTGAGATGAAGCAGAGTCCATTGCTTGCCCAGCTTACAGGTGTTCGCTTTCGTTCTAGGCGTAGCCCTGTAGAGAAGAAGCTACTAGACTTAGGCTATGAGGAGTGGGAGATTGTACCAACTACAGGTGACAAGACCGCTGATGCCTTTGTAAAGAAGCATATGGGTATGTTGGTAGAGAGGTATCTCTCTCAGGAGATAAACTCAGAGTCGTTTAATGAACTGACAGATGCCCAACAGAAAGCCTCAGTAGCTAATAAACTAAAGCGTTATCGCAAGCTGGCTAAAGAGATGGGTAAGGCTGAATCATTTGATGGTGAGAAAGGCTTTACTGCTTTTGATAGAGCCGAATGGTCTAAGCTATCTAGTAAGGCACGTAGACTAGCTGATGAGTACTATCAAGACCGATATAACATGAGTGTATTAGAGAAGCAGAATAAAGACCCAGATACTAATCACTTCTTAATAGGTAAGAAGGTAGGCAATGCGCTGAACACAGCGTTCAAATAAAGCAAGGGGGCAATTAAGCCCCCTCTTTTTATGCCCAGTATTCTGCAGTCCACCAACCGTTTAATTCCCTAGTACAGTCGCAGACCATTTCCGTTACAGCCATGCCCATTATATAACATAGCCAGAGAACAATCAGTATGCCGGGTATCTTCCTAGCGATTGTCACCATCACCACTAATCTTCCCACGGTCTTTCCTTCCCTGTAACTTATTTAAGTTAGCTGCCGCCAGTGCCGACAACTCAAAGCCTAAGTCATTGGCTAGTGCCGCACAGTACCAGAGTACATCCCCAATCTCTGCAGCAATCTCCATCTTCTTAACCTCAAATGATTCACGGTCCGCACCATCACGTATGAACTTCTTGACCTTGTTAGCTACCTCACCAGCCTCACCAGCCAGCCCTAAAGCTGGGTAGGTGATTGCGTGTGTCTTAGGGTAGATGGCAAACTCAGCGGCCTTCTCTTGATACTCTTGTAGTTTCATATCTTTGTACCTCTCTTTCATCCAGTTACTAGCGTCTTGCTCTAGCTTGTTCATTGTGTTGTACCCTTTTCAAGTTGACATAGTAGGCATCATTATACCCACGTAGCCATTCACGATGCTGCATTGTATTGTGTTCAATGCCGCTGTCACCTATGTAGAACTTACCTTTCTTTGACTTCAAGGTCTTGCCCTTCACAAAGGCATCGAAGCCCCACTGGTATTGTATCTTTAGTGGGGCATCGTACTTAGTCAACCCATTACGCCGCATCTTGTTGCTCCTTAAACGCCTTGATGACATCAGAAGAGAACAGCTTCTGTAGGTTGAGCAAGTACATACGAGATGCATTGTTATCCCCACCAGAAACACTACGCTTCTTATCTAGGTTAGCGATGATGCGCTTCAACGAGGCAGTATCGAACACCAGTGTTGCAAATGTTTCATCACCGATACATAGATTGTGGAACCAGTAATCTGATTCCGTAGCGTTGATGCCACTTGGCTTACCATAGGACTCATACTCAATCGCAATGTTCCCCGTCTTTTGCCACACGTCTCTTTCACTTTTCACCTCTATCTTTTTGTCCTGTAGCATATCAGCTACCTGTTGCTCACGTACCTTTCCGTACTCTAAATCAATGTCAAACTTCTTGCGGTCTTCAATCTTTGGCTCTAGGTTTTTCATTGGTGTTCTCCTTCTCTGCATGTTTCTGTTTAAGTTTCTGCCATTCGTCCCACTGCTCCGACTTGCGGGGTGGGTTGTGTATTAACCAACCCTCGCCCCGTTTCCATATCAACTCTTTACTCATTAAAGTAATTGTTTAGGATGTCAAGTCTATCTTCATGCGATGCAATTCTATCCAGTTCACCTTGCATCGCTTCCATTATGTCTGAATGTTCTCCAATACCTACGGGGTTACGCAAGTAACATTCTATATTAGCAACATGCAGTGCTATATTAGCTTGTGCATGTTTACGTAATACTTCTAACATTTGTTCTCTCATGTGTCAATCCCTAAATAACTTTCTTTTGGGGTTCTTGTTCTAAAAAAGTTTGTATGTTCAGGATGCTCATCAAGAAACTTTCTAGCGTAATGAGAAATCCACCCATCACTAATCTTAAACTCCGACTCCCTTTCTCTTATAGCTGTTTCCCATCTCATTCTATGGAAGATGGCTTTAGCAGAGTAGTAATCTTTTACTTTAGCCATCTCTTTAGTAAAGTCACAGAACATCTCATATATTTCTGGATGTTTTTGATGATGCTTTTCAAAGTTTTCTTTTGTCCAAGTTCCATTTAACATTACTTATCTCCTCTCAATTAAGCCGCATTCAAGTCTACAATCTCACAAGCATCTGCAGTACACGCTAACTCACGTCCACCTGATGTTGTATCTTCCTTCTCAAACTCCTGTAGCAGTGACCAGTCTACACTCGTAGGCATCTGTGCCAGCATAGCATCATACTCATCTTCTGTACAGTCCTGATATGGTGCTTGC
>Ga0181422_1000808_pt1 | contig 10306 bp, 3 predicted proteins | sample 45SPOviralmetaG_FD_130147 | JGI IMG/M metagenome (GOLD analysis project Ga0181422, IMG submission 130147) | Marine viral communities from the oligotrophic San Pedro Time Series (SPOT) site, San Pedro Channel, CA, USA - 45 SPOT_SRF_2013-07-18 | ecosystem: Environmental > Aquatic > Marine > Strait...
GATTGGCAGTCTATCTGTTGCTCAATCTGGTGATACAATGATTATTGTTCATCCTGATATGGCTATGCAAAAGCTAACAAGAACTGCGGTAGATACATTCTCTTTATCAGATTATGATTTTGATCATAGTGGTGCGGCACATTATGAGCCTTTTTATAGGTTTGTTGCAGAGGACGTAACTATTACTCCTCAGAACAGCAATACTAACAGTCAAACATTTACAGCAAGTGCGTCAATATTTTCTTCAGAATGGGTCGGTGAGCATATTCAATATACTGATAGTGCCGGAACAGTTGTTCACATTGAGGTAACAGGTTACACGTCTGCAACAGAAGTAGTAGGAACATTCAGTGAGGCAGTCGCAAATACAAATGCAAGAGACACATGGTCTGAACAAGTGTTTTCAAGTCGTAAGGGTTACGCTAGAAGTGTAATATTTCATGATCAAAGACTTATATTCGGTGGATCAAGAGATTTGCCAAACCATATATTCTTTTCTAAGGTTGGTCAGTTCTTTAACTTTGATGTGGGTACTGGACTTGATGATGAATCAATTCAAGTTCAAATAGCTGAGAACCAAGTGTCAGAGATTAAGTCTATGGCATCATTAAGGCACTTAATCATTTTTACATCTGAGCAAGAGCTTTATGTTCCTACTGTAGATGATCGTCCTCTTACACCTTCTACAATATCTATTAAGAAACAAACATCTTATGGTAGCGGAAATGTTGCTTCTGTAGAATTTGATGGTGCTGTAGTATTCTTAACAAAATCTAAGGGTGCAATTAGAGAGTTTATATTTTCTGACATCAGTCAAGCCTATGCGGCTGATGCGCTTACCTTATTAGCTCCGCACCTAATTGGCTCTCCTTCTAATATGGTTTCTCAAAGAGAAGCATCAGACCAAGCTGAGTCTTATTTATATGCTGTTAATGATGATGGCAAGATGCCTGTCTTTGTCAGTATAAGAAAAGAAAAGCTACAAGGTTGGGCGGAATATTCTACAGATGGCAATTACAAGAATGTAGTTAATGTAAATAGAAACGTGTATGCAATCACAGAAAGAACCATAAACGGATCAACACTTACGTCTTTAGAGCTATTGAGTAATCAATATCATTTAGATTGTGCTATTAAGCAAACAAATGGTTCAGCAACAAAAAACTGGACTATATCATACTTACCTAACACAGATGTATATGTTAAGTCAGGAAACTACTCTCTGGGAAGCTATACTACAGATGGTAGTGGAAACATAACCTTAACAGATGCTGTTACCGAAGTTGAAATTGGCATTAACTATACTCCTACATTAACAACACTTCCTCCTGAGTTCCAATTAGCTAATGGTGTTAGTATTGGTCAGAAGAGAAGAGTTGTTAGAGTTGTTCTTGATTTAAATGAAACCTTAGATGTAAAAACAAAAGGCACTAATTTGCTTATTAGACGAGTAACAGATGACTTCTCTGTTGAGCCTTCTGCTGTTACTGAGCGCAAAGAAGTGTATTTACTTGGGTGGGGAAAAGAGGGTACGGTTACTCTTACTCAAGATCAGCCTCTTCCCCTTACTTTAAACGGATTAATGCTTGAGGTAGAAATATAATGGGCGTTGAATTACAAGTTGCTTCACTTGTTTTAGGTTTAGCTGGTGCTAATCAAGCAAAGAAAGCTTATGAGTTAGAAGCTCAGTCTTATCAAGAGCAAAAAGATTTGTCAGAAATACAATCTGGGCAACAAGAAAGAGATCGTCTTAAAATGCTAAGAATGCAACTCGCTAGTCTTGGTACATCTATGAGTTCTCAAGGTGTTGCCCTTGGAACATCTGCAAGCACATTGGCTTTAGAAAAAGATGAAATTAATATTGCTAATAGAGATATTGATGCGATTAAACTCATGGGTATGTCTAACCAAAGAAGATTTAGTCTTTCAGCAAGAGGTTCTAAAATGGCGGCAAAGGGTGCTATGATATCAGGATTTAGCAAGGCTACCAGTAGTATATATGACATAAAAACTGGTGTATCGGAGGTTTAGTAATGGCATTTAAAAAGACAGGAATGGGTAATGTTCAAGTATCGCCAGTTGGAATGCCTGATCTTAGTGGTTACAAAAGTTTTGCAAAAAGCGTAAATGCTGTTTCTGATGACCTTTATTCTATCGGATCATCTATGCGTAAGCGTGAGTTTACGGAAGCTTTATTAGAAGCAGAAATAGATGGCAAAACTGCTGGAGTTAAATTTGATGAAGAGGGTAATTTAGTACCTTTAACCAACTTAAACTATGGTAAGGCAGATAAGTTTTTTGGTACTAATGACGCTAGAAACCTACAGTTAGAGTTTAGAAAAAATGCTATTGCATCTTATGCTTTAGCAATTAGCAATGACGCAAACAGATATGCAAATAATTCTTTTGCCAACAACCCCGAAAATCCTGAAAGAGTAAGGGCAGATTTTGATGGATATTTAGAGGGTCTTGGAGAAATACCTGAAGACGTAAGAAATGCAATTATGCCAACTGTTACTGCTCAATTTGTTCAAGCAGAAAATCAGGCACAGGCAGGGCTTATAAAGAAGACAAGGTTAGAACAAGAAACGGTATCATTAGATGCGATTGAGATAGCGTCTAATGGAATGGCTAGTATTTATGCAAAGCAAGATTTAACTCCAGACGGTGCTTTTGATACTGGCACACAAGAAATGCTTACAGAAATACAAAGCAATATTGCACAAGCAAAAAATATTTTGGCTGGCTTGGGTTATACGGAATCTGAATTATCTAATATTGACAACGCCATAAAAAGCAAAATAGCTATTAGGTCTACTGAACAGCTAATAGAAGGCAAATGGATTACCAGTGGCGGTAATACATACGAAACCTTGTTGTTAATGGATGAAATTATTGATCAGTTTCGTGATGATCCGAGTGTAGACACAGAACAATTGTCTTTAGCAATTAATTCTACATTTAAAAATTTAAGCACAATGCAGACGGCTCAAAGAGCAGAACAGAACCGTGTAAGAGAAGCAAATTACGCAAGTTTGCTTAAGAAATTTGATGATCCTACTGTTTTAGAAAAACCAAAAGTTACAGATATAGCTAAAGCAGACTTAACTGATATGCACAAATCTGTTTTATTTTCTAGGTTAGGCAATTACCAAGATGGACTTATAGCTGATATAGCCGCATCTAAAAAAGAGGCACTTGATAATGCGTATGAACAAAATATGATAATAATGAAAAACCCTAGTTTGTATAGCAGGGAACAGCAAGAAAGAGCCTTTAATAATATAACACAATTGTATACGCAAGGTCTTTCTCATGGACAGTATAGTTCATTCTTAAAAGAACACACATCGATAATAAACGATAGGCTTAGTATTGAAAAAGCGGCAACAAAAGAAGCCGTTTCTGCATTTAGAGCAAATTTAATTATAGAAACAGGAGAAGCTGGTGGTTATATTTTACATCCACAAAGACTTGCTCAAATAATTCAAGATGCACAGGCAAATGGATACATTAGTGCAACAGGCCCTTTTACGAATGTAGAAGCTGCAAACATGCTCAACGCATATACAAAAGATTTTAATACAAAAACAAGGGAAACAAGAACAGCAATGAGTGCGATGAGAGATGCCCAAAATGGTGTCTCTCTTTCTTCAACACAAATTACTTCAATGAACAAGAATGTTGCACCTAATAGTGTAAATGTATTGGATGAAAATGGTCAGCCAATAGCAGTTCCATTAGACTTACAAAGTCAAAACCCAGATATTAGAAAAGCGTCTTTTGATGCGGCTGTTGCTTATACAGTTCAGTATCCATCAGTTATTCATCCACAAGTTGTATCATACTTGCAAAGCGCAGAGAACATTGCAACAGAAGAAGGATTTTCTGTATATAAGAGTTTTGTTGGTCAATGGTATGACGCAATGAAAAACCATAAAAACGAAGGTGTGTTCTGGCAGTCTGTTGAAAGGCATGGAATAGACGAAAGCTTATTAAGGAATGCTATGGCTTTTGATTTTTATAATTTCTCTCAAATCAATCAAATGGATACTACTAGCGCAAACAGAGTTATTAACGCAATTGTTCCAGAGGGACAAACGATTGAAGATGTTGTGTCTAATAACATGACTTTTTTCATGCACGATCAAACTTGGCTTATGGACTTAATATCTCCATACCCAGACCGTCAAGATGGCATTATAAATGATTATGCTTCTCGTAGTGGTGTTTGGCAAATGGGCGATGTTATTATGGAAGATAGCAGGGTACTGACAATGGTATCACAACGTGCTTTATCTAAAATGGCTAATGGCGAATATCCTCCAAATAAACAAGGCTTAAGACTGGCAACTATTGATGCAATGGGTGATCTTATAGGAGAAATAGGTGTTGAAGAGGATATAGAAACTGGACAATATAAATGGGTTCAAAAGCCTATAATAAATGAAGCAAGAAAAACTATGGGTGGTGAGCCTGTAAATTTATCAATGGATGATATTAAAGCAGATGTTGTATTTAGATTGATGTCTGAACCGGGAGCATATCCTGAAGGCATGTTAGATGTTCTAGCTGAAAGAGATTTTATATTTGAATATAATGATCTTAGCGGTCCTATTGCCACCTATAAGGTATCTATGAATTTCCAAGGTAAAAGGGTTGTTTTAGATGAAACATACAGATTTGATTGGAACACAAGTCTTAATAATGAGTCTTATGCAAAAGCCCTTAATGAAATACAAGACAGTTCTATAAAGCAATTCTGGATGAGCTTGCCATTTATGGATCAAGTTGTTGTTAATCAAACATATAAGTCAATACAAAGTTCTAGTTTATATGGGATGAGTCAGCCAGACAGAGAGGATATTGGTGCTTTAATTAGCATTTATAACTCAAGGCAATTAAAGAAGGGAGGAGCTACTATTAATTTAGATGATATTCCTCAAAATGAAGTAGATAGACTTATTTCTTACATCACTAGCCTTGGAATCGGATAATGAATATAACACAATATAACAATCCATTTAATATACGCCCCGGTCAAGGATATGCTGGCGAGTCTGGCACATACAAAGGCAAGGATGGTAGTGAATACGTTATATTTGATAGCATGGAGCTTGGGCTTCGTGCTGGGTTAGTTGATCTTCGATCTAAAATAAAGCAAAAAGATGGCGACCTTCTTGAGATGATTAAGAAGTTTGCTCCAGAAAAAGACCAGAATAATCCAGATTCTTATTTCTCATTTGTATCTAATAAAATTGGAAAAGATACTGTAACTGAATCTGATTTGCCTGAGTTGGCAAAAGCATTTATTGAATTTGAGAATACCCCAGAAACAGCAAGGTCATATCTTAATCAATTTGATTCTGTTTACAGTGATGTAAACGCCATGTCTCAGATTGATATGCCTACAGAAACTAATCTTTCTCAGGCTAAAAAATTAGCTGGCCTATCTGATGGTGTTCCTGTTCCGCAAAAAAAGCCGGATGAACCAGCTATTGCTCAAGCTAGTATGCCAGACTTAATAACAACTCCTACTGGTTCTCCTGCATCTAGCCAAACAGAGATGGCGCAGTTAATTACAGAACCTAGTGACCCAAACATTACGTTAGATATAGATCCAACTATTGATGACAACATTATAAATTCTCCTAATAAGCCTATTTCTGATTTAACTGATCAACCACTTGATTTGCTTACTGAGCAAACAAGGGTAGCAAATGCTATTGATAATGAAATAGATTTGGATGTAGATTTTTTAACAAGCAGAATGCCTATTATAGCTTTGCCAAAAGTAGAGCAGATGCCTGACATAATTGAAGAACCTAATGTAAAGCCATTATCATATGATGGTGCTGATGTTCAAGGAATTATAGATAGAAAACCTGCATATTCAAACAATGTTAATTATGATTCTTTGGTAAGCCAAGAAAGGGGTGCTAGTGTATACGCTGTAAATGAAGGTATACAAAACAATACATTGCCAAACTACAACTTGTTTGGTGACTCAGCAAACCTAACGCAAAACAAAGTTTATAATTCAGACCCAGATTTATCTGACATTGTTGCAGAAGGAAAGTTATATCAAATTCCGGGTGGTGATGGTCAATATTATTCTAGGGATGATGTTACCAACAAAGAATACTTTGCCTTTACTAATGATAGCTCTCAGATATGGAGTGCTGCATTTAGACAAGAGAATGAGTTAAATTCTATAGGCAGATTATTTGAGGACATGAACGCTGACTTTGTTGATGATCCCAACTATGACCCAGTTCAAGATAAAAGAATACCAGATGGTTATCACTATCAATTCCTAAATAGTGGTAGTTATGAGCAAACAACTATAATGCTCCAAAGATTTTATCAAGATATGGAAGACATGGAAACTCTTAACATGGCTTCTTCTGGTTGGGGTTTTACAAGAGTTGTTTCTGGATTAGCTAGTCCTACTACGTTAGCCCCACTATCAGCACCATTTAAAGTATTAAGGACTGGAAGTGCGCCTCAAAGATTTGTTAAGGGTGGTCTTTATGGTACTGCTGTAATGATGCCTAGTGAAATGCTGATGTCTGAGCAGATATATACTAGAGATGTGCAACACTCTGTAATGATATTAGCTACTGCTGGACTATTTAGTGCGGCCGCATCTCAGTTTAGGAAGCCAATAGCTAGTTCTGCATCTTCTGCTCCACCACCACAAAAAAGATTAACTTATGATGATGGCACTATTGATATGCGTAGAGATGGTTTTGATGTTGATGGTGATCCTATATTTAGGTCTGTAGGTGCGGCTGGTGATGATTTTACAAATACAACTGCTTGGAGAACAATGGAGCAAGACGCTTTAAGGGAAACAGGCGTTGGCTTAGAAAAGCTTGGATGGAATCCTACGATTAGATTATTTAAAAGCCAGAGTCCAACATCTAGAAGTGTTGTAACTTCTCTTGTTGATGTTGGTGGATTAATACAAAAGAAAGTTAATCTTGGGGAAAAGATGGACGTTGATAAGTCTGTCGAATCTACATTTAGAGTTAAGTATGTTGTTCCAATGTATGAAGCAATAACTTCTATGTATGAAAATTTTCTTAAATATAGAGTTGGAAATGTTAAAGACGGTGACATTAAAAGAATCTTTCAAGGAATGGGTGTTTCTTTTAAGGACTTTGGAAAGACTATGAAAGGTTCTACTAATCCATATCTTTCTCAGGTAGAGTTTAGAATCCGTGTTGGTAAGGCTATGCGTCGTGGTGACAAAGATTCTGTTCAAGATAATGCGACTCCATTTATTGAACAGTCTGCAAAAGCCATGAGAAATCAGTTTAACTTTATCAAAGATGAAGCCACTAAAGCTAGATTGTTTGAAAGAGAGTTACAGGGTTTTATTAAGTCGGCTAAGCTAGAAGGAAACGTGGCTCTTGTTAAGAAACTTACAGCACAACTTGCAAAGTTGAGAGAGCAGGGCGTTACTCCAAATACTGCAATATCTTATCTTCCTCGTGTTTACAGAATCGATAAGATTATGGCTAAACAGCAAGAGTTTCTTGGGATTGCTGAAAACTTTGCAATTAACAAATTAAAGATGAATCCAAAACAAGCAAAAAAGTTTGCTTTAAATTATATGGATAAAGTAACTATGGCAAAGCCATATTATGACGTAGAGGATGTCGTAGGTTTTGAAGACTTTGTTAAAACAGCAAGTGGTTTAAAAGCTAGAGCTGTTGAGATAGACGATGAGCTTATTGAAGATTTTCTTGAAAGTGATGTAGAGGTTTTAGTAAGGCATCATACCAAAACAATGGGCATAGATATTGAGCTAGTAAATAGATTTAGTGATGTAGATATGCGTAAAGTTACTGATGCAATTACACAAGATTATAAAAAGTTAATTGATAATGCTAAAACTCCTCAAGCAAAAAAAGATTTAAAGAAGGCTTTAGATGACGATCTTAGAGATATAAGAGGTCTTCGTGATAGGGTAAGGGGTACATATGGTGTATCGAAAGACCCACATGCCGCATCTAGTCGTTTCATTAGAGGAATGAAAAGCTTTAATGTAGTTGTAGGTATGGGTGGTGCTACTGTTTCATCAATACCAGATATTGCTAGGCTTATAATGACAGAAGGGACAATGAACTTTTATCAAAAAGGATTGCTTCAACTGTTTAAAGATAACCAATCAATATTTAAAAAGATGACAAAGAGTGAGTTAAGGAAGGCTGGTGTTGCTCTTGATGCTCAGTTAGGTCTGCGCTCTGCGGCCATGTCTGATATTAGCGATATTTTTGGATCAAGATTTGGATGGGAAAGAGCCTTAAATCAATCCGCTGGTGTATCAATGATATTAAACGGATTAAATATATGGAATCAGGTTCTTAAAGAAATGTCTGGTCAAATAACAATGTTTAGAATGACAGAAGGCATAATGAAGCCTTGGTCTAAACTATCTGCTTCTGATAAGGAAAAGTTTTTAAAGTCTGGCATTGGTGAGCAAGAGCATATGAGAATGCAAGCTCTTATTAAAAAGCATGGTCTAAAGGAAGATAACGAATGGAATCCTAACACTGAAAAGTGGGAGGACGCTACCATGAGAATGACTTTTAGAAACGCATTAAATATAGCTGTTGAAAGAACTATTATAACTCCCGGTGCGGCTGACAGGGCTTTATGGACATCAACAGAATGGGGAAGCTTTGCTACCCAGTTTAAGTCTTATGGGCAGGGAGCTACTATGCGTATGGCTACTGCTGGGTTACAGGAGAAAGATGGTGCTTTTTGGCAAGGCGCAATAGTTTTGATTGGATTAGCGGCCGCTGTTAATGAGATAAAAAGGTTGCAATATGGGTTAGAAAAAGACGAAAGCTTTAAGCAAAAGTTAATTAATGCCATAGATAGAAGTGGTATTGGTGGGTATTTTACAGATGTAAATAATGCCGTAGAAAAGCTCACAGATTACAGATTAGGTTTAAGACCAATAACAGGTGCAAGCAATCCTTATGATGTAAAACCAGCAAGTGTTGCGGCCGCTACAGTAGGTCCGGGAATAGCTAATATGATAACTGCTGGTTCTGTATTTGGAGATGTAATCACAAATTCTATGGATGAGAAGACATTAAGAAGCTTGCGTTTTCTTATGCCCCAATCAAACAATCCGGCATTAGACCCAATATATGATGGGGTTTTTGGTCAGTAAGTGAATTGTCAATACACAGACAATAGGAGATAAAAGAGTATGGCTACTATACAAATCGCAGATAATGATGCACGAGTACAATATACGCAAGCTGTCGTTGCAAATACGACACAGCTTACTATTGACTTTCCATTCTTTGATCTGGACGACATAAACATAATTGTTACTTCTGAAGCTGGTGTTGACACAACATTATCAAGAGGTACTGGCACCGGGACATTTGCCGTAACAGGTACTTCTGTTGACGATGGTTTTTCTGGTGGTCATGTTACTCTTGGCGATAGTTATGCTAGTGCTTCTACAAAGTACACTATCTTTAGAGACATCCCTGTTTCAAGAACAACTGACTTTCCAACATCAGGTCCTTTTAACATATCATCACTTAATACTGAGCTAGACAAAATCTTTGCTGTTGAGCAAGAGCTTGAGACAAAGATTACTAGAACCATGCGTCTTGCTGATTCAGACACTGCCGCTGATCTGGCATTGCCTAACCTTGATACAAGAAAAGGTACTGTACTTGCTTTTAATTCTACTACAGGATTACCAGAAGCTGGACCTAAGATTGCTGACATTAGTACTGTACAGGCTATTACTGCTGATATTGCAACACTGGCTGATATTGAAGACGGTACTGACGCAACGGATGCTATCCAAACTGTTGCTGGCATCTCAGCGAATGTAACAACTGTCTCTGGCATATCAGCAAATGTAACGACTGTAGCTGGTCAAACAACAAATTTGGCTAATGTAACAGCCAACCTATCTGCAATACAAAACGCATCTAGTAATGCCAGTGCGGCCGCAACTGCAAAAACTGCGGCTGAAGCGGCTCAAGCGGCGGCTGAAACTGCGTTGGATAATTTCACGGACACTTACCTCGGTGCAAAGTCTAGTGATCCTACAGTAGATAATGACGGTAATGCGTTAACCGCTGGTGACTTATACTTCAATACAACAGACAATCAATTAAAGGTATATACTGGTTCAGCTTGGGTTGCGGCGGCGGTAACTGCGGCTGACTTCTTGACGGTTGCTAACAACCTGTCTGACTTGGGCAGTGCCGCTACTGCTAGAACAAATTTAGGGCTTGGTACTGCGGCAACAACAGCA
>Ga0181422_1000809_pt1 | contig 10304 bp, 14 predicted proteins | sample 45SPOviralmetaG_FD_130147 | JGI IMG/M metagenome (GOLD analysis project Ga0181422, IMG submission 130147) | Marine viral communities from the oligotrophic San Pedro Time Series (SPOT) site, San Pedro Channel, CA, USA - 45 SPOT_SRF_2013-07-18 | ecosystem: Environmental > Aquatic > Marine > Strait...
ACAAGGAGTTAGAGGATATGTTGCCATCCTTAGAGGCATTTGCAAAAGCCGCTGGTTGTAAAAGATTATATGGCGGTGGCAGAAAAGGATGGTTAAAGAAAATAAGTCATTTAGGCTTTAAATCAGAACATTTAATTAGCAAAGAATTATGAGTAAAGGATCAACTTCAACAAAAGCAGAATTGCCAGAATGGCAAAAGAAAATGTACGAAGAGGCTTACAGCCTTGGTAAAGGTGTCTCACAGCAACCATTTATTCCATATACCGGGGCGCAAGTTGCTGGTTTTAACCCAGATCAATTAAGACAATTTGAAGCAACCCGGGGAATACTTGGCTCTGCTCAACAGTATGATCCACGCGCTGGTTTACAAGCATTGGCAACCGCGCCCACGCCAACTATTAGCCCGGTAACAGGCAGAACTGCACAAATCGGTCAAGTTGGAACTCCACAAGCTGCAACCATACAGGGTATTCAAGGGCCACAAGCAGCCCAAATAGGCGGTGTACAAGCACCTCAGTTTAGAGGTTTATTAAGTCAAGACATAGGAGCATATCAATCACCTTACCAACAGCAAGTCATAGATCAGTCTATGGCTGATATTCAAAGGCAGGCTGATATAGCTAGAGGACAATCACAATCCCGGGCAATTGGTGCAGGAGCATTTGGTGGTTCAAGGTCTGCTTTGCTAGAGGGCGAATCACAAAGACCATTTATAGAACAAATGGCTAGAACATCCGCTGGTTTAAGGCAGTCTGGATTTGAACAAGCACAACAGGCTGCTCAATCTGATTTAGCTAGACAACAACAGCTTGGTATGTTTGGAGCTGAACAACAACAACAACGTGCATTAGAACAAGCTAGATTGGGCCAACAAGCAGGTTTAACTGGTTACGAGGGCGATTTACAGCGTTTTATGCAACAAGCAAAAATGCAACAAGAGGCAGGTTTATTAGGATCACAACAAGAACAGGCGCGTGCGCTAGAGCAGGCCAGATTGGGACAACAAACTGGTATGGCAGAATTAGATATTGCAGGTCGTGCAGCTATGGCTCAACCAGAGTTAGAGCTTAGAGCAAGACAACAACAAGCAGGATTGCTTGGTGGTCAATTAGAGGATCAATACCGGGCGTTAGGTTTATTAGGTGGTGTTGGACAACAACAACAGCAACTACAACAAAGAGCGCAAGACCAAGCCTACAACGAGTTCTTACGAGCTTCTGGTTATGGTCAACAACAACTTAGCACTTTACTACAAGGTCTATCTGGTATGCCTGATTTGGTTAGTTCAAGAACTAAACAAAAAACTGGCGTGGGTGATATCCTTTCTGGATTATTTGGTTTGGGGGGTTAGGAGTTAATATGAACTTTTTTGATAAATTACAATCAATGGGTGGAAACTATGTTTCTCGACTTGGTGGCGCAGATATTTTAAAACAAAATCAATTACAAGAATTAGACCCACAACAATTAGCTTTTTATAACCAACAGAAAGAAGCAGCAAAAACCGCTGGTATGCGTGAGTTAGCCTCTAGGTTATCTGATGCTTTTGCAGGTCGTGACATTGTTGGTCGCGCTGCTGAAAGGGAAGAATTAAAAAAAGGAAAAGTTGGAACATTGACTGCTGGCAGAAGAGATGCTGAATATTTTAAAACTTTAGACCCTGAACAACAAAGACAATTTTTAATAGCTACAGGCAGAATGTCTCCAGAACTTGCAGAAGAATTTAGAGTAGCAAAAGCACCGGGTGGAGTAGATCTTACCCCTGGACAAAAAAAATTAGATGAACGATTTGCAACTACAGCAGAAGCATGGTTTTCCAAAGATGCAGCTCAAGTAGATGCAAATATTATGAATTTAGAAGAAAAACTTTCAATTATTGAGCGTGGTGAAGCAGATGTTTCTGGAAAACTGATTGGTATTACACCTGAATTTTTGCAGCCATTCGTAGGACAAACTGAAGCAAAAGCATTTTTAGGTGATGTAAGAGATATTGTTTTTCAATCATTGAGAGAAAAATTAGGCGCACAATTTACTGAACAAGAAGGGAATAGGTTGGTTGCTGCTGCTTATGATCCAAGTTTACCAGAAGAACTTAATGTTAAAAGGTTGAGAAGATTATTGGCGGTTGTAAAAACCATGAAAGAGTCTAAAAATAATATGGTTAATACATGGAAAAATACTGGGACTTTAAAAAATTATGAACCACCAAAAGCTACTTTTGCTAATATTTATGATGCTTTGGTTGAAGAAGAATTTGCATCTAAAACCAATGAAGAATTAGTAGAAATTTATCAAAACACTAAAGACCCAGATAAAAAAAGTGCTATTTTACGATACGCAGAAAAACTTGAAAAACAACAAGGTATTTAATTATGTCTTTATTAGACGATCTTAAAAAGGCAAATCAAGAAATAGAAGAAGTTTCTGTTACTGCTCCTCAAGTTAAGCCAAGCACTTTAAAACAAGCAATCAGCAATATACCTTCTAGCACCTTGCAATTAGGCAAAGATATTATCCAACCAATTATTGCGCCTGTAGAATTTTTAAAATCTACTTATAGCCTTGGTAAAGGAGTGGTTGAACTTGCAATACCAGGCGAACAGCCTGACGAAAAAACAGCAAAAGCTGTAGGCGAGTATTTGGCTAATAGGTATGGTGGCATGGAAAATATTAGAGATACTTTTGCAGAAGACCCTGCTGGTATATTAGCTGATGCAGCAATGCTTTTAAGGGGTGGTGGTGCGTTAGCAACTAAAGTTCCGGGATTAACTCAAGCAGGACAAGTAATATCTGAAGTCGGTAAAAAAATAGATCCAGTAGAATACATTTATCAAGGTGGTAAAGCTGGTGCAAAAGCAACAGGAACAGTTGCAACTGAATTAGCTGGATTAACTACAGGCGCAGGAAGTGAGGCAATCAGACAAGCTGTTCAAGCTGGTAAAACTGGCGGTGATGTTCAAAGACTTTTAACTGGTGAAATGCGAGGAACTTCTGAGGGAACAGATGTTGTTTCACAGGCCACAGGCAAACTTAAAGAGATGGCGTTAGAACGAGGCAAAGAATATCAAACTACAAAAGCAGGTTTAAAATTAGAAGAGTTGCCTGTTGATATTGGTAAAGTTCGGCAATCATTTAATGAGTTTGTAGATTCTAAAAAATTTGAAGGTATGTCTGAACTATCAGAAAAAGCTCAAAAAAAATTAACAAAAATAGAAAAAATTATTGATGAATTTGAAGCTAATCCGAAACTGCATAATGCCAAAGGCTTGGATATGCTTAAAAGAAGGGTTGATGCTGAATATCCATCAGGGCTAAATGTTGGTGACTCTGGTTTGGTTGTATCTGAAATAAGAAATAAAATAAAAAAACAAATTCTTACAGAAGCACCAGAATACGGAAAAGTAATGAAGGCTTACGAACAAGCAATTACTTTAGAAAAGAAAATTATGAAAGAGCTGAGTCTCGGTAATAAAACCGCAGCGGGAACAGCTTTAAGAAAATTACAATCTGTTATGCGTAATAATGTTAATACAAATTATGGAAATAGATTGGATATGTTAAAAAACCTTGATCCAGACTTATTGCCACAATTAGCAGGACAAGCATTAAGCAGCAAAACACCTAGAGGTTTACAAGGATTAAGCGCAGGTTCAATTGCTGCCTATGGAATTCCTACAGCTTTATCAGGATTAATTAGCCCCGCAGCTTTAGCAGGAATTCCATTACAGTCACCTAGACTTATGGGTGAGATTGCATTAAAAGCTGGTCAAGCGCAAAGATACGCAGGTAAAGTTCCAACTGGAGATATTCTTAGAACTGTCAGACCAATATCAAGTGCAACAAGAGATATTGAGGCTCAACCATCACAAGAAGAGTTGGACAGAATGAGGTATTTAAACAGTCTATTACAATAACCCATGCCCCTTGCAACAGAACGAGTTGGTCGTTTTGGTGAATATCTCACAGCAGCAATCCTTTCTCAAGTTTCTGACACAGTAACCATCGTTCCACACAACGCATCCGCAGACATCATCTTTGAACACAACCTAAAGCTGTATAAGTGCCAGGTAAAAACTCAATCTTCAATAGAGCAACGCAGAGGCAATTGGCGGTTTGATATGCGTAAGGGTCAAAAAGCTGCACACAGAAAATACAAAGATAATGAAATAGATATATTTGCTTTTGTCTCTATCACCCACAGAAATGTGGTCTTTTCTAAACCTTTAAACCAAGTTCAACTAACCATCGTTGATGAACACATGAAGAACAATGATGCTCTTAGGAACATACAAGACATACTTAAAGATTTGCAATAAAAAACAAAACCCCTTAAACTACGCTAATACACTATAGGGAGATTATTATGAATGTATTAAGTTTATTTGACGGAATGTCTTGTGGAATGATTGCTTTGGATCGTTTAGGTATCAAAGTAGATAACTATTACGCAAGTGAGATTGATAAGTATGCCATCCAAGTTAGCCAAGCTAACTATCCTGACATTATTCAAGTCGGTGATATTACCAAGTTAGATTTATCTACACTACCGAAGATTGATTTGGTTATGGGTGGTTCACCCTGTCAAGGATTTAGCTTTGCAGGTAAACAGTTAGCGTTTGATGATCCAAGATCTGCATTGTTCTTTGAGTTTGTTAAATGTGTTGACACTTTAAAGCCTAAATATTTTTTATTAGAAAATGTAAGAATGAAGAAAGAATACTTGGATATTATTTCTGAGTACATGGGCGTTGAGCCAATCTTTATTAACAGCTCTTTGGTTAGCGCACAGTCAAGACAGCGTTACTATTGGACTAACATTCCCGGGATTGAGCAACCTGAAGAGCGAGGCATAGTGCTACGCGACATATTAGAAGATCAAGTTGGTTCAGAACATTATGTTGGTGACAATATGCAAAATAACTACAAAGGTGGCAATCAACTTAACCCTAACTATAAAAGCCAAGCTAACACCATACATAACTCAGATAAAAAATCTGGAACAATATGTGCAGGTACTCATGGTTATGCCAATGGTTATGTGGGTGACAAGCACAAACCTGTAAAACAAACAGAGCGTAATGCTAGACACCTCAAGCAGCTTGATGATAAATCACTTTGCATGACTGCAAGTATGTACAAGGGTGCAGGTAACAATGGTATGACTTTAGTGCCTCAGAATGTTGTATCAGAAAAGAGACACGCAATCATTGAAAAAAATTTAGGTCATAAAATAAAAAACGACACCTTATTAATTGGTTCATCGCAAAAAAATGCTTACTTAGGCACAGATAAAAGTTCAACCCTTACTGAAGCAATGGCGAAAGGTGGCGGTCAAATACCAATGGTTAAAATGTCAAAAGATAAAACTAACGACAAGGAACAAAAGTTAGTTGATGATACAAGTGATTTACCAGAAAAGTCGCAAACAATTAAATCGCAGTATTACAAATCATCTAAAGCAAACTTTGAAAGAAGCGGTACTTTTCACGCAACAGGAATACCGCAGAAGTTGGTTAGCGATAAACCTCAACGAGTTGGCACTCATGTAGAAGAAGTTAAAGTAAGAAAGCATGAGGTTGATATAACAGCTTTGCAATATTTATTGCGAGAAATGAAAGCTGAGTCTAAAAAAACTAATAGACAAATAGCTGAAGAAACTAATTTACCTATTACTAAAGTTGAGCATTGGTTTAGAACTGATAGCAGTTTTGCAATACCAAGTGATGATGTTTGGTTAAAATTAAAAGAAGTTCTTGGAATACAAACGGAAGTCTTTGATAAGCCAATTATGGAGTTTGAATATCGTGATGGTGTGTATGAAAGCACACAAAGAGTTTATGGCGATCATGGTAAATCACCAACTCTTACAGCATCTAATTCAGATCAGTTAATACAAACTAGCGATAAACCTCAACACATAGGCACAGCAGTTGATGTTAATGGACACGATCAAATTAAGCGTGTGTATTCGCCTGATGGTAAGTCTCCAACTGTTACCACTTGTGGCGGTGGTCATAGAGAGCCGAAGGTTGTCTCGGGTGCTTACAGAGGCCGTTACAACGAGGATGGATCAATAAGTCAAAAGTTAGAGTTACGCAAAGACGATAAAAGCAATGCTATGACAGCATCGTTTAATCATAAAATAAACTTTTTAACCCAAGATGAAGTCTATTGGCGAAAGCTCACACCCTTAGAGTGCGAGAGATTGCAAACTGTTCCTGATAATTACACGAACCATGTCAGCAACACTCAGCGTTATAAAATGCTTGGCAATGGTTGGACGATAGAAGTCATAGCTCACATTTTACAAAACATGGAGATAGATAATGTTTAAAGGTATTACATTTGAAGCTGTAGATAACTTCTTTGATGAGTATGACTATCATGGTTCTACAGGTTGGTTGACAGAAATAATCTATGGCAACATTGATTTAGGCCTACTTAGAAAAGCCATCAATGAACACGCACAAGGTAACTTTGAAAAGTGTCAAGAGTATGTTGACCAAATGCATATAGAGGTGGAAGTATGACACCTAGTATGACACTTAACGAATTATTTGATTTATACACAAAAGATTTAAACAGGCGTGGTGCTAAGACTGTTAAACGCATTAAACAGTTTTATGACAACGACATCCGATTAGCTCTTGGCGATAGAGAGATAAACAGCATCATCAGAGGTGACATAGCACAGCTACACTTCGATGTGTCTGAGAGATCTCCTTATACCTCCAACAAATGTCTCTCTATCCTCAAGGCTATGTTTAACTTGGCTATTACCTTTAGCTACATAGAAAACAACCCGGCATTTAACATTGGTAAGAATCGTGAGATTAAACGCAAACGCTACCTAACCAACGAGGAGCTGATCGCCATTACTGAGCAGCTTGATCGTTTGGGCCATAAAGCCAGATACAAGCAAGGTTGCAACTTTTTATGGATGCTAATTTATACTGGTGCGCGTGTGGGTGAGATTAGAAACGCTAGGTGGTCTGATATTAAAGGCAATGCGTTGGTGATTAAAGATCATAAGACCGATCATTCAGGCGAGGATCGTATTATCTTTATTACTCCCGGGGTGCAAAAGATATTAGATAAGTGTGAGCGCGTGGGGGAGAAAATCTTTGACATAGATTCACCCAGATATGTATGGGATGTCATACGCAAAGAGGTTGGGTGCGAGGATGCTAGGCTGCATGACATCAGACACTCGTATGCCTCATGGTCATTAGAGAAAGTTAATCTATCAGAGGTTGGTAATCTATTGGGCCACGCAGATGTAGCGACCACTCAAAGATATGCACACATCCATAAAGAGAAAGCGATAGGCAACGCTAATGTTGTGAGCCAACACATTCATAGCATCGTATCTAATAGATAATTATAAGTTATTAATATCTATACAAACATCATCCTTATTAGCGGTGTGAATACCTAGTTTTAATAGGTATTCAGCAACGCTGTGAGGGTCTTTGTTTGCTGTACGACAAAATTCAATAAAGTCAGACACTAAAACTCTGTCAATATAGACAGGTTTTCTACCATTTCTTTCTTCAAGAATTGGATCGTCAAAGTCTGCTAAATTCATATTCATACCTCGTTACAAATTTTCGTAATGTTCTATTAACTTATTTAAGTACCACCTGGCTTTTTCTAAGTCCTGAATGTTTGCATCCTTGTACTTATGCCTGTGTATATACTTAATTATCGAGCCTTCTAAATAAGATGGAAACTGATCGCCTAATTGCTGCTTGATGTAGTCTATACACTCCAAGCCACCCTCGTTGTAATGAGGCGGGTGATCCACCATATCGTTCTTTACATTGTCCCATTGTGTTGGGGTTGCATTATCTATACTCATATTTCATCTCCAAATTAATAAATACTTGATAATGATAGTGGATAAGCGTATATTAGTCTACAGGTAAATCAAAGCAGGGAGAAAAATGCATACTGATAGAAAATTTATTGACACAAAAGAACTAGCCAAAAGGTGGGGTAGAAGCTCCAGAACCTTAGAGAATTGGCGTGGTAAACAAGTTGGCCCTACATATTACAAGATCGAAGGTAAAATCCTTTACGACTTAGAAGATGTAGAAAACTTCGAGACTGGTTCAAGGGTGTTATACAGTGCCTCACGCGATATTTAGTCCCTCATCATCTGACCGATGGTTTAACTGCCCGGCAAGTGCGTACCTGAATTATTCAGCAGAATATACAGTTAATATTGCAGCAGCTACCGGGACATTGATCCATGAGATGTGTGAGATGTTATTAAAGGGCAGACTTGTAGACATCAGCTTGGAAGAGTATTGGCTCGGTAAAGTTGTTGACATAGAAGATTTTCAAATAGAAGTAACTGAAGACATGGTTAAGTGTGCTGAGACCTATGTTGAATACATCTTTAAAAGAAAAGAAGAGTTAAACGCTACCATGGTTATTGAAGAGAAAGTCTTTATGGATGAAATCTCTGATAAATGTTTTGGTACTGCTGACTGTATTTTAATTGCTGAAGATCGTATATGTGTTATAGATCTTAAATCTGGTAAGTGGCCTGTCGAGGCTGTTAAAAATAAACAGCTTATGATTTATGGCGTTGGCGCATTTATAAGATATGGCAATGAAAACCCAGACATCACCATGGAGTTGACCATAGTTCAACCAAGAATTAAAAACGCTATTAAAACATTTGAAATTACTACACCCAATTTATTAAGTTGGGCTACACAAGATTTGAAACAAGCAACTGATGCTTGTGACGAAGAAAACCCACAACGAGCCGCGGGAGACCATTGCAGATTTTGTGCTGCAAAGGCGGATTGTGATGAATATAAATCTAAGCTAGGAGATAAATATGGCTGAAGAAAATAAAGAACTAACCTTTACCTTCAATGAGGATGGTAAAGAATATAAAGTAGAAGACTTGTCTGAAGATAACAAGATTCTATATAACAAAGTGACCCTTGTGAACCAACAAAGACAAGAGGTTATTGCTAACGCTAACTTTGAAGTTGAGAAGTTAGAGATACTTGGAAGGCACTACAGCAACGCTTTGAAAGAAGCTGTTGAGGGCGAAGACGCTAAAGTTGAGGTGGCTAAATGAGCATCTTAAATAAAGTTTTGTCGAAAGCAAAAATGAAACCACCGATTATTTGCTTGTATGGTAAAGGTGGTATTGGTAAAACCACATTCGCATCTACTATGAACAGTCCAATCATTGTTCAGTGCGAGGATGGTATTGGTAAGATTGAATGTCCACATACTGGCGTTGCAAAAACATACAGCGAGTTTGAAGAATATCTTTTGGCGTTACTCAATGACCCACATGAATTTAAAACAGTGGTCGTGGACAGTTTGGATTGGCTCGAAAGATTAATTAATGACCATGTATGTAAAGAAAATGGTTGGGCGGATATCTCTGCACCTAGCTTTGGAAAGGGTTATGGTGCTGCATTGGTAGTATGGAAAGATTATTTAGATATCCTTACCAGACTGCGTAATGAAAAAGGTATGACCATTTTGCAAATCGCACACAATGAAGTTAAGCGTTATGAAGACCCATCAAATGATCCACATGACAAGCATCAAATTAAACTTTATAGAAAAGCTGCTGACTTAGTGGTTGAACACGCTGACTGTGTGTTCTTTGCTAACTATAAAACTGGTGTCGTGCAAAAGAAAAATGCTAAAGGTGGTATGTCCACACAAGTATTGCAAGGCGATAGAAAAATTTACACTCAGGAAGCTCCTGGTTACCATGCCAAGAATAGATATGGTCTTCCTAGTGAAATGGATTTTGATTGGCCCACGATTCGTGAGGCGATGATAAAATGAGTCAGTTAGGAGAGGTTGAGGAAGCAAAGTTATTACTTGGAGAGATGCGACAAAAGTTAAATACTTTTATTGAAAAAATAAATCCAGACAATAACTCATTGCCACTTGACGGATTACACAGATTCATAATTTTGGAAACGGATTGTGAGGACATGGTTGATTATTTATCTGACTATGATTCTTATGACCCAGGTTAATTTAATAAAAGGGAAATAATATGACGGACTTAACGCAATATAATAATGGCAACGCTTTTGATGCTAATGAAACGGAATCTACTGGTAAAGGCTTAGAACCCGGTAGATACACAATGCACTTTGCTGGTGATGAAATTATCAATGGTAAAAACAATTGGGTGGCCCTAAAAATGTTTTTTGAAATCGATGGTTCTACCATCGTAATGAATACAACATTTACTTTAGGATCAGATAACCCCAAAGCTGTAGAGATAGGTGACATATCACTTAAGC
>Ga0181422_1000813_pt1 | contig 10279 bp, 9 predicted proteins | sample 45SPOviralmetaG_FD_130147 | JGI IMG/M metagenome (GOLD analysis project Ga0181422, IMG submission 130147) | Marine viral communities from the oligotrophic San Pedro Time Series (SPOT) site, San Pedro Channel, CA, USA - 45 SPOT_SRF_2013-07-18 | ecosystem: Environmental > Aquatic > Marine > Strait...
GCAAATGTGCTAGTGAGAACCGGAAGACAACTCATGACTCCTGAAGGCAGACAACGATTTCAGGGACGTTCTCCCATGCCAATCACAACATGTCCAACTTGCAACGGTAAGATTCGGAGACATCTGTTAGTCAGGCATCTAATTGTTGAACATGGTATCCCAGTGGATAAGGCGGGCGCAATGGCAGGTTTGCAATTCTCCGACGAGCGAAAAGATCTGGATACCTGATCGTGCTGGATACCAGTCGAATGGAAAGCCTATTTCAGTTGACTACACGACAGAAATGTGTGTCACTTCCTAGGCGTGCCATGGATGAGATGGGGCTCGCCGTTTGCTGTTTGATGTGTAACGCCCCCGATGAGCCAGGCACATCGCGTTGCAAAGGATGCATTGAAAGACACTCCGTTGCAAGAAAGGCTCTCTTCACAGAAAGGGCATCGAGTCCCATCCAGCAACTGGCAAGAGCACTGGCATCCATGATCAAGAATCCCGGAGACCATCTAGCAGACCCGGTTAATGGACCATATATGGCGCTGTATCACGAAGCGCTTCTAAAGCACCAGGGAACATCCCAAGCAGAGACCATGGAGGACGTGGAGAGACTCTTCGAAGAAGCAAGATTGAAGAGAAAGCCATCTCCTATAAGGGATATAGCAAATCAAAATCCTTGGGCAGATCGGGATCCTGATCGCGACGAGATAGACAAGGCGCTTGAAGCACTGGCTATTTCGGAGAGAGCCCCTGAATGGTGGGACGAACTCAATGACGAGATCGAGGCAATCGACGAGAGTGGGCAAGGATAACAACACCACAATCCCTAATTGCAATACAATGATTTGAAACAAGACAAGATACAGTGACGTAACATGTCGGAGGACAGAGACCCGCGCGCTTGGTGGTTCGATGACGACCCGATTGATCGATTGCAAAGAAACAAGTCCCATCAGTCAGCAAGGGATGATGGCAAGTGGAGACAACCTCGTGGGGTCAGAGTAATCCAACCATCAAGAACAGGATCGCCATTTAGCCGCATATTCGGTTCCGAACCTGTGCCATTCATCAGCACAGTACCAAAAAGAAGCTCAGTGTGGCACTTTTCAAAGAAAGAGATATCCGACCTCGGGTTAGCAACGCTTGCATTCACCGTAGCACTGGGATTCATGTTCTCGGACGGTATTACCGGCGCTATGGCGAGTCCGGCTGCCTTTATGATCGGCGCCGTGAGATCACTGCTAACCATAGCGCCTGCCTTCATCCTGCATGAGATAGCACACAAGATTATGGCGAAGAGATACGGATGCTGGGCCGAATTCAGAGCCGACCCCTCAGGGCTGAGATTCGGAGTCATACTCTCTGCCCTCATTGGAATAGTATTCATGGCTCCCGGCGCGGTAATGGTGCTGGGCCGAACGACAGTCTCCCAGTTCGGCAGAATCGCACTAGCAGGCCCAGTCACGAACATCGTCCTCTGGTCCTTTGGCGCAGTTGCGATTCTAACCGGCCACATCACCGGTGTTGAGTCAGATATCACCAATGCACTCCTTGAGACTTGGATATGGGGCAATGGCGTACTTGCCCTATTCAACATGATTCCACTCGGTCCACTTGATGGAAAGAAGATCAAGACGTGGTCCGACACGGTGTTCTGGATATGGCTCGCAATCGCTGCCGGTACGGTATATGTGAACTTGGAGATCTTCAACCCGATATTGAATCCCATTCCTTGAGTCAAAGAAGAGCGTTGTAGATCGGCGACTCGTCACAGTGGAAGAAGGTCAGCATGGCCCACCAAGTAATCATATCCAGACTGTTCACGACGTTGGCAACCCCTGTATTCTCATCCCCGTAGTCTTTCCCGGTGGTGTCCATCCAGTCTTCCATCTCTTCCAGAGTGTCGCATACCTGGTGATAGCACCAGTAACCATCCACCAATCCGCCGAAACCCACCGTGACGGTGCCAAGATTATCTTGAAAGCTAGCATGATCGCTCCTTGCCGTGGTATCCTCGTAGACAATGACCTCTGGCCTATCCATGTCCAACCAAACGTCCGTCTTCCACGTGTCTGCAGAATAGTTGGTGCCGACAAGGGTCCCCATTTGCTCTTCGAGACCCAGAGCATCCGCTCCAATCCAATTCGAAATACCGACCATCTCCGGTTGGTCAATACTATCATGATTCGGCCCGGGACCTATGTATACCCTCAAAGGCCACACTTCGCTATCCTTGGGATACCCGTCCTCGTCAATCTGGGGATCGGGATCTCCGTGCGGTGCTCCTCCTCCGCCTGGCCAGTTCACTCCGGCCATATCCAGATTGATGTAATTCATGACCGTGACTTGGGGATTGTCTTCTTTCACGTGATACTCAGTCCAGTAGTCAGATCCTCTCTTGCCCCCCTCTTCACCAGACCACAGACAGAAAACCATGGTCCTCCGAGTATCGAAGTCGGCGAGCGCCCTTGCTGTCTCCATGACCATCGCCGTGCCGGCCGAGTTGTCATACGCACCGGCTCTTGTTCCATATGTCCTGAACCCCACGACATGAGGATCTAGAAGAACCGCATTTGCTGGAGGGGCTACATCGAAGTGGGCCCCGAAGACCATCCACTCATCAGAATACAAAGATCCCCACTTGTATGCACATATGTTGTATGCTTCCGGGTTCTGAACATTCATGATGTCAGTGTATTCATAGCGATGAGCAATGACCTCGAGTCCGAAACTTTCGAGCTCCCCTATGATGTATAGAGCAGCATCCTCGTAGGCCGGATTTCCCTGGCCCGCCCATCTGTCAAAATAACCGGCCTTCCCGTCAATGGGATCCAGTGTGTCAGTCGGATCCGAAATTTCGTACAGTCTTTCATACACTACCCTGCCATGTAGCATCCCGCTAGAATGCCCGCCTCCTTCTTCGATAGAAACGGAAGACTCCCTCGCCGATGGAATGAACTTCACTTCGACTGAACCAGCCATCACAGCGGGTTGAATTTCTAATGTATCGAACGTAGTTTCGTTGGCCGGGATCCTGATGGCCCCGGCGTCATCCAACCCATCGCCCCCCCCTCTTGATGCCCAGGTGGACCAAGACTCCGACTCGCTTCTGATTGGCCAGTGGACTCGCCCATACTCTCCGAGCAGCAGATAAATCCCATCAGAACGAGGTGGAACGAGCACATCGAGGCTGACTGTCGATCCCTTTTCAATATCGATAACTGTGGAATTCTGGACGAAGCCAGTTTCGGGATCCAGCAGGAGATATGGGATATACACCGACATCTTGACCGAGGATCGAAGCTCTACTGTTTGGAAAAACCCAGAGGCCAGGACATCCACATCTACAGACAGATCTGATGAATCGATATCATCATCACCACCGCCGAAGCACCCGCTCGCTGAAGCTGATGCCATCATTAGCACCATCGATAATGCCACTCGCCAATCGCGGCTCACATCATCGAGAGGCGCTCATACCGTTCAAACATGCCGTAAACCAGTGAAGACCGATAGGCAGGTGAGCGAGCCGTCTGCTTGCTTGATTGGCTCCATATCGACTGAGGTGATGGAGAACCCCGAGTCAAGCAGCCTCTTCCTAGTCTCAGGGTACCCAGCAGCGACGATTATCCTGTCACCGGGGTATCCGAGAGTATTGGCCGCATAGGCCTCATCTGCGGGCACGGGAATCAAATCATCCACATACGCACGCAGCGATTCAGGTCGCAGGTCCCTCTCGGAATACACAAGAGTGCCTGGCCTCGGAGAGGAACACATTGTGGTGAGATGAAGAGTCGAGGAAGGAACATCCATCACATTCACGTTGAAGTCCAATGCCTTCATGTGTTTCGTCAGCGCCTCTATGCCAGCAACATCCGTCCGGGTCGACTTTCCGATGACAAATGTGTCATCGAGGAACACGACGTCACCGCCATCCACACGCCCTCCACCTCCCAGCCGAACGATTTCCATGGACTTAGAGAGATATTCGGCAATACTGTCAACCTCCCCCGAGCGGCTTGGATGGCCGGGCGCGAGAATTATTGCTGTGTCCTCCAAGATTACCGCAGCGTCTTCGACGAAGCAGCAATCTGGGTAACCCCGCAGCTCCGGGAGGACTTCGACCTCAGTACCATGGGCACGGAGTGCTGCGATATACGCAGAATGAGACCCCCTGGCCGCAGCCACGTCAGGCGTAGTAGTCCCAAAGTACGTGGAGAGAGCTTTGTCGTAATCCCTCGATATCTCCCTTACGATAGCTGAGGGTTTTGTTCGATTGAAGGTCCCGCCCATTCCTATCGCCCATTCCTATCGGAGCCGTGTGTTAATTGTTCGGAATCATAACCTAATGGCAGGATGAACTTGGAAGACCTTTTCAGCATCTATCATGAACCTACTACACCGGGGATTGTCATGGATGAACTGGTAGAAACCACTTCAGAGGATGGGAGTCAACTGAGCCCTATCCTTCAGGACGGAATCAAGAACTATCTCATTGATATCGATGGGACCGTCGGTGAGGACATCCCCAATGAGGAGCCTGATCGAATGGTCTCTGCCGAAGCATTCCCAGATGCGATAAAGACGATCAACACATGGTACGATGAAGGACATAGGATATGCTTCTTCACAGCTAGAACCGAACATCACAGAGAGATAACCGAAACGTGGCTGTCCGAGAAGGGATTCAGGTATCATACCCTCTTGATGGGCAAGCCTCGCGGAGGGAACTATCACTGGATCGACAACCACGTAGTCAGAGCGACCCGTTATACAGACAGATTCACGGATATGGTGACCAAGAGAGCCGATATTCAGGTCTTTGACGACTAAAAGACGGGGAATCAGAACCCAATTAATCGCGCCTGCCGATCGCCCGTGCGACCAAACGCCCAGTCCGTGTGCTACCCGGGTTGTAACGACTCCCGCCGCCAAATCCCTCATTATCTCCAGTATGATCGGCCCTTTATGGAAAAGAGGAACTGTGCCGCCCCCTCTTGTACTGCTGTAGAATTCAGAGAAACTGGATACTGCCACCGTCATCAAGACCTGGCTGAGTTCGGAGCACTCATCAAAAATGACGCCCCACCGAGCGATATCATAATTTCCACAGGCATAATCGGCGAATCAGCCAATCTCCTTTCTATCGGTTTCACAATCGCAATTATCGGTCTCATCGTGTCAATTCTTGGAAGCCTCGACTGGGTCTGCTGTGGGTTGACCCTCATCATAATTGGAGGCTTATTGGGAGGTTATGATGTGTTATCGAAGATGCTCAGACCGGGTCCCGGCACAGGGCAACACAGAATTCATCCAAGGTCAGCCCAGCTCGCCGATCACCTGAGCTGACCAAACGCCCAAGGCATATGCCGCAATAGTGGCTATAACCCCGGCCGCAAGGGACACTTCGAAACCCCAACCTCTCCTAATCATTATCGGAAGGACAATGAAAAGCGCCAGTGATGGGATGACCAGCCAGAGGATGGACTCAGCAAAATCTGCGACCTGAGACGCATCCCGAGTATCGTAATACAGCGCTGTCATCGCTAGGATGCTGGTCAGAGGCAAAGAGACGACCAGTGCCCCGAAGACTGCGGACTTCTTCGCGAGCTCACTCGCCGCTACGACTATACTTCCAGCTAGTAGGCTCCTGCCGATCAGTTGTGCCACGGACATGTCGGGGCCATGCCCCCCCGTGCCCGTGAACCTATCGCTTTCTCAGGCGTCTTTCTCTCGACCGGCGAGAGCAGCACCCAGCAGACCGATAACTCCCAGGAACGCTCCGAATCCAGGCAGCTCCTGCCCAATTAGGGCCGAATCCGCCGAGTACTCCTCAGCCCACGTGTCATAGGGCTGAATCTCATACTCGCTAACGGGACCGCTCACGATCGAGATATCTCCGCTCGAGACCATGCCATCCCCGTCGCTGTCCACGTAGTCAACCGTGACGCCGTCGATCTCCCCGCCGCTCAGCGGGAAGGCCATGACGACCGTGCACTCGTCCCAGATCGGTTCCGAATCATCTTCCATGTCATCCTCGGCGTCCATGTCGCCTTCATCGCAGTCCAGCATCCTGAGCTCGAAGTCGGCTATCGGCGCGTTGGCCACCTGATCGACAACGTGCGCGTGCATGACTGATGGGAAGTCGTACAACTCCTCTTCTTCATCGCAGCCATAGTGGATAATGCCATGTTCGTCTTCCCACATGCAAATCTCATCATCGTCACCACTGTCGTCAGACTCTGACCACAGACTCTCTCCTGCTGAGTGCTCGTAGTCCTCGCTCTGTCCTAAGTCGTCAGTGCAATGCCATGCGTCATACCCATCTTCATCCTCGTGGTATTCGCAGTAATACCACCAACTGTCCCAGTCGCCATCGGCCTGGGATATCTTGCACCACCAAACGGTATCATCGCCATCTGGGTTTCCTTCCCATCCGCAGTAGCCGTCGTAATAGCTCTCCCAATACCCGATCTCTCCACCTTCGTTTGCATCTTCTTCAACCCAGATGATGTTGAAATCAAACTCCACCACGCCGTCATCCAGGACGAGAGGATTATTGTTGGGATCGTCCCTGTCCAGTATCGTTATCTCGATGGAGTTGATTCCCTCTTCGGCCCCTACCGGACCTGTGCCATACGATGCCATGTGGCTCTGGAAATATGCCCTCTCCGTGTAACTAGACGATAACGAGCTGCCTCCTTCGCTTTGTCCAAGTGGGCCGACTGAGGTTTGCTCCATGTTAGCAAACACAGTTCCCGTGTTCCCATCCGTGAGCTCCCTGTCGAACTCGTATACGACGTTGAAGTCGACTCGCTCTTCCATTAGCGCTACCAAGTCTCCATCGTCATTCATATTGGCATCCTCAAAGTAGACTGTGACTGTGAGGTCGTATAGATCGCCTGTGCCGTATATGTCCAAGTCGCTGAATACCTCTGAATATCTAACTGGTTCAGGTCCGAGCGACTCGTCCGATCCATCTTCGCAGTCCTCCCATCCGTCCATGACGGACCAGGCGGGAACGAGCTCCCCGTTGTCGCAGACCATCATGGGCTCTACATGGACGAAGATCGGGGTCGCCGTTCTGTCCAGGGTGTAGTCTATCTCGGGTATCGACACCATCTCGCTCGTGAGGTATGAGAAGGACATCGTCATGACGGACTCACCGTCGTCCATCCCCATCTCGTAGGAGTGGAAGCTGCCGTCCTCATGGAGGCGTATCGTCATCGCCATGTCGCCGGTATCGTCCACGGTCTGCATGACCATGGTCTGAATTCCGGTCTCCTCGTCATGCGTTATCGACACGCTCGAGCCCTCTGGCATCATGTCGTCCATCGAGGCCTCGCTATCCCCGCAGGCCTCATCGATGTCGAAATTATTCTCCAGATAGTTGTCGAATTCGGAGAACTCATTCTCATCGAGTTTCTGATCGTCGTTCTCGTCGGTGTTTGAAAAGACGGGACTCACGTTATCGATTATGCAATCGGCCATCTCGTTGGGCATTGAGGGCTCCTCGTAGAGAGCCGTCTCGATCTCCCCCATCTCCACGAAACCGTCTTGGTCACGATCGAACCACTCGAAATCGCTCTCTTCGTCGCCATCTTCTTCGTTCCACCAATCATCGTTCGGAGTTATATCCTCACGCCACATTATAGCGCCTGATCCTTCCTTAACATACCAATCACCGCTGACAAGGTATTCACCTGCTTCATCGTCACCTTGATCTGAAACTACCCATACTGATGATTCTTCTTGTTTATCTTCGTAATTTGCCAAAACTTCGAAATCAACTATTTCTTCATGACCATAGTTACTTCGCCATTGTGTACAAGCTGTTACATCTGTTGGGACGATATTCTCAGTACAAGCTACGTTTCGTCCAGTATCTCTACTATCACGTATCCAAGTACCTTCGCCTTCGTAACCCTGATCATTATCACCATGGGCATCGTCGTCATAATCGCCACCAGGCAACGCGCCAGGCATGAGCAAGTCCTCGATGCCCATCATGCCCATCATGCCAAACGAAGCGCCTCTGACGACATCCTCCAGATCGGGGGACATGTCCCTGCTGATCGAGCTAGTTGTGCCGGATTCTCCGACCTCAGAGGCCATTGGGCCCCCGATGCTCGTTGTTACCATGATGTCAGTACCGCTCCACACCATCTCGGTGTCGATGTTGATCATGTCCATGTACGATATCATGGTTCTGTTGTACATCGACTGCGATTCCAGATCAACCATGATCACGGACAACATCTCCATTGACACACTCATCCCCGACTCGGGGTCGTCACCGCTCATCGACATGCTGTATTCGACTCCTGAGACTCCGCTATCAGAATCAAGCAGGTAATTCGAGGGTTCGGCTGCCATGGCATCTCCCATTACAGCCATGAATCTGGCCTCATTCTCTAGGAAAAGACACAGGTCATCTGAGCCGGTTGTGGCATCTGGATCGAAATTCGCGGCGTTCTCGTCCGAGCAGCCGATTGCCTCGGCGATGTCCTCCAAGCCCTCGATACAACCAGCCATGGAAGAGACGATCATCAGAAATACAGTTGACAGAGCAGTTACGCTACGCATGCCCCTCCCTTTTTGCCCAATCAATTAAAATCATGGCCGACATTCATCATTATTCATCAGAAAACGGACGATTTAATGGTGCAGAGGACAGGATTCGAACCTGCGAAGCACTACGCACTGGGACCTCATCCCAGCCCCTTTGACCACTCGGGTACCTCTGCTCAGGGTATTTCGGGTTCTAACTATGTATATCACGATGGCGAATTATGATGTCGACTATTTCAGAACAATAACTTCATCTCCAACTTCAACCTCAGCCTCAGTCAGGACTCTCCCATACCAACGAGAGAAACCCGGATTCACCTTCTCTGATATTCTTGAAAAATTATCATTCATAAAGGATTTTTTAATCGTTGCGCAGGGTGCTGCTGGAGTCGTGATTTCCACGCAAGCATCTCCCATTTTCAGCACAACGCCGGATTTTATCAAACGCCAATCAAGACCCCCAATTGTAATATTTTCACCCGTAGATCCTTGACTAATGGGGTGACCCTCCTCGAACAAAAGCTCGATCATTTCAATGGAATAGATACTCACGGCTCTATCAGGGCCGCCATGGTGTCTAAGGTCATTCTGTTTGTCCCCCTGAATTCCCTCTTTCTGAAGAATTGCACTTCTGACAGGCAGTTTTGGTACACCACCCTCAGAATTGACATTGATTGACACAACAGCCCCGCTCATACGATTTCCCTCGGCTCGAGCTCAATAATGAGATTACCCATCAGCAAGGCACCTGCGCCGATGAATAACCATGTCGAGGGATCCCCCTCTAACCCTAGTATCAAACTCACCACGGCAGCCCACACGGGCTCAAACGCGTAGACCAACGCAGCGCGAACGGGAGTTATTTCCTTCTGGTATCGCATCAAAGCAGCCAGTGCTACAAACGATCCGAAGAAACCGCAAAGAGCGAGTGGAATGACGTAATCCATGCTCCGCATCAACTCGACCGCGTTCGAAAACCACCCGACGCCCCCATACCCCAATGGATCGAGCACCAGAATGCCAAACGCCAACACCATGACTGTGATCATCATCGTCCCTGTGGACTGAATGGGGTCGACCAACCTAGTTACCCTGTCAGTGACTATGATGTGCATTGCGAATAGGAATCCACTGATCACCGTGAGCCACTCGCCAACTCCGAATTCGACTCTCGGAGGCCCTGAGATCCATCCTGCACCGAAGGTCGCTAGCAATACTCCAAAGATCATGAACGAAGTCATCCGCTGCCTTCCAAGGGCGACACCCATTATGGCTGTGAAAACGACGTATAGGCTGGTGAGAAAAGCCGAGACGGCCGGTGTCACATCCGTCAAACCAACCATCTGAATCAGAAATCCGAGAATGAGAATAAGACCGAGGGAGAAACCGCCTTTCCAGACTTCCGGATCCTTGAACCCGGATCTCGATGCTCTTAGTATGACAAGCGTGCTAACCGTCCCAATAAGGAATCGAAATGCCACGAAATGCATCGCGACCCATCGGCTGTCAACATCTGGCAGAACCACTTCGGCAGATGTCAGTGCTTGCTTCATCCAGATGAACGTCATACCCCATATGAAAGCGACGCAGAAGAGAATCCCCGTGGCTCGATATCGTGCCCTCATCAATCATGCGAAGTGCAAGCACCTGATATACCGCGCTGACAATAACAGTAGAGACGCTCAAGAACAATACCCTCTTCCCAAGAGCATGGTGA
>Ga0181422_1000816_pt1 | contig 10264 bp, 11 predicted proteins | sample 45SPOviralmetaG_FD_130147 | JGI IMG/M metagenome (GOLD analysis project Ga0181422, IMG submission 130147) | Marine viral communities from the oligotrophic San Pedro Time Series (SPOT) site, San Pedro Channel, CA, USA - 45 SPOT_SRF_2013-07-18 | ecosystem: Environmental > Aquatic > Marine > Strait...
ACCACAGTGTGTGACCAATCGAGCAATGTTACATAAACCTCGATCGTTTCAAGATGGACGCGATGCTTTTGTCCTTTCGTTTGGACGCCGGTGTCCGGCTCTGGAGCTCGATCTCGTCCAGGAACTTGATTTTGTTGGGTAAGAACTGCTTCGAGAGCCTCGCAGGCAGTGGCGTGGTGTCGGCGCGATACGACGAGCAGCCGTGCGTGTCTTTTCGGCTGTAACACCGCTGGCATACCCCGTTGGTCGTGATCTCATAAAAAATGGTCGACGTGCGATGCTCGCGCGCGACATTCGCGCAGTAGCGTGAATTGACCTTGACGTACACCGCATGGTCGGTGGTGAATATGCCGGTGAACGTCGCCTTCCGGTGCTCCGGCAGGAGGTATTGCCGCAGGGACTCGAGCGCGTCGGCGTACAGCGCGAGATCCTTTGACTGGCCGACCACGGCGCCCCGCGGCCCGTGACCGTTTGGATCGTCCGCGACGAGATGTTCGCCGCCAACGCACGGCGTGAGCACGGCATGTGGCGTTCGAATCGCGCACGCTCTGAGTGCCGTTTGCAGCGTTTCCGGGGACAACTCGAGCGGTCGCACTTGAACGCCGTCTCGTGATCCGCTCGACTCGTCTCGTGATCCGTTCGACTCGTCCTGTGATCCGCTCGACAGCTTTGCGCGTGGTACGTACGCGCGGTTCTCGTCGCGACCCTTGCCCGATAACAGCATCCGCAGGCCGTTCGCCTTGTACACGCTGTCGTCGATCACGTCCGCCCACTCGTTGTACGGCCGCAGGTCGTCCGCTCCAAATGCGTCGTCGATGCACGCCAGCAGGTGCGAGCGTAGCGAGAGGGCGATCGGCGAGTTCACGAACACGTTCTCGAACATGAGGTGGCATCCGTGCTTGATCGCGTCTCCCTCCGTCTTTGGAGGTGCCCGACAGCTCCAGCTCGTCTTCGAGGCGGGCGAGAGCTCGAAAAACCCATCGACGACGAACCGATGGACGGACACCTCGAGCAGATCGAGTGCCGCCGACACCCGAGCCTGTGACGCGGAAAGAGGGAACCGTACGTCCAGATCGAAGAACAGGCGAAAGACGGGACTCTTGAGTTCGACCGCGCACAGTCGTTCCTTCTTGAGGGCGACGAATCGGAAGTACACGTTCGTGAACGCGTCGAGGTCACCGTCAGGAACGGCGAGCTTCCCGCCGTCGAGCATATAGTGACTTGGTCGCTCGGAGGGCGACACACAGAGCCAGCCGCGCTTCCTGCATTCGTCTCTAAACATGCGCGAGTACGTACGCAAGCATCTAATGACAAGAACTCGAAAAAAACGAAACAAATTTGCCGACGACACTTCAGCGACACCATATTCATTATGAAAATTTCAAACGAGAGAGGGCTCCTCGCGTCGCTGAAGCGGTTGTACCAAACAGACACGACGCTCGTCTTCAGAAACGACCGAGGCACAAAAGTCGTCATCCGCCCGGTCGTCGAGGAAGAGCGGAGCGATGACCCGGTCATGCTGACATTCGAGCTTGGCCTCGCCGTCGACGATTTTTTCCCGACCGAATCGACGGAATTCGACGGGCACGTCGACGAGACGGGCGTGTTCGTCTACCAGATGCTCACCGTCGATCTGGAGGACGACGGCGGATTGACGGATTGCATCGAGCTGCTCGAGCTGTTGAACGACACGGCGGTGCACGTCGGTGTGTGCGAATGCGGCGACCAGATGATCTGGGACGACGGAGCCACGTGCGTGCTGTGCCAGATGCACGCAGACCCGAACGAGACGTGCGACGAGACGTGCGTGCTCTGCAGCGACCGCATCGTGACGGCGCGCGGGCTGAGCCGGATGCCCTGTTGCCAGCAACCGACACACCGCGCCTGCGCGCGCCGATGGGATTCTCAAGGCAAAGGATGCGCCTGGTGCCGGACCATGTTCGGCATGGCTCGACCGGTCCCCACGGGGCCCACGCCCGTGTTCACGACCGATACGGCCGGTGTGCGTGCCCCCACGGCCGATGCCGTCGTCGACACCGACGATACTACGCCTTTGGTGGAGGACTGATCACGGCGGCCATCGGGTTGGCGCTGCCGCCGACCGCGCTGAGCACGCCCAGGAGCATCAATGCAAAGCAAACGGCCATCGCGGTCAGCGCGGCGTTGCGCTTCGCGGAGCGGTTCTGGAGGTCAACGATGGACGCCGTCAGGCCGAGCTGGTACGACGAAAACATGAGGCCCAGGGCCGACAGAATGACGATCACGAGTCCGATCATTTGTCATTCGCCAATGTTTTTTTTGTCTGTGAATGATATGTTTAACAACGTAACGCGACACAAGCGAACGTTCGCGTCGCGGGACTTTACGTACGAAAACTGGAGCGACAGCCGCAACCGCCGCGAGATGAGCGAGTTTCCGAGGGTTTGCCTGCAGGCGCCCAAGGTCATGGAACCAATCGCCGAGCACCCGCGCATGGAGTGCCGCTACCAGATCCCCATCTTCCAGAATCCGGCCAGCGACCTCCTGCAGCGGCAGCCCACGCCACGGTGACCGTTGCTCGATTGGACCGATACAAAATTTCCGAGCGTGCAACGTGCACGCTCAGATTGTTTCCTCATGGTAACGTTTTCATCAGATGCCCACGTGTGTGCGTTTCATTGGCAGGACCCGCCCATGGTGGCGGTGGACGGAAAGCGGTCGACAATACCCGTCGACTTCGAGCGACGGGGCATGCGGTGGCCAAAGCTCCGAGCGACACCGGCATGTGTCGAGGTGTGGTCGGAAAGGCGCGAGTGCAAACGGACGCGGTCCGCCACCAAGGAGGCCGAGCTCGACGCGTTGTGCGTGAAGCTGGCAGGCGAACGAGCCATGGCTCGCGCCAAGGCAGCAGCTGCAGCCGCAACTCAACTGACGTAGTTGGAGACCCGCAGCTTCCCCAGATTCTGAACGGCGTACGGGTTGTTCGCCAGATTCTCGGCCGCGATCGTGTGGTCCAACGTGATATTTTTGTAATCGTATCGCCTTCCCTTCTTCGGATCCCGCGAGTCGCCGACGTCGCTCGGACCCATTTCGAGGCGGCCGATGGGTTGGTGATCGGTCGCGTTCGCTTTGTCGCGCATCATGTACATCCTCGAGAGGTACGGATCGTCGCTCGCCCCCAACTTGGCGCGCCGCATCGAGTCGCAGTTCTGCGGACCGGCCATGCGGTCGGCCTCGGCGTAATGCGACCGCTTGCTCTGCTTGAGGAGCTGGAGGCCCGTACAGTTGTGCCGGTCCTTGTCGACGCGGTACCGCGGCCCGAGCAGCCCGGTCGTGCGTGCGTCGGTGATGCCCCTGTTCGTCGGTGCCATGACGTTTTGGCACACTTGCTGCGGCGCGCCGATCCGGGAGGCCTCGTTCGTGCCGAGATTCGTCCAGTCCTGGAGGTATGTGCGGTCGCCCGTGCGCGTATGTTCGCTGTCGGCCTCGTACGTCTGCGGCCGATTGCCATTTCCGAAATATTCGTCGCCTACGACGTGGCATTTGTACACGCCGCAGCCCCCGGATTTGTCGAGGTTGCCCGGGTCCGTTCCGTACATCGGGTGAATCTTCGTGTGCCGCGAACGCACCATTGGCGCGGTCACGGTCGCGCGGCCCTTCTCCATTGGGCGGCGCGCCTGGTCGAAGACCTTTGATGGGTGATTGCGCGGCACGTGCGGGTCGACGAGCTGTTGTTGGCCTTCCGCCGCGCCGTGGTTGACGTCGCCGACCAGCGTCGAGTCGTGGTACGGCATGACCAGCGTCGGCATTGCTCTGTACTGCGAGTGCAGACCGTCGGCGGCCGGGACGTCCAGATCGACTGCCACCCCGGGCCCGACGCGTACCTGCTCGAACGGGAGGGCGCTGTGCTGCTTCGCCGTCAGCGAATCGTTCAGCGCCTCGCGGTCGTTGTAGGTCGGCAGATTGCCTTGGGTGCCCGAGTGGTCGATTGGCTGCGGCGTCGGCTTGAAGAGGTGCTCGACCTCCTTCTTCTTCTTCCAGATGCTGTCCGAGCCGGTGAACGTCTCCAGGCGCCGCTGCTTGACCTCGTCGTTTGTATTTTGCACGCGGAAACTGCTGTAATGCGGCGAGATCAGTCCGCTCTTCTCTGGGTAGTTCTGAGCCGTATGCCGCTTGATGGCCTCGTTATTGAACGCGTTCAGGTGCGACGACGGCCGACTGTCCTGATTGATATCAAATCCCCGCGGCGCGAGGCGCGGCTCGACGACCGGGCGGTTCCGCTGCTCGGTTTTCTGGGCGTCGGTGCGTTCTTTGCTTTCGCTGAAAAGCCACCCCAGACCGACGAGGGACGTGACGATGAGCGCTTCCATTCTGGAGTCAGCGTAGAGAAAAAAACTCGACGTACTCGTATACAATGAACAACGTTGCCATCGGTATCGTCGGCGCATTTGCACTCGCGCTCTGGTGGCACGCGACGCGCCGCGAGGCGTTCGAGCCGAGCGGGAGCACGTTGGCCATGCACGTCATCCAAAAGTTTCGCAAATTCGTGGAACTGCCACCGGGGTCGGTCGTCGCCGTCGACGTGGTGCAGATGCGGACGCTCGGTACCGAGCAGAAGGGGGTCGCGAGCGTCGTCTCGCTGGGCGACACGTGGTCCGCTCGCGTCCAGGCGCGTTTCAAGGTGCTCACGCGCGGCAGCGGCGCGTTCGTGACCGATCACGTGACGGTCGACGGGAGCGGGATGAGCGAGCAGGCCGCCGTCGCGGACGCCCGGTCCGGCATCGAGGCCGCCCGTCGCGAGATCGAAGTGTTGTTGCGGTGAAGTCCACGTGTCGAAGGGCGTGTCACCGTGTCCGAAGACGTGTGTGCGTCGAAGATGATACGGCCGTTTATACAGCCGACGACACCGTCGGCTGATATTCTTAATATCATTCGTTCATGAATCGATGAATTTTGAGACACTGTTCGAGACGCTTCCGAAAGAGCTCGTGCTCTTCGAAGTTTTGAAAAGCTTCAACCCGTACACGCGAGACGACCTGCGTCACGTCCTGCGACTTCGGGAGCTCCGTGACGACGACGGTCGGCGTCTCGTCACCGACGACGATTTGCGCGAAGTCTTTTTCAAGCACCTGTGGGGGTTCAAGGACCGCGACTTCGTCTTTCCCGTCGACCTCTCCGCCGAGGAAGCGTGCCTGGGCTGCCTCATCGACGCTCTCAACAATGCCCACGAACGCATGAACTTCGGCATGGTCCACGTTCTGCCTGTCGAGTGGTTCGAGAGGCACGCGTTCTGTGCGTGCTGTTCGACGGCAGAAGAGATCATGCTCCACTGGGGGTTCCTGAGGTACGTACCGTGGCCCGTCTTCGAGGCGCACAGGCAAGCCGACCAGGTCGTCGACGTCCTCGAGGACGACGTTGACCTCGAGTATATCGCCGAAAACACCCTCCTCGACGACATCGAACTCGACAATGAAGACGACTTTTTCGACGTGTTCGGTCACGGCCTCATCGAGTTTGCGTGCGCGGTCGGTATGTCGATCGAGACAATCGACGACCTGATCGATCATATGGTCTCGTTTCGAGAGATGGACGTCGACGTCGACTCGACGTGCGCGCTGTACTGTGCGCTCAAAAACGGCCACCTCGACACGGCAGCGCACCTGGTCGAGTCGTACGGCGCCCGGGTGTGCGACGCGGAACGCCGTGCCGCGACCCTATACGCTGGACCCAACAGAATTGACATCGTACAGTTCGTCGAGACGCACGGGCGTCCGAAGTGACGATTTTTTTGTATCTGACAGAGTAAGAATGAAACCCGGACTGGTCGGTGTGATCGCGGCGGTCCTCGTTGTCATGGCCCTCGTGGGCACATGGTTCAAGCTATCGCGGAATCGTGTCGCCGCCGAACCGGTTCCGGTCGAGTCGACCGAGCCGGGCAAACCGGCCGAGTCGATCGAACCGGTTGCCGAACCGGAGTTTGCCAGCAGCATACACGACGACATGCCTCTCACCGATTTTGCGTTCGAAAACCTGGTCGTCGGCAGCGGGGTCACGCCCGACGCGACGATGACCATGTCGCGGACCACGGCGGCCGAGACAAATTACAAACTCGTGCGCTGTTCGTTGGTCAACGCGTATTCGATCGTTTGGTCAGGGCGGTACGCGACCGTGACCCCGACGGGCGAGCTGGAGTGGTCACTGGACAAAGAAGAGCCACAGTCGTGCTTCATCGTCAAACCCGGCTACTGTGGCGACACGGGCGCCTTCGTCATGCTGCAGAGCGTCTTCAACAAACACTTTCTGCGCGTGAACGGCCAGAACAAGGTCGTCGCCGTCGACGGACCCACACCTCGATCGAGCTCGTCGTTCTGCTGGTTGATGCGCAACGCGCCGTCGTACGAGCGCCAGCCGTGCGGCACCGTGTACCGACCGGAGTACGGCCGCGTCGTCAATATCCCGTGTGACATCCGCAAGATGCCGGGACAGGGTCAAAATTGCAGCCACGTTACCCAAGGATTCATGGCAGACTGTTGCGGCAAGCGACCCAACGACCCGGCGTGCCGGTCAATCTATATCCGGGAGGTGGTCGGCCGGACGCTGGCCGAGGCCAGTGTCTACCTCAAAACGCGTTTTCCGGATTTCAAGGTGCTCAAGTGCGCACAGGGTGACGCGTGCGAGAGCGCCCACCCGTTTCCCATCGCCAAGCCCGACACCATTGTGCTCGTGTACGACAAGAAATTCGGGACCGTCGTGCGTCCCGCATACCGCTTCGTGTGATCATAACAAAGAGACAAACAGAAAGACAAACGTCGGCACACACGCGTGCGCCGACGAGAATGGAACCGACGCGACCGGGTCGCCCATGGCACCCCCAGGCGACACTGGCACGGTTGATGTCTCGACGCCTCCCTCCCATAAGGCGCGGACGGACGGTTCGTCAAGATCGGTAAATGTCGCTTCGAACCGGCCCGTGGCCGCTTTGCCACAACCAGAAACGGCCGTCGAGACGAGCCCGACGACCCTGCCGTCCAGAAAGGCCGGTCCCCCCGAGTCGCCACCGCAGACGCTCTGGCGGCGAGAGACGGCACAGAATTCGGACGGGATGCCGCTGTGGATGGAGCAAGACCAGCCTTTGACCACGGTCATTTCTGCGACCAATGGGGTGCTGCTGGGGGCGGACCCCGGCGTGACGTCGGGCTCGTAGACGTACTCATCGATGGGATCGTACCCGTCGTCAAAACCGCCGTCTGAAATATCCCCAACAAAATTGCCAAAGGCGTCGAAGACGGAACCAACGGCGTCGACCGTGCCGTTCACGACGCCGTAGACGACCTCGCCGACGCCGGAAAAGACTTCGCCGAATGTGTCGAAGAAATCCGGCAGAGGTGTCGTCGGCGGAGCTGGTTGAGTCGTCGGCGTGGACGGCGACGTCACCCAATCCGCGGCATCCGACACCGTATCGCCCACCCAATCCGCGGCATCCGACACCGCGTCGCCCACCGCGTCAATAAAGTCGGGCGTGGGTGGCGGTGGGGGTGGTGACGGAGTCGGGGCGCCGCCATAGACAAAGTCGGGGCTATACTCGATGGATGGCGACGGCGTGGCGGACGGCGTGGCGGATGGCGTGGCGGACGGCGTGGCAGACGGTGGTGACACCCAGTCGCTGACCGTGTCACCCACCCAGTCCACGGCCCCACCGACGGTCTCGCCGACCCAATCAATAAATCCGGTGGCCGACGCGCCCGTGGCGGATACGGGAGACACCGTCGTATCCCCCTTGCCGACGATCGTGAGTCGGTCGCCCACACTGGCAGCGCCGACCGGTGAGGCGGGAACGCCCAGTGCCTCGGCGAAACGGAGCACTGCCGCGTCGTAGGCAAACCCGTTTCGATCGTATTGTGGGTGCTTTTCACCCGACGATGGCATCACGCGGCGGCCGTTGCTGAGCGCGACGACGATGTTGCGTGCCTCAACACCACCATCAAGGCAGTGCGCGGCCGTGAGGACGGTCGTGTCGCCAACGACCACGCCCCCGCAGAGGGGGGACCCCCCGAACAAGAGCGAGACGAACGACGGGAACTCGCTCGACGACGACGTTCGGCCGTTGATGACCTGGAGCATGCGCTTGCTGCCTCGTGCGGCACGCGTGCGTGCGAACGAGGCGCAGATGAAGAGAAGAAGAAGCGCGTGGCGTAACATAATTTGTAGAATTTGTGAATGGGGACGTGTGGGATGGATGTGTGGATGTGTAGACTGACTCGATCGAGCAACGTTCGGTCCTTCAATTTGTGGTGCGTTCGGTCGCACCACAACAATTCCGCGGTGAGTGGACATGCTAGAGCTTGGTCATGATGATCCACACGTCGATGCACAGCCACGTCGCGGCCGCGGCGAGGAACAACGGGTCGCGCTTCAGTTTCTGTGTGTCGCACTCGGCGCGCAATGCACGAACCACGAGGAAGGCGACCAGCGTCGACAGAGCCAAGATCAGAATCATATGATAAGTACCAGAAGAGAAATTTTAGCTACTCGCGAAAAGGAGCCCGCCCATGCCATTGGCCACTTTCAAAATGTTCCAGCTGCGCGCATACGACCGGATGCGGCCGCTGATGCGCTGCTCGGCGAACGTTTCGGGAAACGTCAGCGCCAGGTGCGCCGTGTCCACACGCGTGAAATTGAGTGATCCACTCGGGGTGGCGTCCTCTGGGCTCAGCGCGAAACTGTAGCAGTACACTTTTTTGTACGGAGTTCGCGTATGGTGTTGGAAGGGTTGGACGAGGCGGAAATACGACCCGGACCGCTCGCTGAAGCGCCGGTTTCCATTGATGAAAATGAGTCCGCTCTCGACCGGGTCTGTATCTGGTCCGCCCACGACTGCCGGCGCTTCGTAATTGAAATAGTCGTTGCCCTCGACGGCGTACATGCTCGGTGACAGCGCCGAATTGTACGTCTTGCTCGCGTTGTACGTCCACACGATCTCGCTCACTGGATGCGCGTAATCGATCTGGATGCGCCGCTGGAGTGCGGGCTCTTCGCCGTCAAAGACGATCGGGACGTCGCCGAGGAATTGAATGTCCTGAATGAGATACTCAAGCGGCGCATTCGCCATCTTTTGTCGTTCTTGAGACCCGAGGTACACGAACGTGACGTACGGTAGAATGATGCAGCGCGGCGCACGGTTGGTCACGTCAATCAGTGAGTGCACTGGTACGTCGCTCTTGACCAGCTCGTTCCAGTCTCGAAAATCGAAATTGAGATGCACGCCGTGGAATTGCATTGCCAAAAGCGGTATCGCGACGCCAGGGGTTCGGCAGAAACTGAAGGTGAGTGGGATGTACAATTTTTGGCCGCCGTGCGTGCTCTTGGCGGGGTCGAGCAGATTGTAGTCGTCGAAGCGGCCCAGCATCTGGTTCAGCCCGTCGAGCTTATCCAGCGGCGTCGTCAGTTCGACTTCCGTGTCCATCCACTCGCTGGTCAACCGGTTGATGCGCGCGCCGCCGATTTCCAGATCGACGTGTCGGATCAGCGCGTGACCCACGTTGTTCGTCCACTTGAGCGACGAGATCGGGCTGAGATTGCTGTCGGGTCCGACACCGCCTGCCGCGTCGACACGGTTGACGGTGACTTCGATGTTTGATGATTGTTCGTAATCGAGCCCTTCGACCACGAGGTCGACCGGTTTGATGCGGAAGTCGACGTCTTCCATGCGAATGACGGACGCTTTGTTGGGGTTGACCGTGTCCATTACATTGACGGAGTACTCGACGTCGAGTCCGTCCGTCGATGGGAGAATGCGGATGTTCGCCGAGGTCCGGTCGATCCAGCGCGCGCTCACGATGGCCGGAGCGTCCGGTGTGAGCGTGATCGGCCCATTCATCGAGAAATTCCGCAAGTCGGGCAGGTCGACCTCGACGAAGACGGTATGCATCAGGTCGCCGGAGCGCGTCACTTGGCAGACCACGCGTCGTCCGAAGTCGGCTTCGCCCTGGAACGTTTGTTGGATCGATTCCATGCTGAAAATCGACGGGCGTTGATACTGCAGCCGCCAAAACGTGATCTGCGGCGACCCGCTGAGGACCAAATCTTCCTGTCCGAATAGCGCGAGCTGTGCGGTGGCGCCCGACATTGCCTTCACACAGGGAAAAAATTCGCGTCGAAACTGTTTTTTTTCCCGCGCTTGCTCTATATACAAATGACGATCGTCGACGACCCGTGCGTGATCGACCATCAGCAGCGCCAAGTCAACAACGGCCAGTACGGCTGGACGTCCGATCTGCCGCCGGAT